>Ga0194126_10000621_pt1 | contig 59464 bp, 40 predicted proteins | sample TA2KigC150mmetaG_FD_148641 | JGI IMG/M metagenome (GOLD analysis project Ga0194126, IMG submission 148641) | Freshwater microbial communities from Lake Tanganyika, Tanzania - TA2015035 Kigoma Deep Cast 150m | ecosystem: Environmental > Aquatic > Freshwater > Lake | place: Tanzania: Lake...
TGACGTAGCGGCCGGAGGCGACGTCTTGGTAGCCGAGGGCGACGGTGGCAACGGCCACGCCGGCGTCGCGGCAGACGTTCAGGCTGCCCGGGGGGGCATTCTTGCCGATGCACTTCTTCATGCGCACGCGGAAGCCGCCCTTGAAGCCGAGCGAGCCAACCCCGGAAGCGTTAATGGCGGTGCCGTCGGGGAGTTTGCCTTTGACGGAGGCACTGACTTTGCCACCGACGAAGAAGGTCGAGCCGATGCCGCCCTCGAGGCAGACCTGAGGATCCTGCAGGAGACACTTGGTGGTGGCGCTGAGTTTGGCGTAGCCGGTGGTGTTCAACTCGACGCCGGCGCCGCCGAAGAAGGTGCCCTCGGCGTCGGTCAACCCGGGCACACTGACCTGCTGCTTCCAGTTGAGGTTGGGGCCGATGAAGACTTTGGCGATGATCGAGGCGGAGAGTGAACCTTCGGCCTTGAGGCCCACCACGCCCTGGCCGTTCACATCGGCGCAGCAGGTGCAGATCTTGCCGGTTCCGTTGATGTTGACCTCGACCCCGAGAACGCGGGTGTAGGCCAGGGAAGCGAGAGCGGTGTTGACCAACTCTTCCGCGAACCCTTTGAGGCTGGCCTTGTAGCCCGCTTCGCCCTGGACGCAGGCATCGACGTGGTTACCGACCTCGCAGGCGCACTTATTGGGTTGCTCGTAGGTGGTTGGCTGGCGCGTGCCGACACGGACATCGACCTGGAACGGCCTGGGCTGAGCCCGGCCGGGGGTACCGTGGCCGCCCCGGCCGCCGCCTGGCGCCGAGGGGATGGAGTAGCCCCAACCCCCGCCGCCCCCGCCGCCTCCGCCGCCGCCACCCCCGCCGCACAACCCGAGATCGACCACGGGCACGGGCAGCCAGTAAGCGACGCCAAAGGGGCCACAGATGAGGCGCCAGTCAACACCCACCGTGGGTGGGCGGCAGCGCGAGACGCCTAGGCCTTGGCGGGCTGCGCCTTGAAGGGCCACTTGCTGGCGAGGGGTCGCCAGGGTGCCTGGGATGCGGCGGAAGATGACAGGGACGGTGATGCTGCTTTTGGCGGGGATGATCCCGATTTCCTCGACGAGGGGATGCACGCTCCAGAAGGAGCCGTCTTCGAAGTTCATCCGCACATCTTGGGCGGCGATCAGGCCCTGGTTGGTGAACTTGACCTCGAACTGGACTTCCTCGGCGGTGACCTTGCTTAAGTCGATCATCGGCGGGTCCACGGTCACGACCGGCGCGGGCACGGTCGTCTCGAACACGGTCTCGAGTCGGACGGTGGCGCGTTCTTCGATCTCGATTTCTTCGACCGTCCACTTGTAGCGGACGAGTTGGGTGCGGAGGAAGACGGTCTGTTCGTTAAGGGCGCCGGGCTTGACCTGAATGGTCTGGAGCCAGGCATCGTGTTTGGGGGCGGTGACCTCGAGGTTGTAGGCGCCTTCGTTGACGGCGGGGATATGGGCGATACCGGTGGCGTCGGTCAGCCCCGTGGACTTGGTTTCGCCCGAGATCGCATCGCGGAGGGTGACTTGGGCGTTGGCCAACTTGGCCCCGTCGCCGTAATAGGTGGCCTCGTCGGTGACCGTGACGGCGAGATCGCCGGTGGCATCGGAGACGTGCCGGAACAAGAACGGCACCAGCACACCGACGTCCGGGTTGCCTACGGCCAAGCGGCCGTCGAACTCCTGGAGGGGGAGCGTGGCCTGGGGGGTGAGCAAGAGGGTGATGGTGGCGGCGGCTCCCGGGGCCAGCGACGGCATGGGGCTTTCGGTGACGGACTTCAGCCAGGTGGTGTCTGGCAAGGTGATGTTCAAGGGGCCGGTCTCCGCCCCGCCGGTGTTGAGGATCGAGAGTTCAACGTAGGTTTGGCGGTCGCGCACCATGCCGGCCTTGAGCGAGGCGGGTCGGGCGGCCAAGCGCGGGAAGGGCAGTTCGACGAGGTAGTCGATGGTCGCCTCGGCCTTGGCGCCCTCGACACTCTCGAGGATGACCATGAACCGGCCGGCCGCATCGCGCGGTTCGGGGGCGGTCGAGGTGACGCGGACGCGGGCGGTTGCGCCGGGGCCCAGTTGGCCCGGGGCATCGATGTGGACGCGGATGCCCTCGACAGCGCCGGAGCGGGCGGCGAGGCCGGTCAAGGGTTGATCGCTGAGGTTGATCAAGTCGAACTCGGAGACGGCGGCGGCGCCGGGGAAGATGACTTGGGTGTCGTAGTTGGGCGTCAGGCGCATGGCCAGGAGACTGAACGTGTCCTGGACCGGTGCGGTTGGCACACCGGGATGAACGGCGCCGATCGTGTACGTGCCGCCCTCATAGGGGAAGGGTTGGAAGGTCGCCGTGAAGTCGCCGTTGACGTCGGTGAGGGCCGACAGAACGCGCCGCGCGTTGTCGACGACGACGTGGATGTTGACCAGTTCGCCAACGGCCGGTTGTCCGCCGGGCCGGAGTGCTTTGCCCCGGAGCGGAATGGGCGTGCCGGCTGGGGCCGAGTTCACGTCCGTTTGGACGGTGGCCGAGTAGGCCGGGTCGACGCGCACAGGGGCCAAGGAACGGGCCGTGTTGTTGTCTTCCAGGGTCTCGGTCACGGCGTGGGTGGCGTCGGTGACGACGAACACCCACCAGTTGCCGGTCTCGGGCGGGAGGAACAAGGTCAACGTACGACGGAACGAATCGCCTGCGGGCAGCGCCGGGCCGAAGGGGGTTTGATCGAGCACTTGGTCGGCGTCGTCCAGGATCGGGTCGCGGGAGAGGATGACCTTCTGGACGAGGCTGCCGGTGGCGGTATCGAAGCCCTGGTTGGCGATGCGGTAGGCAACTTGGAACTGGTCGCGGGTCAGGCCGGTATCGGGGACGGTGAGTTCGCTGACGACGAGGTCGGGCAGATCGCCATCGGTGACGGTGAACTGGGCCAGCGCTGGGGCGTAACCCTCCGCTGTGGCGGTCAGGGTGACGCGCTGGTTCCCATCGACCTGGCCGTCGTCGAGCGTGACGACGGGGAAAGTGGCCGAGGTTTGACCCGCGAGGATGGTCACGCTCGCGGGCACGGTCGCCTCGGTCTCGTCGTTCGAGCTGAGCTGGACGTCGAGGGGGGTGTCGGGACTCGAGTTGCGGGTCACGACGGCGGTGAGCGCTGGGCTGCGGCCCTCGCGAGCGAGGGTGCCGCCAAGCACGAACCGCAGCGACGGGCCGTCGTCGTCGGTCACGGTGAAGGTGACGGGGGACGCCTCGGCCAGCGGTGCGGTGGCGCCGGGGTCGAGGACGAAGGCGCGCAACTGGACGCTTTGGTTGCCGTCGAGGAGGTTATCGTTGACGGCACTGACGAAGAACTCGGCTGAGGCCTGGCCGGCGCGGATCAGGACGCTGGGTGGCACGAGGGCCTCGGTGTTGTCGCTGACCTCGAGTTGGACGAGCAACGGGCGCGGGGTGACGTTGCGGCGGGTGACCAGACCGCGCGCGGCCAGACCACCAGCGGCCTCACTGAAGGTGGTCGGATCGAGGGCCACCGTCAGGCCGGGATCGTCGTTGTCGTCGACCCGCAGCGTGCGGCGGCCGGGCAGGTGGTTTTGGGCGGTGACCGTGACCTCGACGGAGCGAGGCGGGGCCACGGTGGTGTCGTCCAGGGCGGCCACGGCGAACGTCACGCTGGTTTGGTCGGCGAGGATGGTGACCGCCTCGGGCACGAGCAGGTTGGGATCGGAGCTAATCACGGTCACGTCCAGCGGGCTGGGGCTGGCTAGCGAGCGTGTGACCGTGGCCGGCACGGTGAGCCCCTCCCGGACGAACGGTTCGGCAAAGGTCAATCCAAGTGTGGGTTGGTCACGATCCTGGACGGTGACCACCGCGGCGCCGTCAACAAGGCCTGGCGCGGTTGCCGTCAGGGTGACGACCTGCACACCGTCGACCTCTCCATCGGCCACGATGCCGAAGACCACGTCGATGGCTGGGGCGCCAACGGGGAGGGTGACGGTGTCGGGGGCGGTCAGCTCGGTCGGATCGCTGCTGGCGAGGGTGACCTCGAGCGGCGCCTCGAGTGGGCCCGAGCGGAACAGGCGCCCGCGGAGCGTGGGCGGGTTAGCGTCCTCACTCACGTTGAGGGTAGCGAGGTCGAGGGTCAGCTTGGCGGGGAGGGTGGCGGAGTGGGCGGAGATGCCGGCGTTGTTGGACTTGATGGGCTCGATGACTTGACCTTCGGTATCGGCCACGACCACGAACCAGAATTCGCCGGCGAGACTCGCCGGGAGTCGGATACGATTCGTGCGCGTGACCGTCGCACCGGCGGGCAGGGCCTGGTCGGCGGTGGCACTGGCCAATAACGCGTCGCCGCCAATGGCCTGGTCCCGGGAGAGCGCGAGGGATTCCTGCCAGGGGGCAGCGGCGGGGGCGGTACCGCGGTTGGTGAGGGTCCAGATCAGGTCGACTTCGGTTCCCGGCAAAGGGTTTTGCGGCGCGAGGACTTCGGCCACTTCGAGGTCGGGCAGGGCAGGCAAGGCGATAGCCAGCGGCGTGCTGGCGCGCGTGTTGTTGGCTTCGTTGGGTTCTGCGATGACCAGGGCGGCATCGGCATGCAGCGCCAGGGCATACGTGCCGGCAGGCAGTGCCGAAAGCAGCGGCAAGCGGACGGTGGCAGTGCGGCTGTAGCTGGCGCCGGGCTCGAGGGGGAGTCGATCAGCGGTGGCCCGCTCGAGCAGGGTGGTGGCGCCGCCCGGCCCGTTGAAGACCAGGCGATCGTGCCAAGGAGCGGTGACGGCGGCGGTGCCGGCGTTCCGCACGGTCCAGGATACCGCGATCTCATCGCCAAAGACGCCGGTGAGGGGCACGTCGAGGCTCTCGGTCACGAGATCCGGCGCGGTGATGAGCGAGGGTTGGCCGGTGGCGGCGAGGTTGTTCACGGTCTCATCGGCCTCGCGCAGTTGTTGGGCGGCATCCGTCAACACGCGGAAGTACCGCGGCCCAGCCAGCGCCGTGGTCAACACGACCAAATTGGACCGGAGGACGCGCTCGCCTGGGGCAATGGTGCCCGCGAATTCGACTCGCGTGAGCTCGGTGGCGGTGGCGGCGGTGGGGGCGGCGGCCAGTTGCAGGGCGTCTTGCCACGGACCGAGGGCGGGCGAGACGCCGAGGTTCTCGAGGACCCACTCGATCCAAACCGGTTGGCCGGCCGGGAACGTGGCGGGGGCAGCGACCGAGACAACCGCCAAGTCGGCTGGGGGCGGCAGTTGGGCCGACACCGCCGCGCTGGCCGCCCAGTTATTGTCGTCTCGTTCTTCGGGCACGAGGTTGGTGTGGTCGGTGTGGACCACGAAGTAGCGCGTGCCCTCGGCAGCGCCTGGCGAGAAGGGGACGGAGACGGTCACCCGGTTCGTGTACGTTGCGCCTGGTTCAAGCGGTTCGGCGAGCGGGGCCTCGACCGACGCGAGCGGGGCGCCTCCGGTGGGAGTGGTACTCGAACTGATCTGGTCGCGCCATGGGCCGTGGGCTTGAACGAGGCCGGCGTTGGTCACGCGGTAGCTGATCTCGACGGTATCGCCCAGGGTCAAGGTGCCCGGGGCAGCCACGGACAGCACCTGCAAGTCGGCGATGCGCAGGGCGATGGGTGCGGTGGACGCGGCGGTATTGTTGCCCTCGAACTGTTCCTCATGGACTTGCAGCGCCGAGTCGACGCGGACCACGAGGTAGTGATCGCCCCGCAGATCCGCCGGCACGGTGACCGTGGCTCGGCGCACCCTCTGGCCCGCAGGCGCCAGGTCCTCGCTCACCGGCACTGTGGCCACGACACGGCCCCGGAACCCACTGGCGTAGGGAGCGAGCCATACGGTCTCGACCCAAGGCGCGCGGGCCGCGGTTGCCCCGTCGTTGCGGGTGATCCAGGTCACCTCGAACGTGCCGCCCACCGCGACCTCGGTCGGCGCGGTTAACGCCGTCGCCAAGAGATCCGGTGGTCCGGTGCGCTCGCGTGGCTGCAACACGAAATCCACGGGCGCCGGGTTCGGGTCGGCGTTGACGGTGACGGGGAGGACGTCGGCCCAGTTGCGTTCGGCGAGGCCGACGGGTTGGACCTGCCACGGGCCCGGCGGCAGCGGGAGTGTATAGCGGCCGGCCGCGTCGGTGCTGGTGGTCAACAGAAGGGTGCGGGCCGGAGGCGCCGCCGCGGGAGCCGCGCCGTGCAATCCGGGTCCGGACCCGCCCGGCACGGGAACCTGCATCGCCTGGACCACGATCGCCTCGAGGCCTTGGCCGGAGGCGTCGGCGATCCGGCCCGAGAGTTGGCGGTCGGCATCGGCGCTGGCCTCGATGACCAGCCGGATGCGCTGGGTCACCTCGGCCGTCCAGCGGAAACCAGCCGGCAGGGACGGCAGCTCGAAGCGAGGACCCGCGCCGGCCAGGGTCGTGGCGAGGACCACGTCGTAGCGGTTGCCGACCGCGGGGGAAACGCCCGTGGGGAAGCGGGCGCGAACCAGGCCGGAGAAAGTGAGCGGGCCGTTGACGGCGAGTTGGGTCTGGCCAAGCACGACCTCGAGCTCGGCCGCGGAGCCAACATCGAGCGAGCCGTTCACGGTCAGGACACCCGTCGGGACAACGCGGCCGGAGGGGACGCTCACGTCGCCGTTGATGGCGCTGTTCCCGGTCAGTTCCCCGTTCGAGCTGACGAGCGGTCCGCGGAGCGTCGTGGCGGCGGCGACCTCGAAGCGGCCTTGGTTGAGGAGTGGCTCGCCGGCCGTCCCCACCGCCGTCGGGTAGAGGACACGCAACCGACCGCGGTTGACGATCTGGGCATCCAAATCGCGCGCGCCGCCGGAACCGGCCGCGAGCTCGATGGTCCCCTCGTAATCGTTGAGCAAGGGACCGCCGGTCACGTGGAGCGCGCTGGTCCAACCGCCATGCGCAGAGGCGATGCGCAGGGTGCCGCGGTTCAGGTAGCCCGCCGGGGCCGAGGCGGTCGTGTGCCCGGTGGGATTATCTCCCTGGACCACGACGGTGACACCGGGGGGAGCGTGGCCGAACAACCGTGAGCCAGAGCCGCCCAGAACCAGGGTGGCGCCCGCGCCTGCGCCCGCGCCCACTTCGAGGCGCGAGTTGCGCAGCCAGACGACGCCATCGATCAGTCCACCAGCGTAGATCAGACCGCTGTCCTGGACGGTGAAGGTGCCAGCCACGTTCACGAGGCCGCCGGCCTGGTCGAACGTTTGATTGTTGCCGAGGTGAAGGGCCCCTGCAGGAAGGATCAGCAGATCGCCCTCGTTGCGATGACGCAAGCCGGCAGCGCCGAGTCCCATGGGCCAATCCACGAGCACCTGTCCGAAGTTGTAGAGAGGAGCAACCAGGTTGCGGCCGCCCCCGGCACCGCGGCCGATGCGGACCGTGCCGGTCGGGAGGTTGGTGAGGGCGCCCTCAGCAACCCGGAGCGAGCTTTCCCAACCGCCGTGGACGGACTCGAGCGCGAGCGTGCCGGCGTTGTTCAAGCCTTGGGGGGCAACCACGGTGGTGTGACCGCCATCGTTGTTTCCTTGGATCCAAACGCTCTGGCCGGCGGCGAGGTTCCCGAACAAGCGGCTACTGCCGTGCGTGAGCGTGAAGGCGGCCGGGGCCGTGGCGGTCGGGCTCATGCGCAGGGTCGAGGCGAACAGATACGGTTGGCCAACGAGCTCGCCACCGCGGTAGTCGAAGGTCATCTCCCGCGCCCAAAACGTGCCGTTGGCAACCAGGCGGCCGGCCTCTTGCTGAAAGGTCTGGCCGCGATCCACCGCCATCGACTGGCCGGCGTCAATCGTCCACCCCCCCTGGTTGCGGTGAACTGCGCCGGCCGGTCCCAGGGCCAACGGCCACTGGACCTCGACGGTCCCACGGTTGAGGGTTGGGCCGATCAGGTTGCGTCCGCCGCCAGCGCCGCGGCGAACCTGCACGCGTCCGAGGGGGAGGTTGGTGAACCCGCCCTGGGTGATCTGGAGCGAACTCTCCCAGCCGCCGGCGCTGGATTGGAGCAGGAGGGTGCCGGCACTGCTCAGACCCTGCGGGGCAGTCACCGTGGTGTGTCCACCGTCGTTGTTCCCTTGAATCCAAACGGTCTGTCCCTCGAAGACGCGGCCAAACAAGCGGCTGGCACCGTGGTTCAGGATGAAGGCCGCCGGGGCGGTGGCCGCCGGGCCGAAAATCAACGCGGAGGCGTGCAAGTAGGGTTGCCCGAGGATTTGCCCGCCGCGGTAGTCAAACGTCATCCCCCGGCCCGAGAACGCCCCGTCCACCACCAGCCGACCGTTCTCCTGCTGGAACGTCTGGTTCCGGTCCACCGTGAGCGTTTGGTCCGACGCGATCTCCCAGGTCCCGAGGTTCCGATGCACCGCGGCGGCCGGACCCAGGTGCAGCGGCCACTGGACCTCGATGGTGCCTTGGTTGAGGACAGGCGCGATCAGGCCGCGCCCGCCACCCGCACCGCGGCCGATGCGGACCGTGCCGGCGGGTAGGTTGGTCAGGGTGCCGCGCTCGACGAGGAGCGAGCTTTCCCAGCCGCCGTGAGCGGACTCGAGCCGCAACGTGCCCGAGTTGCCAAAGCCCTGCGGCGCCACGACGGTGGTGTGGCCGCCATCGTTGTTGCCTTGGATCCACACGCTCTGGCCAGTGGCCAGGTTGCCAAGCAACCGACTGCTGCCGTGGGTGAGCGTGAAGGCGGCCGGCGCCATCGTCGTATCCAGGATGAGCGTCGAACTGCTCAGGTACGCTGGGCCGACGATCGTGCCGCCGGCGTAGCGGAAGACCGCCTGCACCAGATCCAGACCGCCTGGCACGCGCAATTCACCCTCGAGTTGGTCGAACCGGCTCCCCACGCCGCGGATCGACAAACCGCCGCCCTCGCCCGCCACCCAAGTCCCCAGGTTCCGGAACCGCGCTTGCGTGCCGGCAAGCGTCAGCGGCCAGTTCTGGGTCCAAGAACCGCGATTCCACACGCTGCCCGTGACACTCCGCCCTCCGCCGCTGCCGGGGTTAATCAGGACCGTGCCTTGAGCCTCGTTGGTGATCGCGCCCGAGGTGAGGATTAATGCCGAGGCCCAACCGCCATGGGCTGACTGGAGTCGCAACTGGCCACGGACGGCGAACCCGTCGCGTTCGAGGTACAGGTGGCCGTTGCCGTTGCTCCCCTGAATCAGCAGTTCGTCCCCCACGCCGACGTCGTTGGGCAGGTCGACCGGCGGCAGGCACTTGCCGGCATTGCCCGCAGCGTACACGTCCTCGAGTTCATCCAGTGCCAGGGCCCGGTCGTAGAGCGAGAGTTCGTCGATCCAGCCCAGAAACGTGCCCGTGCTGGCGTCCGGGCGACCGCCCAGCGCAGCGCTCGAGCCAATCCCGAAGAGCGGGTTGATCCGCCCCGTGCCCGCCAAGGCGCCGTCCAAGATAAACGTCACTTCCCCTAACCGAACCGTGACGCCGACGTGATGCGGGCCCAAGTCGCTGACGGGCGCGCCGTCGGCGACGACCTCTTCGCCCCCAATCCGGGCCAAAACCAGCCGGCCATCGGCGGTCAGGCCGAACCCGAACCCGCCGCTGCCGAGGGCGAACACCCACGCCCGCCCACTCCCGTCGGCGGCGACTTTCGCCAGGTTGCTGCGCTGAATCCAGGCCTCGACCGTGAAGTCCGGCGGCAGCACGGCCCGCGAGACCGGCACGCGCACGGCTTGCCCCGCCGCCGTGAAGGCGAAGGCCTGCCCCACCATCCCGGGCGTGAAACCAGCCCCCTCGACGGCGCCACCCGGCCCACCCGCCCGGTCGGTGGCATCGCCCTCGCCGGGCCACCAGCCGACGAGAGCTCTTGGGGCGGGAACGCATTCGGCGGCATGGGCGATGCCGGGGCCGAAGGCGAGGAGGAGGAGGGTGAGGCGCCCGAGGGCCAGCCACGGTCCAACGCCAGGCGGTTGTGTGCGGTTCATGGGTTAGGCAGCTATTTGATACTGCGGATTAGGACTCTAATGAACGAAGGCTTCCTGATCAAGCATAACCAAAAGTCTAATTCACGTGCCCCGTCCCGATCTGTCGCCCAGCCGCGCGGGACGGGTCGAGGACCGGCTTCGGCTTCGGGCTGGTGGCGAGTCGAGACGGCTGCTACGCTGCGGCGCGATGAAACCGATCGCGCTTTCTGCAGGGCTGGTCGCGGGCGTCCTGGTCAACCTTCCGACCGGACTGGGAGCCGAGTCGAGCGTCGCGCCGGCGGTTTCGTGGCGGCAGTGTTTAGGACAACCGCCGGCCTGGTACGCGACGGCGGAGGCGGCTCGCGTGGCGGACCAGGTCTTGCTGTACCAGCGGGCGTGCGGCGGATGGGGAAAGAACGTCGACATGGCGGCGCCGCTGACGGAGTCGGAGCGCGCCGCGCTCGAGCGCCAGCGGGGCGAGCGAGAGTCGAGCACGATCGACAACGGGGCGACCTATACGCAGATGGCCTTTCTGGCGCGGATCTACGCGGCCACGCAGGAGCCACGGTTTCGGGAGGGTTTCCTAAAGGGCTTCGAATTCCTCTTGGCAGCGCAGTACGCGAACGGCGGTTGGCCCCAGTTCCCTTTGGGCAGGGGTTACAGTCGCCACATCACCTTCAACGACGACGCCATGATCGGCGTGATGCGGCTCCTGCGCGCCGTGGCGCAGGGGGAGGAACCGTACGAGTGGGTCGTGCCGGCGGACCGCCGGCGCGCGGCGGACGCCGTAGCGCGGGGGGTGGCCTGCGTCCTCGATTGCCAGGTGGTGGCGCAGGGCCGCCGCACCGCGTGGTGCGCCCAGCACGACGAGCGGACGCTCGCCCCGGCCGCGGCGCGGTCGTACGAGCTGGCGTCGCTCAGCGGCAGCGAGAGTGTGGGGATCGTGCGGTTCCTGATGGGGCTCGAAGCGCCAACGCCGGAGGTGAAGCGCGCGGTCGAGTCCGCAGTGGCGTGGTTCGAGCAGGCGAAGCTCACCGGGATCCGCCAGGTCCGACAGCCTGACCCGACGCTGCCCAGGGGCTATGACAAGGTGATCGTTGCGGACCCGACCGCGGAGCCTCTTTGGGCGCGGTTCTACGATCTCGAGACCGGGCGCCCGTTCTTCTGCGGTCGGGATGGGGTGAAGCGGCAACGGCTGGCGAACATCGAGTATGAACGGCGCAACGGCTACTCGTGGTACACGGACGCACCGGCCCGGTTGTTGGCCGTGGATTACCCGGCGTGGCGGACGCGGCATCAGTCGGGCGCCGCGCCGCGCCAGGCGCCTTGAGCCCGAGCCAACTGGCTTTTGTCCCAGAGCCATTCGCGCAGCTCGGCCGGGACGGGATCCAGCTCGACGAGTTCCGGCTCCGATTCACGGAGCGCCTCGGCGGCGTGCCCATCGCTCGAGGTGGCCGCCAGGTGGTCGGCGAAGACTCTCGCCGCTGCGGCACTTAGTTCAGACCCGAGCCGCTCTTCAGCCAAGGGAACGGTTTCGAGCCGAATCCGATCGTTCACGCACGAGGCGCGGGCTGCGAACCAGGGGCGCTCGAGCTGGAGCACAAACGTGCCGCCCTCCGGATGGGCCACGAGTGTCCAGGTGCGATCGCTGGAGGCGCCGCGGTTGGGCCGGACTCGAGGGCGGTGGGGTGGGAGGAACCGGTCTGTGGCGGTCGGGGATAGCGGCTGACGTCGGCGAGACCGATGGCGCCGAGATCGGCCGAGGCCGAACCGGCCCACCAGGAGGGTCGAGACGCCCAGAACCAACGCCAGCGTCGCCCAACCACCCGCCGCCGCTTTGGGATTTCGGGGCCGGGGCACGCTGTCGGGCGGAAGTTGGTCAAGGCGAAACGCCATGCAGACGGCCACGACCGTGCCGACCCCCAGCAGCGCAGCCAAGATGCTGAGGGTCAGGCGTTGGAGGTTCGGGTTCGGATCGTGCGGAACGGGCGGAGTTCTCATGCGGCACCCTCCCACCATGCGCCCGGTTGCGTAGGGACGTCAAGACCCTCTATGAGCGACGTGACCTACCTGCGGAGCCGGAAGAAGCCCTTGGCTTCGGCCAGGTCGAGGGTGACGCCGTTGGCTTCGACGCCGGGGACGGGTATCCAGGCCGGGGAATCGAGTCGCGGCGTCTGTTCGAGGGTGTAGCCGGTAAAGGCCGTGTTCCAGAACAGACGCGCTTGCTTCGCCAGTAGTTCAACCCGGAGCCGCGGACGGGGTTCCTCGCCGGCGGCAATCTCGGTGTCGGGGTCGGGGTGAATGGCGTACCCGGTCAACAGAACGACCGTGTAGCCGCCGCCGCGACGGGGTTGGGCCGGAGAGACTTTGACTAGTTGAAGCCAACCGAGAATGCGAACCGTTGCTTTGGAGAACGCGGAACCCGAACAGGCCATTCGTCGGGCCGCTGTTGGACAAGAAACCAGTATTGCGATGGTCATAGCAGACCACATCGTAACAGGGCGAATGGGAGACGGTGCCGCTGCTGGTGCCCATTCCCAGCGCATGGCGCACAATCTGTGCCGCCGGCGGATCCCAGGCCCAACTCTCGCACGCCGGACACTCCGGCTGCGGGTTGACCTGAATCCTCTGCCCAGGCTCCAGCAGCATGGTTGGTAGGTAGTTCCAGCGATACCCCTGTTGAGCCTCGGGATGGGCGTAGAGTTGCACGTGCTCCGCCGGGAAGAGCGCTTCGGTGTAGTCCACGTAGTAGTCACGCACGCCCGGGAGGTTGTAGAAGTAGGTGTGCGTCTGCCGATAGGAGCCGTGCCAGAATTCCGCGATGCCGTCCCCGTCTAAGTCCACTGGGTCAACCCAGTCGCTCGTAACGTTGCAGGTATACTGGTGGGTGCCGGGCAGAAACACCCTGTCACAACTCACGGTCTGTGCGCGAATCGGGTTCGACCCGGCTAGCACCAGGACGGTCAAAAGCAACCGGATCGACCGCAGGCGCAGCGGCGACGGAAGCTGGCGCCTGTCCCTGAGGCATGGGTGACGGACACTTGCCCCAGGGCGAGGGCTCGTCCGATCAACCGTGCCGGCCAAAGGAGGCCTCGGTTTCATTGGGACACAACGGTTTGCGGCACGAGCACAAAGCCTCGTCTGCGGGTTGTCAAGAGTGAAGGCGACGTTGACCGCGAGGAACAGTCTGAGCAACTGACGGAGGGCGATTCGAGGAGGTCAGAAGGTGTACCCTACGGCGGCCTGGAGGGTGAGGTCATTGCGGCGGACGTCGGCGGGCGGCCGGGAATCGTACAGATCGATTACGTTGAGGTTGAGCGTGAGTTGTTTCCACAGCGGATAGCTCAGGTTCACATCCAACCGCACCCGATAATCGGCGAAGTCGTTGATGTCCGGCAGGAATTGGAGTTTCTCGGTGAGGGTGAGCTTGGGCGTGATCTTCCAGACCACCGACTCGCCGAACGTGACTGAGATCGAGTCCTTCGCGGTCCCGTCCGCATACCTGTATTCGTGGAATTGGCCGCCGGTCTCGACTGTCATCAGGAGGTTGGGGCGCATGACCAGTTTGTAGCCCAAACCGGCCCCTTCCTCGTAGCTGAGGTCGATCTTGCGGACCTGGTCGTACCCGGCAGCCGCCTTGTTGAACAGGTAGACGCGTCGCTCGCGGCCGAGGTCAAACGTAGTGCGCAGCGCACCGTCCATTCGATTGGCGGAGAGGGTCTGGTCGGCTTTCCCGTAGGCCACCAGGTAGTCGAGTGTGTTTTGGAGGCGATTCAGAACGTGGGTGGCCTGAAGCTGGCCGGTGTAGAGCTGCCGGTCCTTGGTGCCGAAACCCAGGTCCACCCCTACTTGGGTCTTGCCATGCACCGTTTGCAGGAACGGACCCAACGCCGCAGGCAACGACGGCCCCGGCGGCTTGAGCGCCACCGCCCGGCACGGCCGCGGCGCCGGCTGGCCTGGCTCAGTCACGCTGGCCGGAGGCGGTTCAGGCGCTCCGGCGAGGATGGCCTCGCGCCGCCGGTGGTAGTCTTCCGGGCTGATGCTGCCGGCGCGGTATCGGCTGGTCAGAGCCTCGAGCTGTTGACGAATTGCCGCGGGGCTCGGTGGCAGGGGCGCGGCCGGTTTGCTGGGCGGAACCGACGTGTCCGGCTCGGGCGCCACCGGTCGAGGTCCCGGTCGAGTGGGCGGGGTAGGCGCAGGCGGGACCGGTGTCTTGGACCGGATTAGGGTTTTGGGAACCGTGATCGTGCCCAGCGCCGTTTCGAGTACGAGCTCGGTCTGGGTTTCAGCAACCACTCGCCCGGTCAACCGGTCGCCATTGGCCAATTCGAGCGCGCAAGTATCGGCCAGCGCGGCTCCGGTCAACAGCCACGCCAGCAACCCGAGAGCAACTCGGCCCCGGCTCCGGCGCAAGGTGCGTCCGGTCGGTCGGGCTGCTACGGCGCATCGAATGGGTGGCAAGCGCCCCGGCATTACGGTGTCGAGGGCGGTTGCGTTGGGTGGGGCGCGACGACGCCGGGAGCCGCGGTTGCGGTCGGCTCGGGTGGACGCGCGGCCGGGGCGGGCGCGGGGAGGTCCGTCAGATCGCGCACGCGCACGCCGCCGTAGACGACGATATTGCCCTGGGCATCCCCGCGCAGGGCGGGGCGGGTGTCGGTGTAGTGATGGGTCTGGCGCACGGCCAGGCGGGCGTCGGGCGCCACCACGCAATAGGTGAAGGGGCGCGCCCCGGTCTGGAACAGGACATGGAGGTTGGCCCGGCGGTCGATCTGGGCTTCCGGCCGGCTGAAGGAGAGCATCGGGCCGATGGGATAGACGCCATAGGTGCGCTCGGTCTCGGGTTCCGTCACTTGCACATAGAGCCGGATCACCTTCTTGTTGAAGGCCTGCAGCAAGGCGTAGCGCCGAAGCTCGGGCGGTTGCGCGGCAGACTCGCCCGTGGCGGGCACACCCACGACCTGGGACCAAAGTTCCGTGCCTTTGATGACATTGACAGCCGCGGGTCGGCTCGAGATCTCCGCCCCGAGTTCCCGCACCCGCACGGTGGCCACGACCTCATAGCGCCCGGGTTGGCTGAGGTCGAAATGCGGCGCCAAATCCACCCGCCGCGTCGCCCGCGCGCTCGAGGGTACCTGGAATTCTTCGATCACCGCCGGCGCGCTGTGCCGCAAGACCAGGTGTCCTTGGACCGACTCGACGCCAAAGGTCAGCCATTCCGGTTCCTGACCCAGGGTGAGGGTGCGCCCGGAGAAGTTGGTGATGCGGACCAGGGCGAAGAGGGCCTCGTGCGGCAGGTACTGGTCCTGGTCGAACTCGACCTCGACAGTCACTTGAGCCAAGGCGGCGGAGCCGAGCAGAGCCAGGGCCCCGAACGCGCTCAGGAACGATTTCATACGAGCCAATCTAGAGGCGTGCCTCCCACTAGCAAGCGGCATTTCGCACCTCCGCCAGGCGCTCGATCACGGCCCGGCACACGCGGTCCGGTTCCAGGAGACGAAGGCATTCGAGGGGCAACCGGTAGTGGCACCGACTCTTGAGGCAAGGCACACAGCTTAACGGCGCCTGGAGCACGCGCTCGGTTTGTCCGTAAGGCCCGGTGCGCCGCGGCTCGGTGGGACCGAAGAGGGCGACGACCGGCCGACCCAGCGCCGCAGCCACATGCATTGGACCGGTGTCGTTGGTGACCAACAAATCACTCAACCGCAGCCACTCGATCGTCTCGGGCAGACTGGTTTGGCCGCACAAGTCCAGGCACCGCTCGGGCAGGTGCCGCGCCAACTCTCGCCCGAGCGCCTGGTCCGTCACGCCGCCGAGCACGGCGAACCGGTGCGCGGGCAGTTCCTGGGCCAGCGAACGCAGCAACCGGCCGAAGGACTCGACCGGCCAGCGCTTGTTCAGCCAGCGCGCGCCGGGTTGGAGCGCGATCCAGGGGGTGTCGTCGACCCGCCAACGCTGGCGCACACTCGCCGCCGCAGCCGGCCGGGGCGGCAGCCACTCGAAGTCCCAGTGCACCGGCACCGCAAGCGCGCGCAGCACATCCAGGTACCAGTCGACGGCGTGGGTATGGAAGGAACGGCGCGGCACGCGCTGGGCATAGAAAGCGACCGCACCCTCGCGGGAGTCGTCCAGGCCGATGCTCAGGTCGGCCTCGACCAGCCAGGCCAACACCCCGCTGCGGGCCAGGGCTTGGAGGTCGATGACCCAGTCGAAGGCCCAGGCGCGCAGGGCCCGTACACTGGCCAAGGCTTCCGGCCAGCGCAGCGGCGAGGCCCACCGCCGGCGCGGGAAAGGGATGACGCCGGTCAGGTCGGGGTCGCCTTCGAGCAGGCCGTTGAGGTCGGTGTCCAGCCACCAATAGATTTGGCTGGCGGGGAATTGGCGCCGCAGCAACCGGAGCACCGGCAAGGCCTGCACGACATCGCCGAGCGAACTGGGCTTAAGGATGAGGATCTTCAGCTAGCGGCCCTCGGCCAGGCGATCCGCCAGACGCGGGGGCAGGCCGGCGGCGCGGATCTTGCCCTGAGTTTTGGCGATGTCGTAATCGAGCCGGCGCAGCTCGATGGTCCCTGCCTGCACCTCGTAGATCACGTAGGTGGCCTTGGCCACGCCATCCCGCGATTGTCCCACGCTGCCCACATTGATGAAGTACTTCCGCCCGGGCTCGACCTGGAACTTCGAGTAGGTGCCGCCGCGGATGGCGCTATCGCGGACAAACGCGACCGGGACATGCGTATGGCCGAAGAAGCAGACGTTGGTGTTCTGGTAGGTGAGACTGGCGGCGGCGGCGAATTTATCGTTAGGGAAGACGTAACCCCAGCGCTGGGGGCCATCGAGGGTGGCGTGTACGATCGAGAAGCTGGCCACCAGCCGCAGGTATTTGAGTTCCCGCAACCACTTGCGATCCTCGGCTGTGAGCTGGTCGCGCGTCCAAGCCACCGCCTCGGCCGCGTGCGGGTTGAACCCCTCGAGGTGTTCGTCCATCGAGCAGTATTCGTCGTGGTTGCCTTTGACACACGGCATGCCCATGTCCCGCACGATGTCCAGGCACCGTTTCGGGTCGGCGTTGTACCCGACGACATCTCCCAGACAAGCATAGTGCGTGACGCCCTGTTGTTTGGCATCCGCCAGCACCGTCTCCAGCGCTTCGAGATTCGCGTGGATATCGGCTATGATCGCAAACTTCATCGCAGCGTTCCGCAACTCTTACCTGACCGCATTCCCCATTCCCGCCACCGCACCGTGGGAGGATCCTGCTCCCGCCACGCGACGGTGCCGCTGGCCGGCCCGCGCGGCGCCCTTTCTTGCCTGGGCGATGCGCTCGCCGGAACCCGCTCGCACCAACTGCTACCCTACGATCTGGAACCCGCGCAAGTCTCCTTGCGCCGCACTCCAACTCGCTTCTTCCTGCCGAACCAACGCGCCCAAACCCGAGTCGCGAATGGCGGACCGGAAGGCCTCGAGTTCGTCTCGGGCGCCCTCGGCCACGAGTTCGACCCTTCCATCTAGCAAGTTGCGCACCATTCCCGTCACTTCATACCCCCGCGCGGTCGACTTGACCGTGTACCGGAATCCGACTCCCTGGACCTGGCCGGAATAGAACACATGCAGGCGGACCCGCGTCATGGCGCCTCGGTTCGGCTCGGCCTACGCCACCCCTTGACACCGCCCGCAGGCGCCCGCAGGCGCTTGCGGCGGAGACGGTCCAGGCTCCGCCTCAAAGTTCCGCACCCGCTGATGAAGCCACAGTCCCACCGACGCCTGCAACGATTTTGTGCCAAACCCAACCAGGCTGGCCCCCCCAACCGCCACTGGTTTCACAGCCAAGCCGACAGCCGACGGCTCGGGCGGGGCGCTGCGGCGTTACCGATCCGCTGGAGTCCCGGCAGGACCGACAACGCGTTCGAGCGACACGCACTTGTGTTGCGCGTCACAGGTGAGCACAAAACGGCCTGCGACACCGTCCTGGGTGACGAACCGTTGGAGGAGTGCGGCGGGGAACTGGACGGTCTGACCCGTGGTGCACCGGACGATGACCTGCCGGATAGCGCCCCGGTAGTAGTCCAGACACTCCTCGGGCGACAGCCGGAGCGGGAACTCGTAGCGCTGCAGGTTCATGGGCGACTTACACCGCACATTCGCGTCGATCCTGAAGTCTCAGGTGTCGGCGCGTCGGACGCTAGAGGTGTGGCGGGGCTTGTCAAGCACCGCACGGCTTGCACCGACTCGGGTTTGGACCGAAGATCCCTCCGCGTTGCCGAGCCCATCCATCCATCGCCCGGTCGAGAGCCTTGCGGGCCTGATCGAGCGCGTCACCTTCTTTAACGAGGAGAATGGGTTCGCCGTGCTCAAGGTCAAAGTCCGGGGGCGCCGCGAGCCGGTGACCGTGGTGGGCACCGTGCCGGCCGTGAGCGCGGGCGAATGGCTGGTGGCGGAGGGGCAATGGGTGCAGGACCGCGAGTTCGGACGCCAGTTCCGTGGCGACACGATGAAGACCTCGCCGCCGACGACGCTTGCGGGGATCGAGAAGTATCTGGGTAGCGGCATGGTCAAAGGGATCGGCCCAGTGTATGCCCGGAAACTGGTCGCGCGGTTCGGCGAAGGCATCTTTGACGTCATCGAGACCTGCTCAGCCCGGCTCGAAGAGGTCGAGGGCATTGGGCCCAAGCGCCGGCGCAAGATCAAGGAGACCTGGGCGGGCCAGAAGGTCATCCGCCAGATCATGGTCTTCCTGCACTCGCACGGCGTGAGCACCAGTCGCGCGGTGCGCATCTATAAGACCTACGGCGAGACCGCCGTCGAGCAGGTGCGAGCCGATCCCTACGGGTTGGCGCGCGACATTCACGGCATTGGCTTCAAGACCGCCGACCAGATCGCCCAGAAGGTGGGCGTTCCTCACGACTCGCTCGCGCGCGCGGGCGCGGGCCTGAACCACGCCTTGCTCGAAGCCACCAACGAAGGCCATTGCGCCCTGCCTGAACCGCTCCTGCTCGAAGCCGCTGCCAAGCTGCTGCTGGTGCCCGAGACGGTCGTCCGTGCCGCGCTCGAACAGAGCCTGGCAACTGGCGCGTTGGTTCGTGAAGCGGTTGGTGGCGAGGTCCTCCTTTTCCTGCCGCACCTCCAGCGTGCCGAGCAGGCCATCGCCCGCCGGGTCTTGGCCCTGGCTGCCGCGCCCCCCGACTATCCGCCCATCGACCTGGACAAGGCGGTTGCCTGGTGTCAACAGCGGACCGGCCAGGCCTTGGCTCCCAGCCAAGTCCAAGCCCTCAAGGCCGCTTTGGCGAGCCGCATCCTGATCCTCACCGGGGGCCCTGGCGTCGGCAAGACCACCCTCGTACGAGCCATCTTGCGCATCCTGCGCGCTAAGCGACTGCGCTGTCTGTTGTGCGCGCCCACCGGCCGCGCCGCCAAACGCTTGTCTGAGGCCACCGGGGGCGAGGCCAAGACCATCCATCGCCTGCTCGAGGTGGATCCGGCCCAGGGTAGCTTCACCCGCAACGAAGGACGCCCGCTCGAGTGCGACCTGTTGGTCGTGGACGAGTCCTCGATGGTCGATGTGCCCTTGATGCACCAGGTGCTACGCGCCTTGCCGGCGCGGGCCAGCCTGCTGCTGGTCGGGGACGTGGACCAATTGCCGTCGGTCGGACCCGGGCGCCTCCTGGGTCATCTCCTGGAGTGCGGCCGGGTGCCGGCGGTGCGGTTGACCGAGGTGTTCCGCCAAGCGGCGGCCAGCCAGATCGTCACCAATGCCCACCGGATCAATCAGGGGCGATTGCCGGAGTCGCCGCCGCGCGCTGTCGACTCGGACTTCTTTGTGATCGCGCGCGAGCAGCCCGAGGCCACGGTGGCGACGCTCTTGGAGGTGGTTCAACGCCGTATCCCCGCCCGGTTCGGCTTGGACCCCATCCGCGACGTGCAGGTGCTCTGCCCGATGAACCGCGGCTCGCTGGGCGTGCGCGAGCTCAACGTGCGACTGCAAAGCGAGCTGAACCCGCGGCAGGGCGCCGAGCCGGTGGTCGAGCGGTTTGGCTGGCAGTTTCGTCTCCGGGACAAAGTCATTCAAACCGTGAACGACTACGACAAAGAGGTGTTCAACGGCGACATCGGCCAGGTCGCCGGCCTGGACCCGGTCGAGCAGGAGTTGGCCGTGCGCTTCGACCAACGGACCGTAAATTACGACTTCGGCGAGCTGGACGAGTTGGATCTGGCCTACGCCATCACGATCCACAAGGCCCAAGGCTCCGAGTTTCCGGCTGTGGTCATCCCGCTGGCCCTGCAGCATTACTTGATGTTGCAGCGAAACCTGCTCTACACGGGTGTCACCCGCGCGCGGCGGTTGGCCGTTTTGGTGGGGCAGCGCAAGGCCCTCGTCCTGGCGGTCAAGACCCATCGGACCGACGCGCGCTATTCGGGATTGCTCGCCCGGTTGCGCTGAGGCGATTTTTCCTGGCGAGGTCGATGGATGATGGCAAGTTAGGCGGGTCATGATCCTGACGCCAACCGAGCTCGAGAGTCTCATCCAGGCACGCCACGGCGCGCCTCACCAGTTGCTAGGAATGCACCCTCTGGGAGCAGGCGCAGGCGTCGTCGTGCGCGCTTATTTGCCCGATGCCGCCCGCGTCGAGGTCGTGCCGACCCACGAGAAACACCAGCCTTCCTTCCCACTCGAGCGGTTGCACGAGTCCGGCCTCTTCGAGGGGCAGGCACCGGCCGAGCGGGTCTATGCTTACGACTTGGCGATTACGGACTATGCCGGCGGGCGCCGCACCACGCGCGATGCGTACTCCTTTCTGCCCACGCTCGGTGAGTTGGACCTACATCTGTTCGGCCAAGGCAACGACCGGCGCCTCTACGACAAGCTCGGCGCGCAGGTGCGCGCGGTCGATGGCGTGCCGGGGGTGAGCTTGGCGGTTTGGGCGCCCAATGCCCAGCGAGTCAGCGTGGTCGGTCCCTTCAACCAGTGGGACGGTCGCTACCATTCGATGCGCAGCTTGGGGTCGTCTGGGGTTTGGGAACTGTTTGTGCCGGGGCTTGGGGAAGGGACGCTCTACAAATTCGAGATGCGCGACGCGGCCGGGCGCGTGTTCACGAAGGCGGATCCGTACGCCAGCCTGTTCGAGGTCGCCCCCAAGAACGCCGCGGTGGTTTGGAACACGCGCAAGTTCGCTTGGAACGATGCCGCCTGGCTCGAGCAGCGGCGCAACCGCGACCCGTTCCGCTCGCCGATGAGCGTCTACGAGGTGCACCTGGGTTCGTGGCGGAAGAAGACGGCCAACGAATCCCTCGGCTACCGCGAGTTGGCCGGGCCGCTGGTGGATTATGTGCGGCGGATGGGCTTTACCCATGTCGAGTTTTTGCCTGTGGCTGAGCACGCGTATTACCCGAGCTGGGGCTACCAAGTCACCGGGTTCTATGCGCCCACGAGCCGCTACGGCACCCCGGACGATTTCCAGTGCCTGGTCCAGGCGCTCCACGAAGCGGGGGTTGGAGTGATCATCGATTGGGTGCCTGCCCATTTCCCGCGCGATGCCTGGGCCTTGGCCCGCTTCGATGGCACCGCCCTTTACGAACACGAAGATCCGCGCCAGGGCGCCCACCAAGACTGGGGCACTCTGATCTTCAACTTCAGCCGACACGAGGTCCGGAATTTTCTCACGGCCAACGCCCTGTTCTGGTGCGAGCGCTACCACGTGGACGGGTTGCGCGTGGATGCCGTGGCCTCGATGCTCTACCTCGACTACTCCCGCAAAGCGGGCGAATGGGTGCCGAACCAGTATGGCGGCCGCGAGAACCTCGAAGCCGTCGAGTTCCTGCGCGAGTTCAACCACCTGGTTCACTCCGAGCACCCCGGGGTGGTCACCATCGCCGAGGAATCCACGGCTTGGCCGCAAGTCACCCGGCCGCCGTACCTGGGCGGGCTGGGTTTCAGCTTCAAATGGAACATGGGCTGGATGCACGACACCCTGGGCTATTTCAAACGGGAACCGGTCTACCGCAAGTACCACCAGAACGACCTCACCTTCGCCATGCTCTACCATCACGACGAGAATTTCATCCTGCCGCTCTCCCATGACGAAGTGGTGCACGGCAAGGGCTCGTTGCGGGGACGGATGCCTGGCGACGATTGGCAAGGATTCGCCAACCTCCGCGCCCTGCTCGGCTATCAGTGGCTTTTCCCGGGCAAGAAACTGCTCTTTATGGGGGGCGACTTTGGGCAGAAACGCGAATGGAACGAGAACGGCGAGCTGGACTGGGCCCTCTTAGGCGCCGGGCCTTACCACGCCGGGGTCCAGCAGTGGCTGGCCGATCTGGGCCGACTCTACCGCGACCACGCCGCTTGTTGGGAAGCCGACCATGACCCGCGCGGCTTTCAGTGGGTCGATTGCAATAACCACGAACAATCCGTGCTGGCTTTCCTGCGCCGTCCGCTCTCGGCCGGGCCCGAGTTGCTCGCGGTCCTGAACCTGACGCCCGTGCCGCGCCTGGACTACCGGCTCGGCTTGCCCCAACCGGGTTTCTGGCGCGAGTTGCTCAATTCGGACGCGGCGATCTACGGCGGCAGCAACGTCGGCAACCAAGGCGGTGTGACGGCCGAGCCGGTGCCGAGCCACGCGCAGCCTTGCTCGGCCCCTTTCACCCTCCCGCCGCTCGGTGTGGTGGTGTTCGGCGTCTAGCGCGGTCGGCCGCGCGCAGCGGGCTGCGCACCCTAGCTGGAGAGTGCCGTCCATCCCGAGGGTGGTTCAACACCGCCTGGCCTGAGGGCTTGCCGTGCCCGGACGTCCCGCCGACTCGATCGCAGCCGGGGCCCTTCAGCCCTCGATTTCCAGATTCCGTTCGCGGCCGAAAGCTGTTCCACTTGCGGCCGTGAACCCATATCGAACCTCAGTTTCGGAACGGAGCGGCGCGGGCGGCCCTGGACCGTTGATCGCGCTGTTGGCGCTGGGGTGGTGCTTAGCGACGCTCGCCGCGGCCCCCGAGGACACAACGCTCCTCTTCTCCTTCTTCCGCGACAACGGCCAGGACGGCCTTTACTTGGCCACCAGCCGCGACGGGTTGGCTTGGACGGAACTGAAACCGCCAGGTAAGTCCTTTCTCCAGCCGACCGTGGGCGGCAAACTCATGCGCGATCCGTGTCTGGCGTTGGGCCCCGACGGCACCTTCCATATGGTTTGGACGACCGGTTGGGGCAAACCGCCGGTCATCGGCGTGGCGCACTCGAAGGACTTGCGCCACTGGTCGGAGCAGCGGGCCGTGCCGGTCATGGCGCATGAGCCGGAGGCGCGCAATGCCTGGGCGCCGGAGCTTTTCTACGACGCCGCCCAGCAACGCTGGCTCATCTTCTGGTCGAGCACCATCCCCGGCCGGTTCCCCGAGACCGAAACGACCGGCGACAACGGTTGGAACCATCGCATCTACTTCACCAGCACGACCGATTTCGTGACCTTCGCGCCGACCAGGCTCTTCTTCGACGGCGGCTTCAACGTCATCGATGCCACCCTCCTCCACGCGCGGGGCAAGTTCTATCTGATCGTGAAAGACGAGACGAAGGTGCCCGTGAAGAAAAACCTACGCATCGCCACCGGCGCCTTCGCCGAAGGGCCGTTTGGCGCCGCCGGGGCGCCCTTCACGGGCGATTGGGTCGAAGGCCCCTCCGCGATCCGGTGGGGCAACCACTACGTCGTCTACTTCGACCACTACGCTCGCCCGCAATACTATGGTGCGGCCAGGTCACCCGACCTCGATCGGTGGGAGGACATCTCGGTACAAGTCAAGTTCCCGCCGGGCGCACGCCATGGCACGGTCCTGTCCGTCCCTGCCGGCGTGGTGAAGCACCTCGAGTCGGCCCCCGCGCTCGAGTGAGGCTAGGCGCCGAGCGGCTCGGTCTGTCGCAGCTTCTTGGATGCGAGCGCCTGGTAACAATCCGGGAGATCGAAGTGGTTTAGCACCCCAGGCAAGAAGGTGGACAAGGGCCAGCGGTACGTCTCGGACTCGGCGACGGCAGCATAGGAGGTCAGCGCGCGTTTGAGGGTGACCTGAACCACGGTCGGGGCGAGCATCGCAGCGAAGGTGGCGGGCAGCGTGCCCCAGCCCACAGCAGCCAGGTGAACCTCCGCGTGGCCGCAATCCTTCAACCAGTCCAGCACGGCGAGGACATCGTGGGTCTTCTGGCCCAGGTACGGCCGGTCGAGCATGAACGAATGCACGGCGTAGAAGTAGTCGCTGCCATACGGGTTGAGGAAAGTGTCGTGACCGCACGTGTCCGGCCGCGATTCCCCAATGCCCCGCACGTCGCAAGCATAAACCGCAGCCGCCGGCTCGGCCTCGATCAGTTCGCGGATGAGCGGTTCGTCACGCAGTTCCGCGTCGGCGGATTGATGCGCCACGTAAAGGATCGCTCGGGCAGGTCCTGCAGGGGGGCGGGCATCGTGTCGCTCCTGCGAGAGGCGGTACACGAGCGCATGAATGCCCGGTTCGGTGTTGACCGCGTAACAGGTGGCCTGAGGGCGCGGATACCGGCGCGCCGGTAAGGCGCGCAGGATCCGATAGTCCAGGACTCCGCTGCGCCGCGACAACTTCAACTCTCGCCTCAGGAGCCGAGGGAGCGCCTCTGGGCCCGGGGCGCGCCGGCTGGCAGCCAAGCCCCGCGACCTCGCTTGCGTGAAGGAGAAGACCGTTCGGGACTCGAGTTCGTGGACCTGTCCACTGCGAGTGCATCGGAGGGTCTCGTCCCGTTCGAGAGTCAACATCGGCTCGGTTTGGGCGCCCGAAATGCCCGTGACCCGGTTGAACCACCGATACATGGCCTCCCGGTTCTCCTGCGAGTAACCGTGCGCGGTCGGCCCGACAAACAACCCGATGTTCTGCTCAGCGCCTAGGAGGCGATAAAGCCGTTGCAGCCGGCTGTACGCCGATTCGGTCCCGCGCACATCGAAGTAGTCGCGTTCCTTGGCCAGGATCAGGACGGGCTTGGGCGCCATCGCCGCTAGGAAGTCTTCGTGGTCCAGGCCCAGCGCCAGGACGCGAGGCGGGCATTGCTCGGTGTCGGCGGGCAACTCGTTCTCGAGGTTGCGCCGGAACGTGGTCACGAAACAACTCGGCGCCGCCATCGTCCAACGCGGCTCCACCCCGCACAGCCAAGTCGTCAACGTGCCGCCACCGGAATTGCCGGTCACACCCACGTGGCGCGGATCCACCTCCTCGCGCGTCAGCAAATAGTCCAGGGCGCGGATGCCGTCCCAAGCGCGCCACGCACCGAAGAATTCGCCCACCAGAAACTGCTGGTTGCCCGCGTACAGGTGTTCGCGCACGCCCACTCCCACGCGCGATTTGAGCTGTGCGTCCGGGTACTGCAACCGCTCGCCCTGCCCAATGGGATCGAAGATCAACACCACATAGCCCTGGCGGGCTAGGCCCTGCGAGAAGGCTTGGTAGGCCTCTTGGGCCTTGCCGTTGTCCGAGTGGCCACACGAAGCGACGACACCAGGCAAAGGGAATGCGCGGCCCTTGGGCACGTAGAGATTGGCCGTGACGAAGAACCGTGGCCGGCTCTCGAAGATCACCTTCTCGATCCGGTACGCGTCGCGCTCGATCACACCGGTGACTCGCGCGTTGAGAGGCGTCTTCTCCGGAAGAGGGCCAAAAACGCTTCGGATCTTCTCCTGCATGGACCCGACGTACGCCTCGGCGTCGGCTCGCGTCTGTAGCGCGGCATGGGCGCGATCGTGGGCGGCCTCGAACTGGCGCAGGCGCCCGACGAAGTACTCCTGTACCATGCGCGGAAACCGGTTCAGAGGGGCCAGCTCAGGGGCAGCCTTGGCCTCGGCGGCGGCAGCCCGCGGGACGTTCGGCCACGCCGTACTGGCCAGGGCAAGGCCTCCCAGCCCAAACCCAACCCCCGTCTGCCGCAGCATCTGTCGGCGCGTGAGCCGCGCCCGGCCGGTGGTCGGAGTCGAGTTGCGGGCATGTTGAACCGGTGGTTGCGGAGCGTCTTGAGAGTTCATCATCGGTAGGTGGCCACGCGGGTTGCGCTGGCGAGTCAGTCGCTCGATCCTGCCAAGGTCTCCAGCCCCCCGATCATGTAGGCCTGCAGCGTGCCCGACTCGTCCGAGTTGAAGAAACCCAGCGCACCGCCCTCGATCAGATCCCGCCGTGGCAGGGGACCGCTGCGTGCGCCCGACCGCCCCCTGGCCCCCGGCCCTGCCGCGCTCGCCAGGATGCGGACTCCTTGGCCCCCAACCACGCCAGCGGCCAACCACCCAACCCAACTGGCTTGCCGCAAGAACACGCAGCGCGACACCCGGCGACGACGGTGCGTTGGGCGCAACGAACTCAGGGCTTCTGCTGGCGTCATCGGGATGGGATTGGAGAACGATCTCACGATTCAATGCACGGTTCAGCGGGTGTCTTACCGCACCCGGCCGACCGACGCAAGGCCGAGCCTGAGGCCGGCCCGAGGTCCGGCGAAGGGTTCTCCCCAGGCTCACCGCCAGCAGCCACGGGGGCGAGTGCCACGTTGGTCGGTGGTCCATGTGCGTCCAGATGCACGCTTGTCAGTCGCGCCGGATTCGTCTACGGTCGCAGGGCGTCAGTCTAAACCGCTTAGATAAAGGTATACCATGCACGCTGAAATCAGCTTGCCGGTTCCGGTCGGCAGACCTCGCCGGGGCGGCTTCACCCTCATCGAGTTGCTGGTAGTGATTGCGATCATCGCCATCTTAGCGGGCATGTTGTTGCCCGCTTTGAGCAAGGCGAAGGCCAAAGCGCAGGGCATCATGTGCATGAGCAACAACAAGCAACTCATGCTGGCCTGGCGGCTCTACGCCGAGGACAATGACGACAAGGTGGTCGAGGGCTACGGCTCCCGGCATGGGTATGTGGGCACGAGTTCGCTGGATTTTAATGGTGGTAACCGCTCGAATTGGGACGTTAACCAGGACATTGCCAAAGGCCCTCTGTGGGAACCATGCGGCAGATCCCCCGGCGTCTGGAAATGCCCAGCCGACAAAAGCACCGTCCGGCCAACCTCGGGCCCCTTCCAGGGCCAAACCGTCCCCCGAGTGCGCAGCATCTCCATGAATAACTTCGTCGGCGGCAACGGTGAATTGGCGTTCGTCCCGGGTTGGACCCAAAGCGGATGGCCCGCCAACGTGTGGCGGGTCTACCGGAAGATTGGGGAGATGACCGACCCGGGCCCTTCGATGACCTGGGTGTTGCTCGATGAACGCGAAGACAGCATGAACGACGGGTTCTGGGTGACGCAGATGAACGGCTATCCGAACCTCGCCTCGACTGTGATCGTCGATTATCCGGCCAGCTACCACAACGGCGCTGCCGGTTTCTCCTTCGCGGACGGCCATGCCGAGATCAAGAAATGGCTCGATCCGCGCACGACACCGAAGCTCAAACCGGGGCAGACGATCCCCCTCAACGTCAGTTCCCCCAATAACCGGGACGTCTTGTGGCTCCAAGAGCGTGCCACGCGCAGGCTTACTGGCCTCTAGTCGCTCGAAGAGATTCCCGTCCCCCCGCTCCATCTTCCGAGCAGTCGGGAGGTCCAGGTTGTTGCACCATGGTCCCATGGTGCTTCCCCCTTGGGTCGGCAATTCGCCCAGGAGCAGAAGAGGGGAGAGGGAAGCGAGGCCTGAAGTCCTTCGCTGCGCATCCCGAAGTCACTGTTCCCGAGCCTGGTACCCCAGGAGGATGTGTCAACGTTTAGTTACCCGCCTCATTATACTTACGAGACATTCAACAGTAAGTTGATTGAGTTAGTCATGAATTGCGTGTCAACAATATTCATCCCGTTTACTTGTATCGAGCTCTCTCTTCTCGCGTCTCGGGTGCACGAGTGGACGGGGTCGGGGCGGGTGGGGCGTGTCGAATCTGACGTGGGCGTGTCTGTCAACAACCAAATTCCTGGCGAATTAAAAGACACGAGGGGGGGCAATCAGGCTAGGGCGCGCAGAGGACTGCGCGCCCTAGCGCCGACTTGTAGGCCATATTGGCGGCTCACGAGGAACACCTCGGTTGCGGGACCGAAGCTGACAGGATTCGTAGGATGCCGGACGCGCGTGTGAGCGTGGCTGGTGCCGGCAGGGCCACCCAAGCGCGCGGGCCCGGGCTCCGCGCTTGACCGACTTGGGCGAGGCGGGAAGGATGGCCCCGTCCGGTCGAGCCAGCCGAGTCGAGTTGCCGTCTCGGGTCCGACTTGGGGAGACCGCGACGGAAGGCGAGACGACGATGCAGACTCAAACCCGCCGACAGTTTGTCAAGAGGACCAGCACGGGATTAGCGGCGTTCACGACGCTGAACGTGTTGCCGGCTTTAGCGCAGGACCCGCCCAGCGAGCGTATTCGACATGCGGTGATCGGCACCGGCGGCCAAGGCACCGGCCATTGCCGAGGGTTCAGTGCGCTGCCGCACTGCGAGGTGGCGGCAGTTTGCGACATCGATCCCGAGCGGCGGGAGAAGGCGGCTGCGAGCGTGCCCAACGCGGACCGAGTCAAGCGGCACGAGGACTACCGACGGTTGCTCGAGGACGCGTCGATCGACACGGTGAGCATCGCCACCTGCGATCATTGGCATACGCCGGTTGCGCTAGCTGCAATCCTTGCGGGCAAGCATGTCTACGTCGAGAAACCCTGCAGCCACAACGTGCGCGAGAGCCGGCTCCTGGTCCAGGCCGCCCGCGCGCATAACAAGTGTGTCCAACATGGGACGCAGCGGCGCAGCCATGGCGAGTCTAAGGCCGCCGTGCAAGCCCTGCGCGAGGGCGCGATCGGAAAGGTTCTGGTCGCTAAGGCGATCAATCACCAGTTGCGCGGGCCGATCGGGCGCGCCCCGGTCAGCGATCCGCCGGCGGGTGTGAACTACGACCTGTGGCTGGGGCCGGCGCCGGTCCGGCCGTTCACACGGAACCGGTGGCACTACAACTGGCATTGGTTTTGGGACTACGGCTGTGGCGACCTCGGCAATGACGGCATTCACCAACTGGATGTTGCCCGGTGGGGGTTAGGCGTCGAATATCCCCATGCGTTGACCGCTTCGGGTGGTCAGCTCTTCTATGACGACGATCATGAAACGCCGGACACGCAAACGGTCGTCTACGAATACGAGCGTTGCCACCTGATCTACGAGATGCGGCTGTTCACGCCTTACGGACTCGAGGGGCACGACAACGGCAACGTCTTCTATGGCACCGACGGCCGCATGGACATCGGCCGGGGCGGCGTGGTCATTACCGCCAGAGACGGCAAGACCCGCAGACTCGAAGGGGGCCGCGAGAGCAACCTCGAGGATTTCCTGGCGGCCGTTCGCGCGCAGGATCCGAAGCGACTGAGCGCGCCGATCGAGGCCGGCGCGATCTCGGCCGACCTCTGTCACCTGGGCAACATCGCCACGCGGCTCGGGGGTCAGCGCCTGGTCTACGATCCGGTCGCGGGCCGAATCACCCACTGCGGCGGGCGCGAGGGGGAGGCCAACGCGCTGCTGACCCGGACCTACCGGGCCGGCTATGAGCTGGGGTACCGTGGCTGAAACCGCAGGCGGGTGTAGCCTATGAACCAAACCGCACTTCCGGGGTCAACGCCTCTTGCGCAAGAGACCATCGGGTTGATCGGTGTCGGCTTGCTGGGAACGGCGCTGGCGGAGCGGTTGTTGGGAGGCGGGTTCGGCGTGGCCGGTTGGGACGTCGATCCGGCGCGACGCGCGGCGCTGGCAGAGTTGGGCGGGCAAGCTGCTGCCAACGCGGTCGAGGTGGTGTCGCGGTGCCGGCGCGTGGTGTTGAGCCTGCCGACGGCCGAGGTGGTGGCCGCGGTGCTCGAGGGGGTGCGCGGATACCTCCTGCCTGGGCAGGTGATGGTGGACACGACCACGGGCGGGCCGGACGCAGCGGAAGCGGCTGGGGCGCGCTTGGCTGGGCGGGGTGTGGCGTATCTGGACGCGACCGTGTCGGGCAGCAGCGCGCAGGCGCGCGCGGGCGAAGTCAGCGTCATGGTCGGCGGGTCACGCGAGGCCTTCGCGCGTTGCGAGGATCTGTTGCGGTGTTTTGCGCGGGAGACTTTTTACCTGGGACCGTGCGGGAGCGGGGCGCGGATGAAGCTGGTGAGCAATTTGGTCTTGGGCCTGAACCGGGCGGCCTTAGCGGAGGGGTTGGCCTTGGCCCGCGCGCTCGGGCTCGAGCTGAGCCAGGTGCTGACCGTGCTGCGGTCGAGCATGGCTTACTCGCGCATCATGGACACCAAAGGGGAGAAGATGGTGCGCGGCGATTTCGCGCCGCAAGGCCGGCTGTCGCAACACTTGAAGGATGTGCGCCTGATCCTCGAGGCCGGCGCCCAGGCGCGTCTCGAGTTGCCCTTGAGTGCGGCGCACCGGGAGCTGCTCGAGCGGGTCGAGGCTGCCGGCGCGGGTGCCCTGGACAACAGCGCGATCCTTCGGGCGTATGAGAGCAAACCGGACTGCGAGCCCGCGGGCTCGTCCTGAACCGCGAGTGGCCAGGCGGCCCATTGGGGCGCAGTCCCCGGGCACAGCTCAGCGGGATGAACGACCGCGGGTGGGGTGGGCATCGAACGTTCGCGACCGGCCCAGCATTTTGTGACGTTCGCGGGCTGGCTCGAGGCCCCGCCTGCCGACACCATGTCGCGGCTCCAGAGTACGCTTGACCTCGACGACCCGATCGACCTGACCCCTCACGCGCTTCAGACCCGCTGAGTCTAAGAACAAGGCCTGGTGCTGTGTAGCCTGCTCGCCAGCGGCGCGCGGCACCGACAACGTCCCTGATGATTGGAGCCTTGTGGGGCTTAAGATCTTGGGCCGCGGCGAGGATTGACAGAGGGCTGGGCGATGCCAGAGTGAGGCTGGCAATCAACAAGGCGTTGAGCGCCAGACGATACCGAAGAGCCGTTGGGTTGACGACCGGGTGCAGGTAGGACGCGCCGAGGACTGCGCGTTCTTTCCGGCGACGGGTGATCCAGTTCGGCGGTTCACGAGTCAGACGATCGCTATGCGATAAGGGCCCGCTTGATGAATCTCCTCGAGGACTTGAAGTGGCGCGGTTTGGTGGCGGACTGCACGGACGAAGCCGAGCTGGGACAACGGTTGGCGGCTGGGCCGGTCACGCTCTACTGCGGGTTCGATCCCACGGCCGACAGTCTGCATGTGGGCCACTTGATGGGCCAGTTGATGCTGCGGCGGTTTCAATTGGCGGGTCACCGGCCGATCCCGCTGGCTGGGGGTGCCACGGGCCAGATCGGCGATCCGAGCGGCAAGAGCGCCGAGCGCCAGTTGCTGACGCGGGCGCAACTCGAAGAGAACGTCGGCTGCATCAAGCGGCAGCTCCAGCGGATTCTGGATTTCGAGAGCGGGATGAACCCGGCGCAATTGGTGGATAACGCGGCCTGGACGGCGCAGGTAAGCTACCTGGATTTTCTTCGGGACGTGGGGAAGCACTTCTCTGTGAACGTGATGCTAGCCAAGGAGAGCGTGCGGGCGCGGCTTGAGGATCGGGAGGCGGGGATCAGCTACACCGAGTTCAGTTACATGCTGCTGCAGGCGTACGATTTTCTGCACCTGCGGCAGACGTTGCAGTGCGAGTTGCAGGTGGGGGGGAGCGATCAGTGGGGCAACATCACGGCGGGCATCGACTTGATCCGGAAGAAGACGGGCTTGGGGGCTTATGGATTGACCTTTCCGCTGCTGACGAAGGCGGACGGGACGAAGTTCGGCAAGACCGAGAGCGGGGCGGTGTGGCTGGACCCGCGCAAGACGAGTCCGTACCGGTTTTATCAGTTTTTTATCCAAGCCGACGACAGCATGGTGGTGTCGTATTTGAAGCGGTTGACGTTACTGCCGCGCGAGGAGATCGAGGCGCTGGCCGAGGCGCACGCTGGCAAGCCCGAGGCGCGGCCGGCGCATCGGGCCCTGGCACGATTTGTGACGGAGTTGGTGCACGGGCGGGAGGCGATGCTCGAGGTGGTGCGGGCGAGCGAGATCCTGTTTGGGGGCGACCTGGCTGGCATCAGCGAAGCGACGTTTCGGGAGATCGTGGGGGAAGTTCCCACGCGAGAGGTTGCGCCGGCGGACTTGAGCGGGCAAGGCAAGTCGTTGGTCGGGCTGTTGGTCGAGGCGGGTTTGTGCCCTAGCAAGGGGCAAGCGCGCAAGGATATCGAGGGGGGCGGCATCTACGTGAATAACGTGCGCGCAGGGGACGTTGGGCGGGTCGTTGGGGGCGGGGATTTGCTCTTTGGCAAGCATTTGTTGTTGCGCAAGGGAAAACGAAACTACGTGGTGGTAACGGTGGTGGGGTGAGGCCACGAGCGATCGTGAAGGGCGGTTCGCGCGGGCGATGCGGTTTCCACCAAGCGGTGAGCAGGCTCGGGGCGGGCTCATTCGGCGGCGGGCAACCGGACGGTGACCCGCGAGCCGCGGCCGGGGTTGCTCTCGATGTGGAAGTTGCCCGCGTGCAGTTCGGTGAGGCGGCGGGCGATGGTCAGGCCGAGGCCGCCGCCGCCGTTGTCGTGGATGCCGTGGTTGAACAGCATTCGGGCGTCGCCGCCATTGGCCTCGGCGAGGTTGAGGCCGGGGCCGTGGTCCTGGATGAGCAGGCAGGCCCAGCGAGCGTCTTCGACGAGGGAGACGCGGACAGGGGTTTGCGGGGGCGAGAACTCGAAGGCGTTGCTGACGAGTTCCTCGATGATCTTGCTAAAGAGCTCCGGGGAGATGGTGACGGCGGTCGGGCTAAGGCTGAGTTTGAGGTCGAACTGGCGATGGGCGGCGAAGGCGATGCGGCGGGCGATGGTCGAGACCAGTTCGGCGCCGTCGGGGGTGCGGCGTTTCCGCAGCAGTTCGATGGACTTGGGATCGGTGCTGAGGAGCTCGATTTGGGCGAAGATGAGCACGCTTTGGATCCAGCGTTGCAGGCGGCGGGCCGCGCCGCAGATCTTATCGCCGATCTCGCTAAGAGTGGCTTCGTCGTTCGAGGTGGCGCCGCTACCGAGGGCGGCGCCGAAGCTCAGGACTTCGGTGAGGGCGCTGCGGGCTTTGCGGGGCAGGCCGAGGCGGAGGGCCGAGCAGACGTGGGCGAGCTTTGCCTCGGCGTGTTGACGGAAGGCGGCCTGTTTTTGCAGGCGGGTATCCACGGCCGCCAGGAGGGTATCGACGGTGAAGGGTTTGGGGAGGAAGTCATCGGCGCCGCCTTCCATGCCGCGGCGCATGTGGCCGCTGCGGGGGTCGCCGGTCATGAGGATGAGGGGCACGCCGGCGGTGGCGGGGTGTTCGCGCAGATGGGCGAGGACCTGGTAGCCGTCGCCGTTGTCCATCATGATGTCGCTGATGATCAGGTCGGGTCGTTGGGCGCGCGCCAGTTCCAGTCCGCTCAACCCGTCGGGGGCTTCGAGGGGTTCGTAGCCGTGCAACTGAAGGGCGCGCGTGACCAGTTCCCGCAAGGCCGGGTCGTCGTCAATCACCAGGATTCGTTTCATCGCGTCGGCGTTCGGTTGGCAGGCCGGTCAGGACGGCGGGACCCGCCGCGGCGCGGAGCCTCCCACCTCCCGGTGCGTTCATCGGCAGGTTCGCCGACGGGCTTAAGGGTCTTGATCGATCCTGCCAGGCAGGGAGGAGAGCTGGACCCAGCGCCTGGGGCCGGTTCGGGAACCGGCTGGAGGCGGAGCCCGGTCCGACGCTCGACAGGCCTTCGCGGAGGCGTAAGCTGGGGACCGACACAGGATACAGGAAAGGCGAGCGATGGAACTTGGGCTAAAGCATCGGGTGGCGTTGGTCACCGGGGGCGCGCGCGGTTTGGGCCGGGCGATTTGTTTGGGGTTGGCCGACGAGGGTGCGCGGGTGGCGGTCAACTGCGTGCGGTCGGATCCGGCGGCGTTGCTGGGGGAGATTCGGCAGCGGTCGGGTGCGCCGGCGATCGCGGTGCGCGGCGATGTGTCACGGGCGGCCGACGTGCGCGCAATCTTCGACGAGGTCGAGCGTGGCCTGGGTCCGTTGGAGATTTTGATCAACAACGCGGGCACGTGGCCGCGGGCGTTGGTGCGGGACATGTCCGAGGACGAGTGGGAGCGGACGTTGGCGGTGAACCTGACGGCCGCCTTTCTCACGTGTCGAGAGGCGGTGCGGCGCTGGTCGGCGGCCGGTCGGGTGGGGCGGATTGTGAATGTGACCTCGCAAGCGGCGTATCATGGGACGACGACGGGCCATGCTCACTACGCGGCGGCCAAGGCTGGCTTGGCGAACTTCACCATTTCGCTGGCGCGCGAGTTGGCGCCGCAGGGGATTCGCGTTAACGCGGTGGCGCCCGGGTTCATGGATACGGACATGGCGAGCGAGGCGTGGCGGCAAAACCAGGCCCGGTATTTGGCGCGGATTCCGTTGGGTCGGATTGGGGACCCGGCGGAGGTGGCGTCGGCGGTGTTGTTTTTGGCATCGGAGCGGGCGAGTTACATCACGGGGGCGACGCTGCACGTCAATGGCGGGATGGAGATGCGCTGAGCGAGGTGGGTGCGGTTCTGCGGGGCGATTTTGCGGCTTGCCAGCGTGCGTGAGGGGCGTCGATGCTGGGGCATGCTGACCACGCTGAAGGACGTGTTATTGGCCGCGCAGGCCGGGGGGTACGCGGTGCCGGCGTTTGACTGTGTGGAGGACGTCATGGTGCGGACGGTGCTGGAGACGTGTGAGGCGCATGGCTGTCCGGCGATCGTCATGGGCTTGGTGGGGCCGGACCTCGAAGGCAACGGTTGGTATTATGTGTCCGGCTTGGTTCGCGCGGTGGCGGGGCGGCATCGGATTCCGGTGGTCTTGCACCTCGACCACGCGACGGACCTCGAGGACATTCGGCGCGCGGTGGATTTGGGCTTTACCTCCGTGATGATTGACGGGTCGCGGTTAGACTTCAAGGAGAATGTGCGTCTGACCCGGGCGGCCGTCGAGTTAGCGCAGAGGCAAGGGGTGAGTGTCGAGGCGGAGCTAGGGCATGTGGGAGGGTCGGATGTCGAGAACACGCAGTATGCAGAGTCGGTGTTTACGGAAGCGGGCGAAGCGGAGCGGTTCATCCGGGAGACGGGCGCGGATGCGTTGGCGGTGTCGATCGGGACGGCGCACGGGATCTATCGGCAATTGCCGACGTTGAACTTGGCGCGATTGCGGGAGATTCGGGCGGCGACGGCGGCGCCGTTGGTGTTGCATGGCGGCTCGGGCACGCCGGCGGATCAACTTCAGGCGGCGGTGCGTGACGGGATCACCAAGCTGAACATTTACGCAGACAACCGCTTGGCAATGGCCCGTGGACTGGTGGCATCGGCGGGGCGGCAAGGGCGCCCAGACCCTTTGCCGCGGGACTTGTTGGGGCCGGTGCGGGAGCATCTGGCGGGTGCGGTGGTCGAGAAGATCCGGTTGTTATTTGCGGAGAACCGAGTGTGACGGGCCAAGGGCGAAACGAGTGAGGAAGATCGGCGCGATGAAACTCTTGGCGATCAGCGATACGTACATACCGGCGGAGGTGATGGCGGCGGGGTTGGCCTCGCTCGAGGAGTTGGGCGTCGAGGTCGAGGTGCGGTCATGGGAACACGGGACGCTGGTCGAGTTGCAGCGGGCGAACCTGGCGATCGAGCAGGGCGGGCCTGGGGCGGTGGCGTTGCCGCCAGCGTTGATCGAGGGAGTGGGCGAGTTCGAGGTTGTGGTGGTCCAATTCGCGCCGCTGGGCCGCACGGTGCTCGAACGGGCGAGCCGGCTCAAGGCGATCGGGGTGCTGCGGGGTGGGACGGAGAATGTGGATGTGGCGGGCGCGACGGAGCGGGGCGTGGCGGTGCTGAACACGCCGGGCCGGTTGGCGCGCGCGGTAGCGGAGTGCACGGTCGGGTTGATGCTGACCGAGATTCGCAACCTGGCGCGTGGCCACGCCCGGTTGATGGGGGGGCAGTGGGATCGCGCCTTTCCGAACAGCGAGGACATCCCGGAGTTGTACCGGCGCACGGTGGGTTTGGTGGGCTACGGCGCGGTGGGGCGGTTGGTGGCGCGCTATCTGGAGGCGTTCGGGTGCCGCATCTTGACGTACGATCCGTACCTCGAGGGGGATCCGGCGCCGGCAATCCGGTCGGACCTGGCCACGCTGCTGGTCGAGTCGGACGTGGTGTCGCTGCACGCGCGGTTGAGCGCGGAAACGCAGCATTTGATCGGGGCGGGGGAGTTGGGGCGGATGAAGCCCACGGCGATTCTGGTCAACACCGCTCGCAGCGGTTTGATTGACGAAGCCGCCCTGATTGAGGCTTTGGCTGAGCGCCAGATCATGGGCGCCGCTCTGGACGTCTTCGACCGGGAACCGCTGCCGCCCGATCATCCCTTCCTGCGCCTGGACAACGTCACCCTGACGCCGCACTTGGCCGGCAGCACCCGCGACGGGTTCCGCAACAGCCCGGTGCTCATGGCCGGACACCTCGCCCGATTGCTGCGCGGCGAAAGGCCCTTGCCCGTCGTCAATGGGGTCCAGCCCAGACTGTGACGGTTGCAGGGCGATGCGGGCGTCAGCCCAGCTTGCGCAACTGGGCCTGGACCTCCTTGAGGGCCGGGTACAGCCGTTGGAAGGTCGGGAACCGCTCTGCATATTGGGCGGTGAGGCGCAGGTCCGGTTCGACCACTCGCCCGGGGCGGTAGACGCGGGCAAAGGCATCCGCTTCGTCTCGATAGAGCCCGACGCCAATGCCGGCCAGGATCGCGGCACCCAAGGGGGTGGCCTCTTCGACCGCTGGCAACTCGAACGGCTTACCGACCATGTCGGCCTTGTTTTGAGTCCAGAAGGCGTTTTGGGCCCCGCCACCGACGGCGACGAACCGCTCAGGGTGGACGCCTAAGGCGGTGCGCAGGCCCCCGATGAGTTCGAGGAATTGGTAGTTCAAGCCCTCGATCATGGCTCGGACAATGTGGCTTTTGCCGACGATGTTGCGGAGGCCGACGAAGGCGCCGCTCGACTGCGGGTCGACCGCCGGGATGGTGCTGCCGGACATGTGAGGCAGGAACATGACGCCGCCGGCGCCTGGCGGGGCGCTCTGGGCTAGGGCCATCAAGTAGTCCCAATCGACTCCGCCTTGGCTGCGTGCTTGGTGAGCTTCCTCGAAGCCGAAGTGTTTGCGGAACCACTCGAGCATGTCGGCGGCGACCACGCTGCCGATGGCGGCGTAGCGGTCGCGGGCGACGTGGGAGTCGATCCACCAACCGCTGGCGCGGGCGGTCTCCGTGAGCACGGGCCGCTCGAGGGTGCTGACCACCATCTCCCAGGTCCCGACCACATTGAGCACCACGCCGGGCCGGAAGGCGCCGACGGGCAACGCGCCGCAGAGGAAGTCGTGTCCGCCCAGCACGACGGGCGTGCCTTCCGGCAGTCCGGTGGCCTGGGCGGCGCGGGCGTGGACGTGGCCGAGGAGGGTGCCGCTGGGCTTGGGGTCGGCGAGCCAGGCGCGATCGATGCCGGAGAGTTGCAGCAGTTCTTGCGACCAGGACCGTTGGGTTTGGTCGAAGAGGAGCGTGCTGGAGGCCATGCTGAAGTCGGTGGCACGTTCCCCGCAGAGCATGAAGTTCACGAAGTCCTCGATCAGCAGCCACTTATCGGTGCGGCGGAGCACGTCCGGTTCGTGCTCCCGCATCCAGAGGATGCGCAGGGCGGTATTGAAGGCCCAGATCGGGTTGCCCCCGATGGCGAATTGCTTGGCCGCCCCGACGTGTTCGAGCCACCCCTGCTGCTGCGGCACCGTGCGCGGGCAGTGCCAACTGATGAACGGGTAAAGCCACTGGCCCTCGGCGTCGATGGGCAGGCCGTCCATGCCCATGCCGGTCACGGCCACCGCATGGATCTTCGCGGGCGGTTTCAGCCGCGCGGTCGCCTCGCGCAAGGCGCTCGCCACGCCGCCCCAGATCTGTTCGGGGCGCCAGATGGCCCAGTCCGGGTGCGCGCGATAAGGATGGACCAACTCAGTGGGGCGACTGGCGTGCGCGGCGACTCGCCCGGTGAGGTCGTAGAGGACGGCTTTGAGGCTGGTGGAGCCCAGGTCGATGCCGGCGAGGTAATCCATGAGGAGGCTATTGTTGACGCCGTCAGCGGGTTGGCAAGCACCTTTGCCGAGGGTGGCGGGGGCCCGAGACTGGGGTGGACGGCGAAAGTGCTTGTCATCTAGCTCCGCGGCTGACTAGCGTTTTGGCTTATGAAAGTCGAATTTTACGGACACGTTCGCCAATACCAGAATATCCAGGCGGAGATCGATGCGAACCTCAAGGCGGTGCTGGCCAGCGGCCAGTACGTCATGGGGCCGATGCTCAAGCGCCTCGAGGCTGAGCTCGCCGCTTATCACGGGACGCGGTACGCCGTGGGGGTGGGCAACGGCACCGATGCCATCTGGTTGGCCCTGATGGCGCTGGGGATTGGGCCGGGCGACGAGGTGATCACCCACCCCAATACGTTCTTCGCGACGGCTGAGGCGATTTGGATCGCGGGGGCTACGGCGGTCTTTGTGGATTGTTGTCCGAAGACCAAGTGTATCTGTCCGGAGGCGGTAGGCGCGGCCATCACGCCCAAGACCAAAGCGATCGTTCCGGTGCACCTCTATGGGCAGTGCGCGGACATGATCGCGCTCAAACGGATTGCGGACCAGCACAAGCTGTGGCTGATCGAGGACAACGCCCAGGCCATTGGGGCGCACGGCAAAGGGTTCAAGATCGGCGAGTTGAGCGATGCGGCCACAACCAGCTTCATTATCCAGAAGAACTTGGGCACCTTCGGGGACGGCGGCGCGTTAGTGACGAACAATGCGGAGCTCGACGCGCGCGTGCGGAAGCTACGCAACCACGGGTCGAACCAGCGCAACGTGCACAGTTACGGCTTCAATAGCCGGTTGGACGATCTGCACGCCGGCGTCCTCAGCGCGAAACTCAAACACATCGACGAGTACAACGACCAACGCCGGCAGTGGGCGGCCCGGTACACGGCTGGGCTGGCAGGCTGTCGCACCCTCGATTTGCCGGTCGAGTTGCCCGGCTACCGGCACGTGTTCCATTTGTACGTGATCGAAACCAAGAAACCGGAGCTGCGCGATGGGTTGGTCGAGCATCTGGTGGCGGCCGGAGTCGACGCCAAGACGCACTACTCGATCGCGATTCATCAGCAGGCCGGTTACCCGTGGGGCAAAGAGGCGCGTGCGGTCGGGTCGTTGGCCAACGCGGAGGCCAACGCCGCGTCTTGCGTGAGTCTGCCGATGTTCCCCGAGTTGACGGCAGACGAGGTGGACTACGTGATTGAGAAGGTCAAAGAATGGGACCAGGCGCATGCGGCGGACGGCAGCGACCAACCGGGTGTGGCGCGACGTGGGAAGACGTGTGCCAGTTGCAGTTGAGGCCCGGCGGCCCAGGCGCGCTGGGGCGGGAGGCGATGGTCCTTGCGCCCCTGGGCGCCTCAGGTTAACGGGGTATTGGTTGGGGCGGGTCATCGCTCGGTCACTGGATAGCAATCTAGCTTCATGAGTACCTACACTGTTCTTGTCGTGGGCATGGGCAAACGCGGCCTGCACCATGCCACCGCGTTCAACGCCAATCCTAAGTTCAAGGTCGTGGGCATCTGCGACATCGACGGCGGGCGCCTCGAGGCGGCGGCGGCCAAGCTGGGGAACCCGGCCAAGGGCGCCGACGCGGCAACGCTGGCGCGGGCGTTGCAGCCGGACGTGTTTTGTTTCACGACGCTACCGAACCTGCGCGAGCCGATGATGCGGGCGGGGATCGAGTGCGGGGCGAAACTCCTGGCGTTCGAAAAGCCGGTGGCGCTCACCAGCGCGGAGTTGTTCGTCTTGCGGGACCTGGTGCGGCAGGCCCGGGTCAAGGCGGTGGTCAGTCACCAACACCGCTACGGGGTGCATTACCGCCGGACCAAGGAGATCGTCGGGAGCGGCGCCTTGGGACGCGTGCATACCGTTTATGGCACGGCGACCGGTTGGATGACGCACATGCTCTCGCACTTGATCGATTACACCTGCTGGTTCAACCAGTACGCGCCGGCGGATTGGGTCATGGCTCAGGCGGCAGGCCGGTCGAAGTTCAGCGACAATCACCCCTCGCCGGACTACCTGGCAGGCTTCGTGCAATTCGCTAACGGCGTGCGCGGCATCTATGAGTGCGGCGCGGGCGCACCGGACCTACCCGAGGTTGCCAAATGGTGGGGCAAGTGCCGGATGGGGGCGCAGGGGACAGACGGTTTTGCCGAGGTGCTGACCAACGGAGGTTGGCGGGCGGTGACCAAGACCGGCACCTGCCAGGGCGAGGGGGCGATGAACTACGACCACGACATGCCGCTCTACATCCAGGAAATGGCGGATTGGCTGGACGACGACCAGAAGGTGCACTCGTGCAACTTCGAGCACGCCTGTCAGGGCGCGGAGATCATGCTGGCGCTGCAACGCTCGGCGGCTGAAGGCGGGCAAGTGGCTTTGCCGCTGGCCACGGGCGCCGACGAACAAGCGCTGTTGAAGGCGCGCGTGCCCGAGCGCCCGGCGTTGGCCTCGTGCGAGGCGAACCGGAACGAGTTCGGACTTGGGGCCGGGTAGGACGACGGGCCTCGGTCGGTTCGCCGGGTTGACGGGGCGACACGTTCGATAGGCGGTTCTCGGCTTGCCCGAGGCGAGCGAGGCGCTAAGCTGTCAACCATGACAGTGATCGAGGTTGACGGCACGACGCGGGTGTGGCTGGCGCGGTTGGGGGAGCGTGTGCTCGCCGGTGGCGAGGTGACGCGGGAGGAGGCGGGGCGGCTCTTCGAGATCGAGTCGAGCGCTGACATCTACGATCTGATGGCTTGGGCCAACCGCATCCGGGAGCGCTACCAGGGCAACCGCATCCATCTCTGTTCGATTGTGAACGCTAAGGCGGGCGGTTGTCCGGAGAACTGCAAGTTCTGCGCTCAGTCCGCCTTCCACCAGACGGAGGCGCCCCGGTACGGGTTTGTGGACCCTGAACCGGTGCGGGCCGCGGCGGCGGAGGCTGAGCGCAACGGGGTGACGGCGTTGGGGTTGGTGGCGGCATGGCGGGGGTTGGAGGAGGGCCCGATGCTCGAGGAGGTCTGCACGCGCATCGAGGAGTTGGCGCGCGACGGGCGTGTGCGGCCGGACGCGTCGCTGGGGATCCTGGCCAGCCAGCGGGTAGCCGACCGGCTCAAGGCGGCGGGGTTGGCCTGCTACAATCACAATCTGGAAACCTCGCGCCGGTTCTTTCCCGAGCAATGCAGCACCCACACGTACGACGATCGCCTGAAGACGATTGGCTACCTGAAGGGGGCCGGCCTGAAGGTGTGTTCGGGGGGCATTATTGGGCTGGGGGAGACGCGAGTCGACCGTTGCGAGTTGGCCTGGGCGCTGCGCGAGCTCGAGGTGGATTTTGTGCCGTTGAACATTTTGAACCCGATCCCGGGCACGCCGTACGCGGACAACCCGCCAGTCGCCCCGATCGAGATCCTCCAGACGATCGCGTGTTTCCGGTTCATCCTGCCGCGGCAGGAGATCATGATCGCCGGCGGACGCGCGGTGAACCTGCGGGACACGCAAAGCATGGTGTTCCTGGCGGGCGCGAGCGCCCTGATGGTGGGGAACTACCTGACCACCTTGAACCAGCCCGTCGCCCAAGACCTGCAGATGCTGAAGGACTTGAGGTTGGACCCCGAGTGGAGTGGGAGCCACGGCGTGGAGGCGACCGCTTGAGCTATGCCTGAGGAGAGCAGCGAGAGCAGCCCGTGCAAGGCCAAGGCGGCGTCGCCACCGTGGTGGCGCAACGAAGATTGGCTGGCCGTGGCGACCGGAAGCCTGCTCATAGGCGGCGTCTTGGTGGGAGGTCGGCTGACCGCGCCGGCGTTTGCCTGGTCGGATGGGGGCACGCTGGCGGGGACGGTCTTGGCGGGGTCGAATGTGGCAGCGGCGGGTCTCTTGGGTTTGGTTTGTTGGATATTGAGTTTGGCGGGTTTGGCCCTAGCGGGGGTGCGAGTGGCCGGCGTCCTGGCGGGTTTTCCGGTGGTTTTTGGGCTGGCCTGGCTCGCGCAGGTGTTGGCGGGTCAGGCGAAGGTGAACGCGTTGGGGTTGGAGTATGTGCTGTTTGCGCTGGGATTGGGATTGCTGGTGAGCCAGGTGATGGGGGTGCCGGCCTGGTTACGAGAGGCGGTTCGGACGGAGTACTACATCAAGAGCGGCCTCGTGATCCTGGGGGCGGGGATTCTGTTTGGGGAGATCCTGCAGGCGGGTTTTTTGGGCATGATCCAGGCCTTGTTGGTGGTGAGCGCGGTGTGGGGATTCGGTTTTTGGCTGTGCCGGCGATGGCGGGTGGACGACGAGTTCGGGGCGATGCTGGCGACGGCGGTGGCGATTTGCGGTGTATCCGCGGCGATCGCAGCGTGTGGCGCGATCCAGGGCGATCGCAAGAAGCTCTCCTACGTGACCTCGCTGGTCTTGATCGTCGCGGTGCCGATGATGGTCCTGATGCCGTGGGCGGTGAAGGCGTTGGGGATACCGGAGTTGGTGGGGGGGGCTTGGCTGGGAGGAACGCTGGACACCAGCGGGTCCGTGGTGGCCGCGGGCGCCTTGATTAGCGAGGGGGCGATGAAGGTGGGTGTGATCGTGAAGTTCTCGCAGAATGTATTGATCGGGGTGGCGGCGTTCGCCCTCTCGCTGTGGTGGGCGGTGCGGCAGCGTGAGCCGGGTCAGCCGCGGCCGCGGGTGGCGGTCATTTGGGAACGGTTCCCCAAGTTCGTGCTCGGCTTTTTGGGGGCGTCGGTGGTGTTCTCGTTCTTGCTGGAAGGGGGGACGGTCGCGGCGTGCAAGCCGACCTTGGGAGCGTTGCGGACGACCTGGTTCGCCTTGGCGTTTGTGTGTATTGGGCTGGAGACCCGTTTCGCAGACCTGCTGAGACTGGAGGACGGTCGGCCGGCGTTGGCGTTCTTAGGCGCTCAAGCGTTCAACGTCGTGTGGACGTTGATCCTGGCCTATCTGTTGTTCGGCGGGCTCCTCGTTGCGCCACCGCAGCTTCAGTGAGGTGGCCAACGACCGAGAGCGGACGCGAGGCTGGGCGGGATCGGGGGGTGGCGACGGCCGCTTAAATCGTCATCGCATGGCGGCGCTCGGTGGGCTTGGGGAGGTAGGCGTCGAAGCGCATGGCGATGATGCGAACCAGGAGTCGGCCGAGGTCGGTAACCGCCAATCGTCGGTGGGTGCGGTGCACCAGGCCATCGGCTTCAAGGTCGTCTAGGGATGCGATCTCGGCGGCGAAGTAGGTGGGGAAATCGACGCCCAAGCGAGCGGACATGGCGGCGTAGTCCACCCCGAGGTTGCACATGATCTGCATGATGGTGTCGCGGCGGCGGCGGTCGTCGTCGTTATGAACGTAGCCGCGGGCGTAAGGCAGTTGGCCGGCGTCGAGCTTAGCGTAGTAGGCGGGGAGGTCCTTGAGGTTTTGCCAGTAAGTGCCGTCGGCCTGCGAGATCGAGGACATCCCGAAGGCGTAGATGTCCGCGCCGCCGCGCGTGCTGTAGCCCTGGAAGTTGCGCTGGAGCGTGCCGGCCTGTTGGGCGGTGGCCAGTTCGTCATCGGCCCGGGCGAAATGGTCCATGCCAATGTAGACGTAGCCGGCGTCAGCGAGCTTTTCGACGGTGAGCTTGAGGAGCTGGAATTTGGTTTCGGGTGTGGGGAGGACCTCGCGGAGGAGGATTTTCTGGGCAGGTTTCATCCAAGGCACATGGGCGTAGCTGAACACGGCGAAGCGGTCAGGGGCCAGTGCGAGGATTTCGTCCAGCGTCTTCTCGAAGGACGCGGGTGTCTGGTAGGGGAGGCCGTAGATGAGATCGATGTTCAGCGAGGTAAACCCGGTTTCCCGCAGCCAGGCGACGGCTTGAGCGGTGAGGTCGAGGGGTTGCAGGCGGTGGACGGCCTTTTGCACCTGAGGATGGTTGTCCTGGACGCCCATCGAAGCGCGGTTAAACCCGATCTCGCGCAGGGCCACGAGGTGGTCACGGGTGAGGCGCCGGGGGTCTACCTCGACGCCAGCCTCGACGTCGGCGGCGAAGGCGAAGTGGCGGTGGATGAGCTCGCCTAGGCGGCGAAGTTGGTCGGGGGCGGAGAAGGTGGGGGTGCCGCCGCCAAAGTGGATTTGGGTGACGCGGCGTTGGGGGTGGAGCAGGGGTTGGAGGAGGGCCATTTCTCGGCCCAGGTACTCGATATAGGCGGCGCTCTTGCGTTGGTCGGTGGTGATGACGGTGGTGCAACCGCAGAACCAACAGAGCGATTCGCAGAACGGCAGGTGAACGTAGAGCGAGAGGTCGCGCGCTGCTTGGTTATTGGCCCGGATGCCCTCGAGGACGCGGGTGACGGGGAGCTGGTCCGTGAATTGGGTGGCGGGGGGATAGGAAGTGTACCTTGGCCCCGGGACATTGTACTTCCGGACAAGCTCGAGGTCGAAATGCAGGCGGCTCATGGGAAGCTTAGGCGAAGCGCTGGACGGTGCGGATGAGGGCCTCGATGTTCTCGAGGCGCGCGTCGGGTGGAACGCCATGGCCCAGGTTCAAGATGTGCCCACGCGCGCCCCGCATGTCTTCGAGCAGCCGGCGGGTGGCCTGGGCAACGCCGTCGGCGCTGGCGGTGGTGAGCAGGGCGGGGTCGAGGTTGCCTTGGACGCCGACGTCGGCGGGCAGACTCGCCCGCACCTCGGCCAAGCGGACGGTGGCGTCGACGCTCAGCACCCGGGCGCCAGTGCCGACCAGCAAGTTCCAGCTTTGGTTGACGCCTTTGGCGAAAACGATGACGGGCACTGCGGAGTTCAGCTCGGCGACGATCTCGCGCAACCAACGGGCGGAGGCGTCGGCGAAGCGGTCCTCCTCGATACAGGCGCCCAGGGTATCGAAGAGCTGAATCGCCTCGGCCCCGGCTTGGATTTGCATGCGGCAGTAATCGACGATAGCACGGGTAAGTTTCTCGCAGAGTCGGCTGAAGAGTTGGGGCTGCTCCAAGAACAGGCGGCGGGCTTTGGTAAAGGTCCTGCTGCTTCCGCCCTCGACCATGAAGTTGGCGAGCGTCCAAGGTGAGCCGGCGAAACCGATGAGGGCGGTGCGGCCGGCCAAGGCCGGGCGAAGCAAACGGAGGGCTGCGGCGACGTACTCGAGACGGTCCGTGACGGCGTGGGTTTGGAGGCGGTCGATTGCGGCAGACGAGTCGAGGGCGAACTCCATCTGGATGCCGCCGGTGTCGCGGAAGCGGTAGCGTTGGCCGAGGGCCTCGGCGATGACCAAGATATCGCTGAAGAGGATGGCGGCGTCGAAGTCGAAGCGCTCGATGGGTTGCAGGGTGACTTGGGTGGCGAGCTCGGGAGTCTGAACCAGCTCGAGGAAGGAGTACTTCTGCTTAAGCTCGCGATATTCTGGCAGGGCCCGCCCAGCCTGGCGCATGAGCCAGCAGGGTGGTCGGTCGACCGATTCTACCGCGCAAGCGCGCAGGAACCGCTCTCGGTTCGTCCGAGGCGGCGCCGAGCCGGCAACTGACATGGCGGATGAGTTGTCGCGTGCGGAGGCCGCCTGCGGAGCGTTCGGCTCCGCGACGGCCGGGGCGCCTGCGGTATGATGTTGTATTGGATTGGCCACGCGTGTCCTGCGTCCAGCGCAGGCGCCGTAACATAGTGGATTCCCCGCCCCTGGCAACGGCGGATTCATAAGCAAGAGGCCCCTAGCGCGTGCTAACAACTCAATCATCCATGAAAAATGATGTTGACAAAACGACTGCCGTTGCGCAATCTCCTCACCACTCATGAAACGGGCTCGCATCAAAGTCAAAGGCCGACTGGCCGTCTACCACTGCGTCTCGCGCATCGTCGGCGCGCAACACCTCCTGGATGACCTCGGCAAGGAAACCTTGGTCCGCCTCCTCCGGCGCCTGGCCACCTTCTGCGGCCTGGAGGTCATCACCTACTGCATCATGTCCAATCACCTCCATGTCCTGGTCCGCGTCCCGGCCGAGCAGAACCCGACCGACGAGGAACTGGTCGAGCGCATGAGGGCCCTCTACGGGAAGGCAAAGCCTCGAGAGGCCGGCCTGCTGTACGAGGCCGAGAAGGGGTTGCACGAGCATGGCCGGGTGGACGCGGACATCCGGAAACGGATGTTGGCGCGGATGGGGGATGTGTCGGAGTTTATGAAGGAGTTCAAGCAGCGGTTCAGCAAGTGGTACAACATACGGCATCAGCGGTTTGGGACGTTGTGGGCGGAACGGTTCCGGAGCGTGTTGGTCGAGGATCAGACGGGGGTGTTGGAGACGGTGTCGGCGTACATCGATTTGAACCCGGTGCGGGCCGGGTTGGTGGAGGATCCGAAGGACTACCGGCACTGCGGGTACGCGGCGGCGGTGGCTGGGGATGGGAAGGCGCGGTCGGGTTTGCTGAGTTTGTACACGGGCGAGGCGGCGCCTCGCAGCGGGACTGGGGAGGTTGGGGCGGCGGTGGCGGCCGGGGAAGGGGAAGGGGTAAGGGACCGCGGGCAAGATGCCCGCGCTCCGATAATGACCGGTTCGGAGGCTGCAGCGGAGGCCGAGGAGTCGATGCCGGTTAGGGCGAAGGTGCGTGAGTGGAAGGAGGTGGGTGCAAAGTATCGGCAGCGGTTGTTCGTGCGTGGAGGGGTGTCTGGGAGTAGTGGGAAGGCGACACTGAGTCGGGAGCAGATTAGGCGGGTGTTGCAGAAGGGCGGGGAGTTGAGCGTGGGGGAGGTGTTGCGGTTGCGGATACGGCATATGACGGACGGGGTGGTGCTGGGATCGAAGGGTTTTGTGGATGAGGTGTGGCTAGCGCACCGGGAGCGGTTTGGGTCGAAACGGCGGAGTGGGGCGCGGCCGATTCGAGGTGGAGGCGCGCGGTTGGCGGGGCTGAGTGCGTTGCGGGACTTGCGGGTTGATGCCATCGCGTGAGTGAACGGCAGGGCCCGAGGGGCGCGGTTGGGTTGGTGGGTTGCAGGGCGCAACCGGGGTCAACCGTGAGGAGCTCGTGGTCGTGAGGCTCCACCTCTGAGGCCGCTGGCGATAGCCGGTCTGGTAACTTGGCGTACTCCGAAGACGCTTTGGAGCTCGAGGACTCTGCTGAGCCAGTGCCTGAGCCCGGGACTTGGGCGACTGGGCTGAGTTGCTCCGGCGAAGGTTGCCGCGTCGCGTGGCCGAACTGACGGGGCGGCGGCCGTTGGGGGATGTGGGGATGGAGGTCGTCGGTGCAGGAAAACCAGGGTGATAATAGTTGACACAGGTGTGTTGGTGTATGGTCGAGGCTGCTGGGGCGGGCAAGGGGGGTGCGGCTGGAACGGAGGGAAGACGGGGCGATGGCGGGGCGGTCGGGCGCCGGTGGATTTTGCTTTAGCCCGCGCGGGGAATGACTTTGACTGGCGGCATGCGCGATAAGTCATTGGGTTTCTTGCGGCTGTTGGTGAACACGCCCAGCCCTTCCGGCCACGAGGTGAGGGGGCAGCGGGTTTGGCTCGACTACGCTCGAGGGTATGCGGACGAGACCTACTCAGACAGCTACGGCAATTGCGTGGCGGTCTTGAACAAGGGGGGTAGCCCGCGATTGATGCTGGCCGCGCACGCCGATGAGATTGGGTTGGTAGTGAACTTCATCGACAAGGACGGCTACCTCTATGTGCGCAAGTTGGGCGGGGTGGATGCGGTGGTGGCCAAAGCGCAGCGCGTGATGGTGCACGCTCGCAAGGGGGCGGTGAGAGGCGTGGTGGGGAATGTGGCGCCGCACCTGACCAAGGCGGAGAAGGAGCGCAAGTTGCCGGAGATCAGCGACCTGTTCATCGACATTGGCGTTCGGAGCCGGCGCGAGGCGGAGAAGTTGGTCCGGATTGGGGATCCGATTACGCTGACGGACGAGTTCGAGTTGTTGCGCAACGACCTCGCCGTGGCTCGGGCATTCGACAATCGGATTGGGACCTTTGCGGTCGCGGAGACGTTGCGGTTGCTCCTGGAGGATCGGCACAAACTGGAAGCCGAGGTGTGCGCGGTGTCGAACATCATGGAGGAGGTTGGGTTGCTGGGGGCGCGGCAGATTGCGTACTCGCTCAAGCCGGACGTAGCGTTGGTGGTGGACGTGACGCACGCGACCGATTACCCCGGTGTCAGCCAACCGCTGCACGGCGACATCAAGATTGGCAAAGGCCCGGCCCTCACGCATGGCGGGTGCAATCATCCTGAGGTGGTGGCCCGGCTCGAGGCCGTTGCGAAGAAACGGAAGCTCAAGCTCCAGCACGAGGCCGTGTCCTCGACGAGCGGCACGGACACGGACGTCATTTTTTGGACGCGCGGCGGGATTCCTAGTGCGCTGATCAGTCTGCCGAACCGTTACATGCATTCGCCGGTGGAACTGGTGAGCCTGACCGATCTGGAGCGGATCCCCGAGTTGATGGCGGCGTTTGCGCTCTCGTTGAAACAGGGCGAGAGCTTCAAGGTCAAGGTGTAGGCCGAGCCTGCCCGCCTGCCGAGATGCTGAAAGCGAACTCCCAACGGCGCTGCCCCCCGCCGCACTCGGCGGCTCCGGCCCAGGCCACGCCCCGTTGGATCTGCGCGTTTTGGCTGCTGGCGTTGCTGACCGGGGCCAAGCAGCCGGGCCTGGCCGCGCCGGGCGTCCTGCTGAACGAGTTGATGCCTTCGAACGGCTCCACGCTCACCGACGAGAACGGAGACACACCGGACTGGATCGAGCTCCACAACTCGAGCTCCGCCGCGATCAACCTTGCCGGCTACGGGCTCAGCGACAACCCGGATCGGCCGTTTCGCTGGAGGTTTCGCGACGCGGCGATCGGCCCCGGCGTGTTTCTGGTCGTGTATGCGTCGGGCAAAGACCGCCAGCCAACGCTTGTCGCGCCTTTGGCACCCGCGACGCTCTCGGGTCTGCGGGTCTGGTTACGGGCGGACGCGGTCGATCGGAATGACCCGGCCCAAGTGCGGCGGGTTGGCGGGGCGTACTTTGTCCAGCGGTGGGACAACCAGAGCGACGCGGGCAGCGCGGCCACGCAAGCGACGGCGTCGCAGCAGCCGCTATGGATCGCCAGCGCCATGAACGGCCGGCCGGCCCTGCGCTTCGACGGCGTCAACGACCAACTCCGCTTGCCGCGTCCGACTGCCACAAACAGCTTCTGCGTGTTGGCGGTCTACCGGACTTCGCAGTCGCACGAGATCGATCCGGAAGGCAACGCCAGTGCCGGGGGCGTGAGCGGCCAGCGCTATCTGTTCGGAGCGCAACACGGTGGCGAGTCCAACGGTGGCGCTGGGGTGTCTGTGGGGACCAACGGCGTGTCCGTTTACGAGCATGGCGCGAACTACATGCCAGCCCTGCTGGTGCACGCCGCCCCGGTCGGCCTCGGGTTTGCCGTCTTGGCGCTGAACTACGACGCCCGACAACCGAGTCTGGATCTGGGGGGTCTGTGGGTCCGGCGCGGGGCCCTCTCGCCGCGGGCGCAGGTGACCGCCCCGGTCGAGATCGGCTCTGGAGCCTACGGGGCGTTCGGGGGCGATTTGGCGGAGGTCTTGATTTATGACCGGCCCTTGTCCGAGAACGAACGACGGGGCGTGGCCCAGGATTTAGCGGGTCGGTACGCGCTCGAGTTGGCGCGGCCGTTGCATACGGATTTCCAGCTCAACGCCGGCGGCGAACGCCTCGTGCTAACCCGACCCGACGGCGTGGTGGCCGATCAAGTTCATTTCGGACCGATTCCACGCGATGTCTCCTACGGCCGCCAACCGGATGGCGCGGCGGGCTGGTTCTTCTTCGAGCAACCGACCCCGGGGGCGCCCAACACGACGGTGGGGGCGACTGAATTTTTGACGGCGCCCACCTTCTCGCTGCCTGGGGGTTTCTATGCGAGCCCGGTCGAGCTGACGCTGGCGGTCTCGATCCCGGGGGCCGAGATCCGGTACACTTTGGATGGAGCCGAACCCGACCCTGCCGCGGCGCTCTACCGCGGGCCTTTGCCCTTGCGCAGTCGCATGGGCACGCCCAACACCATCGCCAACATCCCCACCGTGCCCGGGGGCGCTCTCCCCGCCGCAGAGGTCTTCAAGGGCTGGGTGGTTCGGGCTCGGGCCTTCAAGGCGGGCGCTCTGCCGAGCGCCACCGCCACGCGCACCTACTGGGTCGATGACCTCGGCCGTGCGCGATACTCGTTGCCGGTGGTCTCGCTGAGCACCGCGCAGGCGAACCTGTTCGATGCGCGGATCGGCATTTATGTGCCGGGCTTGGCCCCGAATGGGAACTACTCGCAGCGGGGGCCGGACTGGGAGCGGCCGGTGCACGTCGAGTTGTACGAGACGGACAACACGCTGGGTTTCGCCCAGGAAGGAGACGTGAAGATTCACGGCAACACCTCGCAAGGCTTCCCGATCAAGGGCCTCGATCTGGACGGCACGGGTGGCCTGGGCCGACGCCCCTTCCGCTACCGCCTCTTCCCCGATCGCGCCCGCGCCGAGTTCGAGCATTTCCTACTGCGGCCGACAGGGCATGATCAACCGACGGCCTTCCTGCGGGATGAATTGATGCAGAGCCTGGCGGCGGAGACCGGGGCCGAGACACAGGCGGCGCGCCCGTGCATTGTCTTCATGAACGGCGAATATTGGGGCGTGCACTACCTCAAGGAGAAGGAAGACGCGGAGTTTGTCGGCTATTACGGCGACGTCGCCCTGGACAATCTGGACTACCTCGAAGGTTACGCGGCGGCGAAGGCGGGAGACGTCACACACTACGATGCCCTGATTCGCTACCTGGCCGACCACGATCTGAGCCGGCCCGAGGTCTATGCGCACGCGCAAGGGCAACTCGATGTGGCCAACTACATCGATTACAAAGTCTGCGAGGTCTTCTCTTATCGCTGGGACATTGGCAACCACCGGCTCTGGCGACCCCGCACGCCGGAGGGGCGCTGGCGCTGGCTGCAATTCGACAACGACGTGGGGTGGGGTGGGTTTTGGGCGCAACAGCCGGCATGGCAGTTCGACATGTTGAGCGCCGTGCTCACTCCCAGCGGCTCGCTCCATGGCCACAACACCGACACCACCACCTTCTTGCTGCGACGCCTGATCGAGAACGGCGACTTCCGTCGCGACTTCATTAACCGGTTTGCGGATCTGCTCAACACCCTCTTCCAGCCGGCGCATACGATCGCGCGCATCGACCAGATGGCGGCCGTGCTCGAACCGGAGATGGCCGAGCATATTCGCCGCTGGCGGTCGCCCAGTTCGGTCGCCACCTGGCGGGCGAATATCGAGTATCTGCGCGAGTACGCCCGACGCCGGCCCGATGCCGCCCGCGGCCATCTGGCCCAGCGTTTCGGTCTGCGCGCCACCGCAAACCTCACCCTAGCGGTCTCCGCTCCCCAGCACGGCCAACTCCAGCTCAACACGCTCACGCTCGCTTCGCCCGCCGAGGCGCCTTGGACCGGTGTCTACTTCCAGGGGCACCCGATCACCCTCACGGCGTTAGCTCGACCTGGCTACCAGTTAGCGGGGTGGGACGGGCTTTTTGGCCTCACGACCAATCGCGTGACCTTGTTGTTGCAGGGCGACCTGGCCTTGACGGCACGGTTCGAGCCTCGGCCAGAGGCGGCGCCGCAGTTTCAGGCGATCTCGCCGCAGCCGGGTGGGGGACTGCGCCTGCGCCTCCGCGGCTTCTCCGGCGCCCGGTACTGGATCGAGACCGCGACCGACCTGCAGCAGTGGCAACCTGTGGTTGCCCTGACCGCCGACGCCGCGGGCGACTTCGGCTATTGGGTCGGCGCGTCCGAACCGGTCGCGGCCTCGCGTTTCTTCCGAGCCCGGCTCGATTAGGTCTGGTGAGCCGCGCCTCCGGAATGGTGGGGGTAGCGGCCGCCGACTTTTCCTTGCCCGTCGCTGCGGTCCGTCGGCACACTCCGGCCCGCCGATGCACACCGACCTCGAGCCCCTTGAGACTGCCATTGCCGCCCATCAACCGCGTCTCGAGGCCTTACGCGTCGAGATGGCGCGCGCCATTGTGGGGCAGCAGCATCTGATCCAGCGGTTATTAGTGGGGTTGTTGGCCAACGGCCACGTCCTGCTCGAGGGGGTGCCGGGCTTGGCCAAGACGGCCACGGTCAACGCCCTGGCTCAGTGTTTGCACCTGGAGTTCGCGCGGGTGCAATTCACCCCGGACCTTCTGCCGGGGGACTTGGTCGGTAACCTCGTGTTCAATCCGAGGGACAACTCGTATCACACGCGCAAAGGCCCCATCTTTGTGAACCTGGTGCTGGCCGACGAGATCAACCGCGCCCCGGCCAAGGTGCAGAGTGCGCTGCTCGAGGCCATGCAGGAGCGGCAGGTGACGATCGGCGAGGACAGTTACCCGCTGCCCTCGCCCTTCTTGGTGTTGGCCACCATGAATCCCATCGAGCAAGAAGGCACTTACTCCCTCCCGGAGGCGCAGGTCGATCGGTTCATGCTCAAGGTCGTGGTCACTTATCCGGCCGAGGCCGACGAACGCCGCATTATGGCGCTCATGGCCCGCACCGCCCCTCGTCCGCCTCTCACCGCGATCCTGCACCCGGAGGATATCCTGGCCATGCGCCGGTTGGTGGATGAGGTGTTCGTGGACGACCAGGTTTCCGATTACATCGTGCGGTTGGTGTTCACGACGCGTGACCCCACCAAGCTGGCGCCTCAACTCAAGCCCTGGATCCGCTTCGGCGCGTCCCCCCGGGCGTCCATCAACCTGGCCCTGGCCGCCAAGGCGCTAGCTTTCTTGCACGGTCGCCCCTACGTCACACCCGCGGACGTCCAAGACATCGCCCCCGACGTGCTCCGGCACCGCGTGCTGACCACCTTCGAGGCGGACGCCGATGCCATCACCGCGGAGCAGATCGTGACGCAGGTCTTGGAGCAGGTGCCCGTCCCATGAGGCCGATCGAGCGATTGACCCTTCGCCCGCGCCCCCGACGCGTTTCGCCCCGATGAGCGCCCCTGGCACCTCCCCCGCGACTTCCCCACCCGTGGATCTGCTGCGACGCGCGCGCTTGGTTGAATTGCGCGCTCGGGGCTGGGTCGAGGACCTGTTCGCTGGGCCCTACCGGTCGGTCTTTCGTGGGCGCGGCCTCGAATTCGACGATCTCCGCGTCTACCAACCGGGGGACGACGTGCGCAGTATCGACTGGCACGCCGCGGCTCGCACCGGCACCGTGCAGATCAAGCAGAACGTCGAGGAACGCTGCCTCACGCTCTTGTTGGCCGTCGACGTAAGCGCCTCCGGCGATTTCGGATCGGTGCCGCAGAGCAAACGAGAGTTGGCAGCGGAGTTGGCCGCCGTGCTGGCTCTGAGTGCGGTGCTCAACAACGACCGGGTGGGCCTCCTGCTCTTTACCGACCGCGTCGAGCGCTATCTGCCGCCGCGCGCGGGCCGGCGCCAGGCCCTCGCGATCGTCACCGCGGTCTTGGGCCACGCGCCGGTCTCCCCGCGCACTTCGGTGCGCACCGCCCTGCATACCCTGGGCCTCGCCTTTCGCCGCCGCGCGACGGTGTTCCTCCTGTCCGATTTCCTGGACACGGGTTTTGACCGTGCCCTGGCTGTGGCCGCCCGTCGCCACGATTTGGTGGCGGTAGTCCTGGGCGACCCGGTCGAGGCGCGCCTGCCAGACGTGGGTTGGTTGGTGTGTGAAGACGCCGAAACCGGTGAGTTGCTCGAGATCAACACCCGTGATGCTACCGCGCGCCACGCCTTCGAGGTGGAGCATCTGGCCCGCGCCGCGCATTTGGCGGACACGTTCCGCCGCGCCGGCGTGGATGCGGTCGCGTGCGAATCGGGCCGGCCCTGCTATCGCGCGCTCCTTCAGTTCTTCGATCGGCGCCAGCGCCGCCCTCGCGCCCCCGCCCGATGACCGAGACCCAGCTCATTGAAGACCTGCGCCTGCTGGCACCCCCGAGTTACCGGTGGCTGATTCTCCCGCTGGCCGCCGTTGTCACGGCTCTGGCCGTGGTCCTCGGGCAACGCCTGCGGCGCCGCCATCGGGAGCGGCCACCGTCGCAAGCCTCGGCCGCGAGTGCGGGTCTCGCGCCCTGGGAACTGGCCCTGACCGAGCTCGAGCGACTGACGCCGCTGCTGCGTCTCGAACACTCGCGCGACTACGGCATCGCCGCCACCGGCGTCCTGCGCCGCTACCTCGAGGGGCGCTACGCCCTGCACGCCCCCCGGCTCACGACCGAAGATTTCCTCCGCCTCGCGGCGGCCTCCACGGCCCTGCCGCTGAACCACCGCGACAGTCTCGTGCGGTTCCTGCGGCTCTGCGACCTGTTCAAGTTCGGCCGTTATGTGGCGTCTGCGGCCGAGTTGAGCCAGTTGCACACGGCAGCGGTGGCTTTTGTATTGGCCTCGCGGCCCCCGGTCAACACGGCCGACGCGGCGGCGGCCCAACGCGCTGCGGCGCACACCGCCCGGGCTTGAGCATGGACGATGGCTTCCGATTTGCTTCGCCGTGGTGGTTACTCGCCCTGGTGCTGGTGGCTGGCTTAGGTTGGTGGCGCGGCCGGCGCGGTCGCGCAGGCGCACTGGTGTTTAGTTCGATCCACTTGCTGGGCACAACGGCCCAGGCCGTGCGGCGCCAACCTGGCCGTTGGCTGGCTGCGCTCCGTCTCGCGGCGTTGGCACTGGTGGTGTTGGCGCTCGCGCAGCCGCAGGACGAGAAAGCCACGGCCCGCGAGGATACGCGGGGCATCAACCTCATGCTGGTGCTGGATTTCTCCGGCACGATGCGCACGCGGGACTTCTTCCTCGATGGCCGAAGGGTCTCGCGTTCGGAGGGCATGAAGCAGATCTCGGGCGAGTTCATCCAGGCCCGACCCAACGATCGCGTGGGCCTGGTCTGGTTCGACCGGGACGCCTACCTGTCGAGCCCGTTAACCCTGGATCACGCTTGGTTGCTCGAGCGGTTGCGGCGTGAGACCAACGGCACCGGCACGGACATCGGCTCCGGCCTGGTGATTGCGGCGCAGCATCTCCAGCATCACACCAACGAGACCCGCGTCATCATCCTCATGACGGACGCGGAGAACATCAGCGCGGGACCGCCCTTGGACCTGGTGGGCGAAGCCCTGCGCCCGTTGGGTGTGCGCATCCACTGCGTCCAAATCCTGTCTCCGAGCCAAGCGAACACGCCGCCCGACCTCAGCGAACTGCTCACCCACACCGCCGTGCGCACGGGCGGCGAGTTCTTCCGAGTGCGTACCGGTGGCGACTTGCGGGCCGTGTATGCGGCCATCGACAAGCTCGAGAAACAGAAACTGCGAGATCGGCGGCAGAAAGGGTGGCGCGAGCTGTTCCCCTGGCTGGCGGTGCCGGCCCTCGGATTGCTGCTGGCCGAGCAGATTCTGGCCCACACCCGTTGGCGGAGGCTGCCATGAAGTTCGGCGCACCGGCATGGCTGATCGGCCTGCCCCTGGTGGTGGCGGCCTTGCTCGGACTTTGGTTTTGGACCGGGCGCCAAGCGCGCCGGCTCCTCGAAGCCGCATTCCACACCCCTCTCCTGCCGCGGCTCCTGCGCTCGGTTCATCGGCGGCGGCGGTTGGCCAAACGCGTGCTCTTGGTCTTGGGCGGGACCGCGTTGCTGGTCGCCCTGGCCCGACCGCAGTGGGGCCGCCGCGAACTCGAGCTCGAGCGCTCTGGAGTCGACTTAATCGTCGCCTTGGACGTATCGCGCTCGATGTTGGCTGCGGACGCCGGCGGCACGAACCGCCTCGCTGCCGCGGCGCGGGCCATTCGTCGTCTGCTCGATGAACTGGGTGGGGACCGTGTGGCTCTGGTGGTCTTCGCCGGCGAAGCCCACCTGGCCGCCCCACTCACCCGCGACCACACCGCGATCGATCGAGCGCTGCGGGCCGCCGACCCGGCGACCGTCTCCGAGCAGGGCAGCAATTTGGGCGAGGCGATTCGGCGGGCCTGGGAAAGCTTCGACCGCGCCAGCCAAGGCCCCCGGGCGCTGTTAGTGGTCAGCGATGGTGAACAACTCCAAGGGGACGTACTCGAGGCGACGCGCACCGCCGCGGCAGCAGGCATTCGGGTGCATACGGCCGGCGTCGGCTCGGCGACAGGCGCGCCCATCCCCGCGCGGTCCGGGCCGGGGAGCGGCCTGGCGCGCACCGCCCTAGGCCGCGACGTCGTCTCCCGTGCCGACGAGTTGCGGCTGCAGCACATTGCCGCTGCCGGAGGGGGGCTTTACACCCGCCTGACCGGACCCGACAGTTCGGCGTTGCGGACCTGGTTTAGCCAAGCCGCGGCTGCGTTGCCTCGCACGACCGAGAAACGGATGGTGGATGAACCGCGGGAGCGGTTTCAGTGGCCGTTGCTGGCCGCGCTGGCGTTGCTCGCAGCCGAGTGGCTGTTGAGCGAACGGCGCTCGAGCCGGGGCCGATCCTTCCCTTGACCATGAATCACACGAAGGCAAGAGCGGGCTTGGCATCACGCCGGCGGGTGGCCGAAACGGCGCCACGATGCGTTGAGTGGCGACGATCACGGTGCGCGCAGCGAGTCGACCGTCCATGAACTCTCTCCGCAGAACCTTGTGGGCAACGCTGGTTGCCACCCTGAACACGGTGGTCGCTCAGGCGGAGGCTTTGCCCCCGACCCATCCGGCAAACGGTTCCCCCTGGGACCGCTATAACGACGGGGTGCGAGCCTATGCCGCCGGCGATTTCGCCCGTGCCTTCCAACGTTGGCAAGACCTCGCCCTCGAATCGCTGCCGCGCCGACTGCAGGCGCCGGTGTGGTTCCAGCTCGGCAACGCCCAGTTCCGTTTGGGAGAACCGCTCGAAGCACGCGCCCCGGAAGAAGCCGCAGAACTCTGGCGACGCAGTTGCAGTGCGTTTCGGGCCGTCCTTGGGGGCGCGCCGCGCCGAGTGGACGCGCAGCACAACCTGGCGTTGGTCGAACGCCGCCTCGCCCGACTCACACACCGCCTCGGCCTCGAGCTCTGGCAACAAGCCGGCCTGCGCCCGCTCGACCCCGCCATCGATTTGCTGCGAACTGCCAACGAGCGCTTCGTCGAATCCCAGGCCCTGGCTCCGCTCGATCGCCAGATCCGCACCGACCGAGAGCGTGGGGAAGTGGCCTTGCGCGAGAAGCTCCTCGAACGGGCGACCCAAGCTGAGACCAAGGGCGATGAGGAGGTTCGCCGGAACAATCCCTGGGCGGATGCGGAGGCCGAGAGCCAGTACCGGGCGGCCCTTGCGGATTTGGGCGAGGCAAGCCGCACGCCGACCGCCCTGGCCGCGGCCACACCCGGGGCCCAGACAGCTCCAACTCCCGCCGAGGATCCCACTCTGAGTGAGGCGCAGGTGCGGGTGAATTGCAAGTTGGCGGAGTTGCTCACTCGCCTGGGCCAGCGCGAGCAACAGGCCGCCGAGGCTCAGGTGCTTTCGAACCCCGACGAAGCTTTGGAGCGCTTCGAGACCGCCCTCGGTCACTTCGCCCAGGCGCAGCAAGTCCAGCCGGGGCATGAGCCCGCCCAGCGCGGTGAACGCGAAGTGCGCGCCGCCCTGGAACAGCTTCATGTGCGGGAAGGCACTCGCCAACTCGACCGTGGCCGTCGGGCCCTGGCCCAGCAAAGCCCGCAGGCCGCTCCGGCGTTAATTCAGGCGCTGGGTAGCTTCACCGCCGCACAGTCCTTGAACCCGCACAACCTCGAAGCCCGCCAGGGGGCCGATGAGGCGCGGCGGCTGTTGCCGGCGGCCTTGGTGTTGGCGGCCCAGAGCGAAGTGCGGGCCGGCGACCGCGCCGAGCCGCATTGGGCCACCGAAGCGCTGCAGCATTACCAAGAGGCTGAGACAGCCTTCCGCCGCGCCCTCGACCTTGCACCGGACGAAGCCCAGGCTCAACAAGGCCTGCGCGAACTCGAGCCGCGCCTCGCCCGCGCGCGAGAGCGAGTCGCCCGCGAGGCCGACCAAGCCGCACAACAGAGCCTCCCGGCCGGTCGCCAGCCGCCCACGCTCGAGGCCGCCCTGGGCCAGGTCAACGAACGCCATCGCGACCCCCAAGGCGAGTGGGACCGGCAGCGACAGGCTGCCCGCAACCAACCCGGCTCTCGCAGGAGCTATCCGGACTGGTAGGGCACACGGGTTGGCCGCACCATCGAAAGTCGGAGATTCGGGTTGACGCACCTGCGGCAGGCGGTTAGCCGTGGCCGATGCGATGTATCGACCTTGGATCCCAGGCTGGTCGCCGAGCGCGGGCGACAGCCACGCTCATGCTCGGCCTGGCGTTTGTTCTCCCGCCTTTGCAGGCCGACACTTCCGTTTCCATGCCGATTTGGCCCGGCCCCGCACCCGGTGACTCTGGGGATCTCGCTGCAGAGCGCGACACCACCAAACCCAACGATCGACTCGTAGCCGGGCGCTCGGTCGTGCGCTTGGGGAACGTCAGTTGCCCAACGCTCACGGTTTACCGCCCCCCGGCCGAGCGCGACACCGGCACCGCCGTGCTCGTCTGCCCCGGGGGCGGATACAACATCTTGGCTATGGACCTCGAGGGCACCGAGGTCTGCGACTGGCTCAACTCGATCGGCGTTACGGGTGTCCTGTTGAAGTACCGTGTGCCCAAGCGTGGCGGCCGCGAGAAACACACCGCCGCCTTGCAGGATGCGCAGCGGGCCTTGGGCTTGGTCCGGCACCGTGCGCGCGAGTGGGCAGTAGACCCACAACGAATTGGTGTGCTCGGCTTCTCCGCGGGCGGTCACCTGGCTGCCGCCTTGAGCAACCACGCCGGGACACGCTCCTATCCGGCGGTCGACGATGCCGACGCCGCCAGTTGTCGGCCGGACTTCACGGTGTTGGTCTATCCGGCATATCTCACCCTCAAAGAAGAGGGAGACAAGCTGCCGTCGGAGCTCCCGGTTACCCCGCAGACCCCCCCCACGATTCTCATCATGACCCAGGATGACCCGGTGAGAGTCGAGACTGCCCTCTATTACACCCTGGCTCTCAAACAGGCTAACGTGCCGGTCGAGCTTCACGTCTATCCAAGTGGAGGCCACGGTTACGGTTTGCGTCGCAGCGCGGAGGTCGTCACCACCTGGCCTGACCGCGTGACCGATTGGCTGCGCACGCGCGGTTGGCTCCAGCGGCGCCCGCAACCCTGAGGCGACCAGCGATGGGACCGGAGCGGAGCGGAGTGACGCGAGTTACTCGAGGCTGGCTAGAATGACAAATGGACTGGTTTATAATTGTTGACAGAGGCGACGGGATCCGATGCCGAGCGCTGCTGCGGCGATGTCCAAGACAGCGCGACTACCGACAGCAGCCAGCAATGGTATCCGCACAATGTTAGTATGCCAGGTAAAAAGACATTGACAGATCGGGCGCCATGGGGCAATCTCGCCGCCGCTTATGAGACTGACCCGCATCAAAGTCAAAGGGCGAGCTGCCGTCTACCACTGCGTCTCCCGCATCGTCGGCGCCCAACGCCTCCTCGATGACCTCGGCAAAGAAACCTTGGTCAGGCTCCTCCGGCGCCTGGCCACCTTCTGCGGCCTCGAGGTCATCACCTACT
>Ga0194126_10000622_pt1 | contig 59441 bp, 55 predicted proteins | sample TA2KigC150mmetaG_FD_148641 | JGI IMG/M metagenome (GOLD analysis project Ga0194126, IMG submission 148641) | Freshwater microbial communities from Lake Tanganyika, Tanzania - TA2015035 Kigoma Deep Cast 150m | ecosystem: Environmental > Aquatic > Freshwater > Lake | place: Tanzania: Lake...
TGCAAGCGTATTGAGACATCTTGCCGGAATGTCTGACGGAGATGCAAGAAAAGCATTGTCGGCGCTGGAAATTGCTGCCCTCACAACAAATCCGGACAGCAATGGCCGGATAATAATTACGATAGAAATTGCAGAGGAATCAATTCAGAAAAAGGTTGTCGTTTATGATAAAAAAGGCGACCAGCACTATGATACCATCTCCGCGTTTATTAAAAGTATGCGCGGCTCAGACCCTGATGCTGCCATCTATTATCTTGCAAAGATGATCTATGCCGGAGAAGATCCTAGGTTTATCGCAAGGCGGATCATCACATGCGCTTCAGAAGATGTCGGCAATGCAGACCCAATGGCATTAGTCGTCGCAGTATCTGCTTTAAGGGCTGTTGAATTTATCGGCATGCCCGAGGGGAAGATACCACTTGCCCAGGCCGCGATTTATGTTGCTAAGGCGCCTAAAAGCAATGCCGGTTATAAGGCTATCGAAGCAGCGCTAAAAGATATTTCGACTGAAGAAACCATGGAAGTCCCCGACCATTTAAAGGACAGCCATTATCCGGGAGCCAAGAAATTGGGACATGGAACCGGTTATAAATATCCCCATGATTTTGGCGGATATGTTGAACAGGACTATCTGAAAAAGAAAAAAAAATATTATAACCCTCTGAACGAATGATACCTAAGACTTCTCTCGAGCTGCTCGAATTCAATAAACTCCTCAGGCTGATCTCTGTTTATGCCAACAGCGACGCCTCTAAATTTTCTGTAATGGATATTCATCCTCTGAATAACAAGGCAGATATAGAAAAAAGACTCAGCCAGATTTCCGATATCCGCAAAATATCCCATGAGGGCAATCCCATCAGCTTAGATACTTTTGCAGATATATCGACCCTTGTTGTAAAAGTAAGACCTGAAGGCGCTGTCCTTGATGCAATAGAGCTTGCAGACTTCATGCCTGTTTTCAGCATTGCATCATCAATATCATCTCAGATGAAAGAGAGACCCGACCTTCCCTTTTTGCAGGATCTCTTGAATCTTCTTACAGGTTTTCCCGATATCATGAATACCCTGAAGAAATCGATTGACAGTGAAGGGAATATCCTTGACAGCGCATCTTCTCTGCTCTCTGAGCTCAGGGCGCGTATAAGAAATTTCGAAGGAAAGATAAGAAAGAAACTCGAGGAGATCGTAAGGGATGAAAAGCTGTCTGTTTTCCTTCAGGACGATTTTGTCACAACAAGATCAGGCAGGTGGGTCATACCTGTGAGGATGGACTCAAAGGGACTGGTGCCCGGGGTTGTCCATGATATATCAAAGTCCGGCGAGACAGCATTCATCGAGCCACTGAGCATTATAAACCTTTCTAATGAGCTGGAAAATCTGAAAGCTGAACAAAAGGCTGAAGAACTCCGCATTCTCAGGAATATATGCTCGATGATACGGACTGAAGTCAATAATATCATCGCAGAATTCAGAACGATTGTTTATCTTGATATGCTGAATTGCATTGCATCGTTTGCAGATATGCTTCATATGGAGATCCCGCAGATCAATAACTCCAATACCATCAGCCTTATAAGTTCAAGGCATCCTCTCCTTCAGCTTTCGCTTCAAAAGATTGACAGGAACAAGCAGGTTGTCCCGCTTGATGTGCAATTAGGCGGAGACAGCACTGTAATGGTCATAACCGGCGCAAATGCAGGTGGAAAAACCATCGCCATAAAAACAATAGGCCTGCTTCTGCTCATGGCCTTATCAGGCATGCCTGTGCCTGCTGACTCCTCATCGAGCCTTCCCTTTATTCAGAGTCTTCTTGTTGATATTGGCGATGAGCAATCAATAGAGAATAACCTTTCTACATTTTCTGCTCATATCTCAAACATTTCAGAAATATTAAAAAGCAGGGAGTCTGAAACCGTCATCCTGATCGACGAACTCGGCACCGGCACTGACCCGGACGAAGGGTCTGCCCTTGCATGCGCTATTTTAAAAGAATTCCGGAAAAGCAGTGCGCTTGTATTTGCCACAACACATTTATCGGATATTAAGGGGTTTGTACACAGGACAGGAGGCATGGTCAACGCCTCCATGGAATTTGACCAGAAGACACTTACCCCACTCTACCGTTTAAGGACTGGAGAACCCGGCCAGTCTCATGCCCTGGAGATAGCGAAAAAATATGGTCTGCCTGAGAATATATTAGCTGATGCAAAAGGGATGCTTGGCAGCATGAAGATAGAGTTTGATCACCTGATATCAGATCTGAATACAAAAAGACTGGATTATGAAAATGCACTGAACATTTTACAGAAGCAGCAACTGGAATTGGAGGAGAGAAACAGATTAGTTGAAAAGATGCTGTCTGATTCAAAAGAAAAACAGAAAGAAATTCTCGCTAATGCATATAGAGAGGCTTCTGACGTTATTGTAAATACAAAAAGACAGATGAATGCCCTCCTTGATGAGATAAGAAAAAAAGAAAAAGCTGAGAGGCACAGGATTATAAAAGAAGTTGAGACACATCAGGAATATGTCATTGAAAAGCTCAGGGAGATTGATATTGAAGACAGCGAAGCCCCTGCTTTGGACGATATAAAAAGAGGTGATGTTGTTTTTGTTACATCTCTTGGTTATGATGCATCAGTCATAGAAGTGAATCGTAATAATAACCGTTTGAAGGTGGCGGCAAAAAGCATTGAATTTGAAGTTCCTGCAACGGATATACGTTTCAGCAGAGGGAAATCCCTGCCGGCAATGAAAGATACTGCTCATCCCGATAAATATGATGCGCCTGTTTCATCCAGGCTGAACCTTATAGGACTGAGGGTTGATGAATCGCTTTCGAAGCTTGAACATTTCCTTAATCACGCTTCATTAGGTGATCTCCGTGAAGTTACTGTAATTCACGGCATGGGAAAGGGATTATTGAAAAAGGCAATACATGATCATCTGAACGAACACCCCTTAATAAAACATTACAGGAGCGGAACCATAGAGGAAGGAGGCTTTGGAGTAACTGTTATAACCATGAAATAAAGACAGAAAGCGATGGAGCAGAGGTTACTGTATAATCACCTCAATGTCAGGCAACTGCTCCTTGATCGCTCCTTCAATGCATCTGTTGTCACATTTCACACAAGGTCCGCCGCAGTAAATCACTGCCCTGTTATCCTTAAACTCTGTCAGTTCCGCACAGCTGTCGTGTGCCGTTAAAATACATTCCAAACCCTGCAGAATCTCTCTGATCTTTTCTTCAATACTGACAGTTGTTCTATCAGCCATAACCTGCCTCTCTTTCATTCATTGACTTAGAGCATATCTTTAAGGTATTTTTCATTATGGATTTTCATAATAATTTCTATGCTGTTCTTATGCTATCCGCTTTTGCCCTGCTGATAAACCTGCCATTCGGCTATGTCAGGGCAAAGTCAAAAAGATATTCCCTGCGCTGGTTCCTTTACATCCATCTGCCTATTCCTATTATATTGATTGCAAGGACTATTTCCCATATCGAATTAAATTATGTGCCTTTCTTTGCTTTTGCTGCCATTGCCGGACAAATACTGGGCGGCAAACTGGAGCTTTAATTTTGCTCGTCAACATCCTTGTTAAACCAGGCAAGATAGAGCTTCGTGAAATACCAAACCCAAAGCCATCTTATGGTGAAATACTAGTCAGAATTAAGGCTGCATTGACATGCGGGACAGACCTGAAGGCATTCAAACAGGGGCACCATGTAATCCCGATGCCTGGTGTTTTCGGGCATGAGTTTTCAGGCATAGCTGCAGAAGTTGGTAAAGGAGTGAAAAATTTCAAGACGGGTGACGAGATAATGGCAGTCCATAGCGCCCCGTGTCTTGAATGCAGCTATTGCAGAAAAAAGCTTTTTAACCTGTGCGAAAATATAATGCATACAAAAATCCTCGGTGCATTTGCAGAATATATTTTATTGCCTCCTCATATTGTGCGGCAGAATACATTTCATAAACCAAAAAATCTCTCATTTGAAGAAGCGGCTTTTCTTGAGCCCCTCTCCTGTGTAGTTCACGCTATGGAATCTCTCGATATCCGGAAAGGTGATAATGCGTTTGTTATAGGCTCCGGCCCGATAGGTCTTTTGCATCTCCTGCTGCTTAAAGAAAAAGGGGCAGTGGTAACAGTCATAGACAAACATAAAAATAAATTGTTAACTGCAAAAGACCTTGGCTCTGATTTCGTATTAATAAAAAAGAATAAATTTGCCGACTTCATCGGCTTCGATTATGTCTTTGAATGCACAGGAATACCCGAGGTCTGGGAGGCATCGGTGAATTATGTGCGAAGAGGCGGAACCGTTGTCCTTTTCGGTGGCTGCAAATCAGGCATAACAGTAACCTACGACACAGGAAGACTGCATTATGACGAAATAAATCTAAAAGGGACTTTTCATTACACACCTTCTGACGTAAAAAAAGCATATAAGCTCCTGTGTGAGAAGAAAATCAATGTATCAAGCCTTATATCAGGGAGTTATCCACTCAGGCAGACACAGAAAGCCTTTGAAAGATTGGCAAAAGGCGCCGGAATAAAATATGCCATCATACCTTGAATTTACCCATTAGTTGCTTAAAAAAATGCAAAAAGGAGCATTTCGGAGATGTTTTACCCATCTAAATGAAGACCCCTGCTTGGAGAGACCGCAGGGTATCTTAACGCAAAGAATTGTTTTTTTATATTCGCTCTCTATCCGTTTCAAGTTCTATTTTCCCGGTTGTTATATCCAATGCTTTCTTTATCGCTTCAACATTGTCCTTAATCTTTAAAAACCTTTTAACTTTATCCATATCGCTTTTTTTTATTTCAAATTTTTCTATTCTGACAACATTCGCCTTTTTGAACGTCAATAGTTGGGGTTTATGCCTTTTTTTATTATTGATTCAGCTTTATTTACCGCATTATTAGATATTGGTCAATTCTTCCTTTATCAATAAATCCCCCGTACTGCACTGATACTGGGCCAGGATATGTAACTATTATTTAGTTGCAATATCTTTATTTCATTGCTATCATATTCATATGAGCAAAACCGAGAAGCTCCTGAAGAGGTTTCAGTCAAAACCAAAGGATTTTACTTTTGAGGAAATAGGAGCTACCCTTAAGAGCCTCGGATATACAGAAGTGAAAACAGGCAAGACGTCAGGTTCACGTGTTACGTTTTACAATAAGGCATTGGATGACATGATCAAATTTCATAAACCTCATCCGTCATCTGTTATGAAACAATGCTACTTAAAAGAAATTGAAAGACATTTAAAAGACAAGGGGGCTATAAAATGAGCGATTCAATGAGTTATAAAGGTTATATCGGCACTGTCCGCTACAGTGAAGAGGACGAGGTTTTTTACGGTAAAATTGAAGCTATTAACGACCTCATTATGTTCGAAGGAAAGAGCGTTAAAGAACTTAAAAAGGCATTCCATGAGGCAGTGGATGATTACCTTGAAACTTGCAAGGATATGGGAAGGGAGCCGCAAAAAACATTCAAGGGCAGCTTCAACGTAAGAATACCGTCCGAGCTTCACAGAAAGGCTGCAGAGAAAGCGACCATAATGGGGCTGTCCCTGAATCAACTTGTTCAGAAGGCACTTGAAGAAAAGGTAACCGTATAATCACTCGGTAATTTCACAATGAAGAACCCCGCAGCAAGCTGCGAGGAATGCGCTCGCTATCCGATTCAAAAAACTTATCATTTGAGGCTCTTGCAAAAGTCTTATTCTGGTAGCCGCAGGCTTTCCGCCAGTGAAAAGATATTTATGCTTAGCCTGACACAGCCTTTTCGAGTTCTTCTTCACTTATCTGGAGTTCCTGCGAAAGGACTTTCAGCATTGCACCTGACTGAATTTAAAACTGACATTACATACAACATGTGTCCACTTCCCTTTTTTCCTTATGCCCTTTATAATAAAGCCAATTTTATATTAAAATATAAAGAGATAAATGCTTGTTGGTTACAACACAAACATACCTTACAAAGATAAGACATATCATGTCCAGACAGAGGATAATGGAAAAAACAATCCGGTGATAGTAACCCTTCTCTATTCAAAAGGCGCAATCCTTGCATCTAAAAAAACCAGTTATGCAGACATTGTTTCAGACCATGATTATGAGCATAAGGTCAGGGAGCTTATGAAAACACAACATAAGATCATGATAAAAGAGCTTATAGCTGGTAAATATACAGAAGAGGCTAAGGTTGAGGTCAAGATAACGGAAAAGGCAAAAGAAAAGGAAAAGGTAAAGGTAGAAGAAAAAATAAAAGGAGTTTTAAAAACTGCAGCAGTTATAGATGGATCAGAACAAAAAGAAAAACAGGAACTTCCAATGAAAAACATCCAACAGCGTGATGCGAAGGCAGAGGCTATGGATCAGCTTGCAAAAAGCCTTGATGACATTCTGCTGAATTATATAATGAAGAGGGCTAAATAAATGAAATCAACTGTTTCTGAGAAGGATATAGCTGTTCTGAGGGAGAAGGCAAAAACCCTCAGGATAGAAATCCTCAAGATGCTGACTGAAGCCGGCTCCGGCCATACGGGCGGTTCATTATCTGCGGCTGACATAGTAACCGCACTTTATTTCTACAAGATGCGGCACCGTCCGGATGATCCAAAATGGATAGAAAGAGACAGGTTTATCCTTTCAAAGGGACATGCAGCGCCGGTCCTCTATGCAGCGCTTGCCCTGTCAGGATATTTTGATAAGACGTTACTTGGTACATTGCGCAAGCTCGGCAGTCCTTTGCAGGGTCATCCATGCTCCAGGAAACTGCCCGGCATTGAGATCTCGACCGGTTCCCTCGGACAGGGTTTATCAATTGCAAACGGGATCGCCATCGGGTTGAAGCTTGACAAACTTAGTTCAAGGGTCTATTGCCTGCTTGGAGACGGTGAGATTCAGGAAGGACAGGTATGGGAGGCGGCAATGACTGCTTCACATTACAAACTCGATAATCTCTGCGCTATTATCGACAATAACGGTCTTCAAATAGACGGCCATTGCTGTGATGTTATGTGCGTAGAACCGATAGTGAATAAATGGGCGGCTTTCGGCTGGCATGTCCTTGATATTAACGGGCATGATATGGAGGCAATTGTCAGTGCATTAAATGAGGCGGAAATTTTAAAGGGGAAGCCGACAATGATCGTTGCACGAACAGTTAAAGGCAAAGGCGTTTCATTTTTTGAAGGCAAGGTTGAGTATCATGGTTTGGCGCCTACTCATGAAGAACTCGAAAGAGCATTAAAGGAGCTTAAAGGATAATGGGCGAAAGAAAAGAGAAGTCTGAACAAGGGAAACAGTCAATAGAAAAGAAACCTATCGCAACTCGCGATGCGTATGGAGAAGCGCTTCATGAACTCGGTAAAAAGAGACAGGATATCGTAGTTCTGGATGCAGACCTTTCAGGTTCTACAAAAACAGGAAAATTTGCCAAGGCGTTTCCTGAAAGGTTTTTTAATATAGGCGTCTCCGAACAGGATTTAATCGGCACCGCAGGTGGTCTTTCACTTACAGGGAAACTTCCATTTGCATCAACGTTTGCGGTCTTTGAGACCGGCAGAGCCTGGGAACAGATACGTCAGACCGTCTGCTACTCAAATCTCAATGTGAAACTTGTGGCAACACACAGCGGTATTACTGTCGGCGAAGATGGCGCCTCACATCAGGCAATAGAAGACGTGGCTATCATGAGGGTTCTCCCTAATATGACGGTCATTGTCCCTGCTGACGGCATCGAGACAAAGCAGGTCATTAATGCCATAGCAGATTATAATGGCCCGGTATACGTAAGGCTCGGAAGGTCTAAGGTTCCGGTTGTAATGCCTGATGATTACGATTTCAAAATTGGAAAAGCTCATACATTCCACCTTGGCAAGGACGCAAATATAGTTGCCATGGGAATTATGGTTACTGCCTCTCTTGAGGCTTCAAAAATTCTGAAGAATGAATGCCTGGATGTCGGCGTCATTAATATGTCTACTGTTAAGCCGCTCGATACAGAAACAGTTCTTAATGCTTCAAAAATATGCAGGCTGATCGTCACCGCTGAAGAGCATTCGACAATAAGCGGTCTTGGCGGCGCTGTGAGTGAATTTCTCTCCGAAACCAATCCTACAAGGATTATCAGGATCGGCATAAAAGATGATTTCGGCTGTTCCGGAACATCAGAAGAATTGCTGAAACTGTACGGACTTACTGCCGAGAACATTGTTAAGACTATTAAAGAGGGACTGAAATAGTGTCAGAAACAATTTTTTACGTTCTGCATTTCACTTTTAACTGAACAAATGATTCACTTTCAGGACGTATCAAAACACTACGACAATCATACAGCCCTGAGGAAAATAACTTTTTACATAGAAAAAGGCGAGATGGTTTTTGTAACCGGGCCGAGTGGTTCAGGCAAGTCAACGCTTTTGAAACTTATATATATGGCTGAAAAACCTGATGAAGGAGAGATAACAGTAGCTGAATGGGAAATAAACAAGCTTAAAGATTCAGCCATTCCGTTATTACGGAGGAATATCGGCGTGGTTTTCCAGGAATTCAGACTGCTCGATAACCGGAATATATTTGAGAACATAGCCCTTACACTGCGGATTAGGGGGTTTGACGAAAGAGAGATTAAGGCACGAGTCTTTGAATCACTGAAGATGGTAAATTTAAGACATAAAGCTGATAATTTTCCTTCTGCTTTATCAGGCGGGGAACAGCAGAGAGTGGCTATCGCCAGGGCTATTGTTTCTGAGCCTAGGATTCTTCTTGCTGATGAGCCCACCGGCAATGTAGACCCTGACACCTCGGCAGGAATAATTAGGACTTTCAAGGATATCAATGCAAAAGGCACAACTATCCTTATAGCAACACATAACAGAGAGATGTTCAGGGAGACGGGCAGGAGGGTAATGAAACTGGATTTCGGGAATTTTACCGGTGAGGAACCCGGATAAATGAGTCTTTCCTACTCTTTCAAGCTCGCAACCCGCAGCCTGCTGCATGAGAAATGGATAAATCTGCTATCAATTCTTACAATAGCAGCCGGCCTTCTCATCACAGCCCTTACTATATTCTCTGTCTATAACATAGATATTGCGACACAGAAACTCCCTGATAAATTTTCCGTGATGCTTTATCTGAAGGATAATATTTCAAGGCAGGATGTGGACCATATCATCGATACTGCCAGGAGAGACAGTGTGGTAGAAAAGGTGAAATACATCCCTAAAGACGAGGCGATGAAGGAACTGAAAACTGTCCTGAAAAATACGGAATATGTGCTCGACGGCCTGGGAGAGAATCCACTGCCGGATACTATAGAAATAAAATTAAAGAGCGAGACAATAACTCCGGATATCGTAAAAAGATTTTCCGCGAGGCTTAAAGAAACAAAAGGGATCAACGAGATAGAGTATGGCGAAAAATTCCTGTCTTCGATATATTCCTTAAGGGTTGGAGTGAAAGCAATAGGCATTATCTTTATAATCATTATGTCTGCCGGAATGCTCTTCGTCTGTTACAGCACAGTTAAAATTCTCTTTTACAGAAAACATGAGGAGATAGAAACTTACAAGCTGCTTGGCGCTACAAAGACCTTCATAAGGGGTCCTTTCATTATAGAAGGCGCAGTCATTGGCTTTTTCGGCGGAATGCTGAGTCTTGCAGGAATGCTGTCCTTATATTATTTGTTCATTCTCAGGATAAGCGCTACATTTCCCCTTTTCAAGACAATACACTTCCCTGTTGAGATAGCCTTTACCCTCCCCCTCGCAGGACTTCTCCTTGGCATATCAGGAGCCGTGATAGCAATAGGCAGGATTCGGTATTAAACAAAATGCAAAGAGCGAATAGCATAGGGTTTAAAGCTAAAAGGAAAATTATAATTGATGAAATAATTGAAAATCCAAGCATTCAACACTTCATACTCGTTGTCTTTTGTTTGTTACTCTTTGCTCTATGCTCCATGCTCCATGCTGATTTTTGTCTTGCTGCTACGCCTCAGGAAGAATACAAAAAAATACAAAAAGAGATCAAAACACATAAAAAGAAACTGGCTGATGCAAAAAAGCGTGAATCCTCTATCCTAACCGATATCGAATATGCAAACAGACATCTGAAAGCAATAGAGTCTGACCTGAAGGAATACAGGAATCAGCTTCAGAACACTGAAGCCCGCATTGCAAGGGTAGAGCATGAAATCTCTCAGCATAAAACCAATATCGAGAAGATCAGGGAATGGATACAAAGAAAACTCAGGGCAATCCACAAATATGGACACAGTTCAGACGTTGTAATGCTCCTCCTGAGCGCCGATGACAGTTCTCAACTCATGCGAAGCAGCAAATATCTGCAGTATATTGCTGTTTATGAACACAATTTACTGAATACCTATAAAGCGGACCTGGAAGATTTGAATAAGAAAGAAAAACAGCTTTCAACGCTCAGGAAAGACCTCATAAAGAACAAGGAGAAAGTTAAAGCAGAAGAGCGATCTCTTGAAGAAAAGAAGAAGCGTAAGGAAATATTGCTTGCATCTGTAAAAAAAGAAGGGGTCTCCCATTCAAGGATGCTGCAGGAGTTGAAAGACGCCTCAAAAAAAATAATGGAGATTATCAGGGAGTCTGAAAAGTCTGAAACTGCTAAGGAAAAAGAAGGAATCTTCACCGGTAAAAATTTTTCGGGTCTGAAGGGCAAGCTTCCATGGCCTGTAGACGGCAAGGTTATAATCCCCTATGGTTCCCAAAAGGATCCCCAGTTCAATACCCCTATTTTCAGGAACGGCGCATATTTTCAGTCAGGCGCCGATTCGTATGCAAAAGCAGTGCACAATGGCAAAGTGGTTTTTGCAGAATGGTTCAAAGGATACGGTCAGCTCGTAATCGTTAACCATGGGGACGGGTACCATACCCTGTATGGAAGCTTATCAGAGATTTTTACAAAAGTTGGAGATATAATAAAAGGAAAACAGATTCTCGGCAGGGTTGGGAATTCAGGTCTCTTGAATTCGTCCGGCCTCTATTTTGAACTGCGATATAAAGGCAAGCCGCTTGATCCATTACAGTGGCTGCGCAGGAGATAAATCTTGGAGGATAAATAAATGGGTAAAAGGATGATGGGTAAAAGGATAATCCTGATGGTGGCTCTCATATTTGCTGTCGCATCAACAGGTATTCTCATTGGCAGATGGACTATAAGCAGTGTTGATGCTGAAATGAGCGGATATGACGAATTGAGGGTTTTTTCAGAAGCCCTGTCTATCGTAAGGAAAAACTATGTAGAAGATACAAAACCGAAAGATCTCGTATACGGTGCGATTAAAGGAATGCTTGGTTCCCTTGACCCACATTCTGCTTTCATGTCACCCGAACAGTATAAAGAGATGCAGGTGGACACAAAAGGAAAGTTTGGAGGTATTGGTATACAGATAGGCATAAAAGATGGAATGCTGACGGTAATTGCCCCTATCGAGGACACCCCGGCATACAAGGCCGGAATAAAGGCAGGCGATAAAATAATCAAGATTAACAATGAATTTACAAAGGATATGAGTCTGCATGATGCTGTCAGCAAGATGAGGGGAACTCCGTCGAGTTCTGTGAAGATAACCATCATCAGGGAAGGTTGGAAAGAAACAAAGGACTTTACCATGGTAAGAGAGATAATAAACATCAAGAGTGTAAAGTCAAAGCTCATCGAAGACAGTATAGGATATGTCAAGATAAACCAGTTCCAGGAGCAGACTTCATCTGATCTTTCTTCTGCCATTGAGAAACTGACAGAGCAGAATATAACTGCTCTCATCCTTGATCTCAGGAACAATCCCGGAGGTCTCCTGAACAGCGCAATTGATGTCTCAAGCCAGTTTCTGCAATCAGGCAAATTGGTGGTATTCATAAAAGACAAAAAGGGAGAAAAGATCGAGTACCGCAGCTCAACGAACAAATTAAACTCCAACATACCGATGGTTGTTCTGGTTAATCAGGGCAGTGCAAGCGCATCAGAGATCGTTGCCGGAGCGCTGAAAGACTGGAACAGGGCTGTAATCATAGGCACCCAGACCTTTGGCAAAGGGTCTGTCCAGTCAGTCGTGCCCCTTGGGGATGGCTCTGCACTCAGACTCACTACAGCACGTTATTACACACCGAAAGGAGTATCCATACAGACAACGGGGATTACACCTGACATCATGGTAAAGCCCGAGGTCAAAGAAGGGGAGAAGAGCCGGCCTGCAATAAGAGAAAAAGACCTCGAGAGGCATCTTAAGAATGGTGTGGAGATGGAAGAAAAACCAGATGAGCCTGAGGACGTGATTCCCATTGAAGTTGATGAAAAAGAGGATATACAGCTTCAAAGGGCGATAGACCTTCTCAAGACATGGAAGGTCTTTAAGGAACTGCCAAAGGCATCATAAAAACAGCAGACAGTAGAGTGTAAACAGCATATAGAGAGTTTTATACTAATATGACCATAAGCAAGGTTACATTTGTCATTCCCGCTCTACGAGTCGTAGACTTGTCGGGTCGCCTCGGCGAGTCGCCTGAGGTGACCCGACAAGCGGGAATGACATCCATGTAGCCTTACTTTTGCACTTATTAGTAACTCGCAACTTTTAACTATTAACTTTTTTTATGTTAACCACAAAGGATGCTATTGAACAGAGACGGAGTATCGGGAAGTTTAAGCCTGATCCTGTACCCGATGAATATATAATGGCCCTCCTTAACGCCGCGAGACTGGCCCCTTCAGCCTCAAGTCAACGTTTTGATGATTACGGCTCCGACAACAACTTCTACTTCATCTACTACGCGCATCAATTCATCTCAAATTGTTGATCACTTCAGTTGAAAATGAGCATTTTTCAGTTCACTCCCTCCCCATGAAGGAGGGAGCATCCATGATCAAGTTTTTTAGTGATGTTCCGCAGCCTCAGCAGCATCTGCTTCGGCCTTTGTCTTATGCACCGTCCCATCAGGATGATTGGGTGGACTGTAAATCGTGTAGAGCCTGAGTGGTTTTGTTGGGGATGTATTAATAACATTATGGTATGTTCCGGCAGGAACCATAACTGCGTCACCATCACCGGCGATGTGTTTTTCCTTTTCGTTAAAAACGAATTTTGCAGTGCCTTCTTCGACCCTGAAGAACTGGTCGACAGACGGATGTACTTCATTGCCGATTTCCTCTCCCCCTTGCAGACACATCACCACTAACTGGTTGTACCTACCGCTGAAAAGCACCTTGCGGAAGAAGTTATTATCTAACGTCTGTTTCTCAATAGGTCCAAAATACCCTGTCATTAAGCACCTCCTTTTAGTCTTATTTCATTGATCCCTGTTTTTTAAATAACTTATTTGAGCAATTTCAACTATATAATAGGCCCTTTATGCTACGGTCAGGCGAGCTCGAACCGATCAAGGTTCATCACCTTCGTCCAGGCCGCCACAAAGTCCCGGACAAACTTCTTCTGCGCGTCAGCGCTTCCGTAAACCTCGGCCATAGCCCGGAGCTGGGAGTTCGAACCGAAGATGAGATCGACACGCGTGCCTGTCCACTTGAGTTCGCCCGTTGCGCGATCACGCCCCTCGAACACGTCTTCGTCTTCCGAGGTCGCCTTCCACGTCGTGCTCATGTCGAGCAGATTCACGAAGAAGTCATTGGTGAGCGTCTCCGGCCGCTTGGTGAAGACGCCGTGCCGGGACTGTCCGAAGTTGGCATTCAAGACGCGCATACCGCCAATGAGCACCGTCATCTCAGGACCGGTCAGCGTCAGCAGTTGCGCCCGATCAACCAGCAGTTCCTCTGCCGATACGGCGTACTTGGTTTTCTGGTAGTTACGGAACCCGTCTGCAGCCGGTTCGAGTACGGCGAATGATTTCGCGTCGGTTTGCTTCTGCGACGCATCCGTACGTCCCGGCGTAAAGGGTACCGTGACCTTGTGACTGGCGTCCTTCGCAGCTTGCTCGACGCCGGCGCAACCGGCCAGAACGATCAAGTCGGCGAGCGAGACCTGTTTGTCTCCTTTTGCCGTCTTATTAAACGCGTTCTGGATATCTCCGAGAGTCTTTAGCACCTTGGCCAGCTGTTTCGGCTGGTTGACTTCCCAATCCTTCTGCGGCGCCAGACGAATACGTGCACCGTTCGCACCGCCGCGCTTGTCGGAGCCACGGAAGGTGGACGCCGACGCCCAGGCGGTCGAAACCAATTGTGAAACAGACAAACCCGAAGCCAGAATCTTGCTCTTGAGGGCGGCAATATCCTTCTCGCCAATTAATTTGTGATTCACCGCGGGGATGGGGTCTTGCCAGATCAGTTCCTCTGCCGGGACCTCCGGACCGAGATAGCGTGAACGCGGGCCCATGTCGCGGTGGGTCAGTTTGAACCATGCGCGGGCGAAGGCATCCGCGAATTCTTCAGGGTTCTGCAGGTAGCGACGCGCGATCGGCTCATAGATCGGATCGAAGCGCAACGAGAGATCCGCCGTGGTCATCATCGGCCGGTGCTTCTTCGAGGGGTCATGTGCGTCAACCACCATGTCTTCTTCGGCCACATCCTTGGCCAGCCATTGATGAGCGCCGGCCGGGCTCTTGATTAGTTCCCACTCGTATTTGAACAGTACCTTCAAATAGCCCCTGTCCCATTTGGTTGGGTTCGGCTTCCAGGCGCCCTCGATGCCGCTGCTGATCGTATCGCCGCCTTTTCCGCTGCCGAAGCTGCTTTTCCAGCCGAGACCCTGCTCTTCGATGCCGGCGGCTTCAGGTTCAGGGCCCACATGCGACGCAGGGGCGGCGCCGTGACATTTGCCGAAAGTGTGTCCGCCCGCAACTAGCGCTACGGTCTCCTCGTCGTTCATCGCCATGCGCGCGAAAGTCTCGCGGACATCGCGGCCCGAGGCGACGGGGTCCGGGTTGGCGTTCGGCCCTTCCGGGTTCACATAAATCAGGCCCATCTGCACGGCGGCGAGGGGATTCTCGAGGTTCCGGTCGCCGGAATAGCGCTTGTCGCCAAGCCACTTGTCCTCGCTGCCCCAATAAATATCCTCTTCCGGCTCCCAGACGTCCTCTCGCCCGCCGCTGAAACCGAAGGTCTTGAACCCCATCGACTCCAGCGCGCAGTTGCCTGCGAGGATCATGAGATCGGCCCAGGAGATTTTACGGCCGTATTTCTGCTTGATCGGCCAGAGCAGACGACGCGCCTTGTCGAGGTTCACGTTGTCGGGCCAGCTGTTGAGGGGCGCCAAACGCTGGGAGCCGGATCCCGCGCCCCCGCGGCCGTCGCCCATGCGGTAGGTGCCTGCGCTGTGCCACGCCATCCGGATAAGGAGCCCCCCGTAGTGACCGTAGTCCGCCGGCCACCACTCCTGCGAGTCGGTCATCAGCGCATAGAGGTCCTTCTTTACGGCCTGAAGGTCAAGTTTTTTAAATTCCTCGGCATAGTTGAACCCCTTGCCCATTGGATTGCTCTTGTCGGAGTGCTGATGAAGAATCTTTAGGTTCAACTGGTTAGGCCACCAGTCGCGGTTCGACGTGCCGCCGCCGGCAGTGGATCCCATTAACAGGCTTTTGCTGTCTTTTTTCATAGAGTTTCCTCCTTTCGTTTTGTGAGTTGTTGAACTGAATTCTGTGTAGATTTATCGTTATGTATTATTCATTATTCACCAGCGGGGAACAGTTATCTTAACGCATTGTTATCACCTTCTCAAGATTATGAAAATTTACTATATAGTAATCAATACTATTAAAGAAGAAAAAAATATCAGCCTTTTCTGCACTTGCTGCAAAGACCTTCAAGCACTACCTTTTTACTTATCACCGTAAACTGCTTACTGATTTCATCAGGAACAGTTATATTGTCAAACTCGCTGCTATGAAAATCTATTATGCTGCCACAGTGAATGCACCTGAAATGGTGATGGATATCCATATCAGGATCATACCGCTTTGCCTGTCCGTACCCCTCAACTACATTTGTAATGCCAATTTTAGAGAAAGTCAAGAGGGTCCTGTTCACCGTATCGAATGAAATATTCGGTATCTTCTTGACTATTCTCTTATAAATGTCATCAGCAGTAGGGTGATCCTTGGCTTTAAGAAGTTCCTCGTAGATAGCTGTGCGCTGAGGAGTTATCTTCATACCATGTTCTTTGGATCTCTGATAAAACATTTCTATCTTTTTATTTTGTTGTAATTTCGATTCCATATTTAAAACTATATAGTAATTATTCTTAATTGTCAAGTTAAATTTGCACTATCTCCTTCCAATCCGTTGAATGTTATATCTTTGCCTTTTTTCGAATAATTGCTGATGAATCACTGGATACGAATTAAATAGCTTGATGTGTCTTTTATCTGACCTGTCACCAATCATTGTATCACATTTAACTTAGCGGTTAATGTCACTTGCTGCATGACGTCTACAGATTATCATTTGGTTATGATATCTCTCCTATGTGGCGCATAAGGTGCACCACAATAACTTCCCCTATAAAATAATATTTATCATAAAAGACATTAAGAAAACATTGCAAGATGTGCTGATGTAGATGTGAGTTTCATAATCAACATAAGTTGGATATGTTCTAAGTGCCGACTACTATGTGCACTGTGGTTCCCCAAGGCAATTCCGTTGTGCATTGACTTTAGGGAGTTATGTTGAGTTCCCCGTTATGTGAAGTAAACGTTGTAAGCAAAGCCCTTATCGTTGATTCTTAGTAATGGCTTTTCTACACACATATTTTAAACACAAATCCATACTACAACATCTAACGACTCCCGGAAAATCTTGATAAAAAAGATGTATCCATAGGTCTTTTATCTTTATCTTCCTTAAGCATAATAGTTTGTCTCTCTTTTATTTCTTTCTGATAACCTGGAGCGATTTCTTTCTGCTTCCCGGTCGTTATATTCTTCCTTTCTTCAGGCATTAATCTTGGTTTATCTGTAAATCCCTGTTGTAGATGAGCCCTGTTAAACTCCCTGTTCAGCATATTCAGCCTCTGAGTATCTTCACCAGGCGCTATCCTCTGTCTCCCGCTTATTCCATTGGGTCCTGCTGTTTTATTCATTTCCTTCTGCTTTACAGGGGGTCTGACCGCGCCCTCTTTAGGTAGTGCTACAGGTCTGTCCTTCTGTTTTTTCTGCATTTTATCCTTACCAATCCCGTGGGTTGGAACAGGCGTCTTTTTCTTGTCCTCTCCCTGAATCACTTTTGGTCTTTCTCCTGTTGCCTTCTGTTCCTGTGGCCTGACCGCCTCTGGTTTCTGAACTGATTTAACTGGTTTCGGATAACCTATTCTATTAAGAGGCATGGGATTAACCTGTTTGCCGGTTTTGAAACCTGACTCATACCTGTTAACAGCAACAGGTCTGCCACTCATCTTGCCTGTCTCTTTAGTCTCTATTATTTTCTTTGGAGGCAAAGATTTCTGTGGCACAGCCTTCATAGGCAAAGGCAGGGAGGTAGTTTTACCGGGTTTGATTTCCGGTCTGCCAGGCGATACCTTTATCCCTTCGATAAAAGGATTCGCCGGAGCTCCGCTGACCTTCACAGGCCTTCCGGTAACAAAGGTCTCACGGTTTATAACCGTTACTGAATCAGCGACTCTGGCATTGTTATAGATATTTGTTATGTTTATGTTCTTAACATTAACCTTTGTTATATTGACGCTGTGAGGACCATAGTGGCCGTGTCCATAATATGTTTCCCCAGGGGCAAGAGGAACCCATGAGACATAAGTTGGTGTGTATATCCATGCTACAAACCCGGGCGCCCAGAAAGCAGCATTGATTGCAGGCGGCACCCAGAACCAGCCTATTCCTACCCTGAATGCCCATCTGCCATAATGATATGGAGCCCACCCCCATGGTTCATATGATACCCAGATATAGTCGCTGTTTATCCAGCACCATCTGCCTGTTCTGTACGGAGCCCAGTTATTAACTACAATCAGAGGCCTCCATACATATCCGTAATCAGACGTATAAACCCACCTGCCGTTCTCATCGAAATCACTGCTGTAAACGTCAAGCTCAGGCGGCAGATACCGCGAACTTGTCCTTGCCCCTGTCAGGTAAGAATCACGCGAAAGGTTCCATTTAATCCATTCATCCCTGGGTCTGACGGGAGATAGCTCGGCATAATTATCAGCCCTTACAGAAATCATATTGCCTGCATCCACCTTTGAGTTGCCATTCTGACTTTCTACATATACAACACCTGCTGTTACGGAAACCTCTGTATGCCCGTTTTCATAGACATTAATATCAAATTTCGCTCTTCCATAGGCCATTGCTGACACAAAGGGGGTATCAACCTGAAATACAGAATCCCCTGCAGCAGCGCCCCTGTAATTCACATATATTCTTCCCTGAGGCATTGCCGCCTGAATGACCTTTCCTTCCTCATCCCTTTTAAGTTTAGTAATATCAAGACTTGTATTTCTGTCTGCCCGCAGATATGTCCCTCCAAGGAACTGTATCTCTGCCCTGCCGTCATCAGTAACCCATATTTTATCTCCAGGCAGTAACGGCAGGTTTATCGATGCGGCAGCCCATTCAGGGTCCGTGTCCCTGGATTGAACAACAACATCCCCCTGTACAAGACTCAGACGCGCAGCGCCGATCACATCTGCATGTACCGCTAATGATGTGCCGGTTATGAAAAACAACATAAATATTACGAATATCAGCCTTTTCATTTATTCCTCCTGTAACACCTTATAGTATTTATATTTTTTCTCTAAGCAGTCCTTATCATATTAAAGCATTTAGTGTGCCATATTTAAATTGCATTAGTTTATAATGGGTTAGAGAATTTCCTTTTGTCAGACTTTCCTTTTTAGGGATTGCATAACCTTTTTCGGAAAACTTTTAGTAATCCTGTCTTTTCTGTGGAAACTGTCGGAAAAGGACAGATATAATATGTAAGGTAAAATGTCCAGAATTATATTTGACATTGAGACAGTCGGAAAAGATTTTAAATCTCTTGATGAGCCGGTTCAGGAATACTTTCTGCGATATGCAGAGACTGCCGATGAAAAAAAAGAGATGAAAGAACAGTTGTCTTTTTACCCGCTAACAGCCGAGATCGTTACCATCGGGATGCTCAATACGGACACACGTGAAGGCTTTGCATTCTTTCAGACAACAGGAGATCCTCTGCTGCCTTTTGAAGAAGATAATGTCCGCTATGAAACCGGCACAGAAAAGGAAATTCTTCAGAAATTCTGGAAAATCATGAAAGGCTGCGATAAATTTATTACCTTTAACGGAAGAGGTTTTGATTGTCCTTTCATTCTCATCCGTTCTGCTGTTCATAAGATAAAGCCGACAAAGGACCTGATGCCGAACAGATATAGTGACATACATGTAGATCTTCTTGACCAGCTCAGCTTTTACGGCGCATCACGGAGAAGGTTTAATCTTGACATGTGGTGCAGGACTTTCGGGATAAAGAGCCCAAAAGAGGGCGGCATTACAGGTTACGAGGTGAAAGATCTCTTTAAGGCAGGCAGACACCTTGATATTGCGAAATACTGCGTCGGCGACCTCAGGGCAACAATGGAACTTTTCATGTATTGGGAAAAGTACATAAAGTTCTCGCCATAAGATCCGGAAGCAGATAAAATCATTCAGGAACAGAAATTATAATTGTTTTTCTCTCAATAATCGTAAAGAAATCAAGTCCGGCCAGAATTTCAAGGAGTATCAGATTCTGCTCTGCAAGTAATCATTGACACTGTCAATCCTGAACCTGTCGTCATCAAGAACATTATGAACAAAGTTGAAGATAAGCTTTCTCTGATCGGAGGTTAGTCCGGGATAAAAAACAGGGTTCGCGACTACCGCTCCCCTGAAGGCAAAAAAAGGCGCAACAACTTCTGTTATTTTTGTATCTCCTGAGGCCTTTATGTATTCATCGAAAAACAGGTGAAGTCCCTCAAGATATGCTCCTCTGACGTCACTAAAGTTTTGTACAGAGAAAAAAATATAGTTTATGGCAAGCGCTGTTATGTCATCTGCAGGTTCTCCCCATGGCCCCCTGCTCCTGTCGAGGAGGATGAAGTCTACCCCCCCACTCCCTCCCTTACCAGGTGGGGCAAACCAGATATTCCCCGGATGAAAATCGCCGTGTATCTGGGAAAGTCTTTCATATCCCGGTTTTAACCGTGTATACCAGTCAACTGATTTTTTAATGATATCTGCCATCTCTTCATATGTCATTGTTCCATCGGGATATGTATCAAAAACACCCATCAGACATTCACCATGTCCGACAGTATCTCTCAGCTTCCTCCAGTAGAGGGTCTTTGAATCCTTTTTGATCGCATGAATCTCTGCGAGGTATGATGTCATTGCCTTTATTTTATTTATATCCTTTTCATCAAGATGATACTTTCTTGATGATTCGGCCAGGTCATTAAAGTAATGTTCACCTTCTGCTTTCTCCATCAGCAGATAATATTCCCTGCCTCCTCCGACAGACTTCACAGAACCATCGCTCATTTCAGAAAGCACGTCTACAGCCTTTACATGTTTTGGCAGGTTGCCATATTCATCAAGATCAAGAAGGAATACCGAGGCCCTGTCAGAAGGATAGTCGTGGCCCAGGCCTTCAGGAATAAGCGCTTTTATAACATATGACCGGTTACCGGCTGATGTCCTCATCTCGATAAGGAATCCGGAGCCCTGAACACCCGAACCGAGTTTCCTGATATCCACATCAATAATGTCCTTGAATGTGTTAAGAAGATAGGCCTTTATCGCAGTTTCATTGATCATTTCAGCTTTCCTGCCTGCAAGCTCGCAGGCTTTTCAGCTATTCCAAATTTCCGAAATTATCTCTGTATCTCGCTGTGAAATCTTCATATGTGAAGTGATGCTCCTGTGTCCCATATTTTTCTATGGCATATGCAGCAGCAATGGTTCCCATCCTTCCGGCAGTTTCAATATCCCTGCCTGTAACAACCGCCTTCAGCAGTCCTGCCCTGTATGCATCGCCGGCGCCTGTCGGATCTAAAACACCGTTGACCTTTGCAGGAGGAATGTATGCTTCATCATCAGGTGAAAGTATGACAGAACCTTTCTCCCCGAGAGTCGTAACTATCCTTTTTGTCAGTTCCAATAATCCGCTTTTATCCATGCCGGTCATCTTCATGACCAGTTCCATCTCATAATCATTTGAGATAAGCAGCATTGATCCATCTATCCAATCCCTGAGAGCCTTCCCATCCCACTTTGAAAGAGACTGACCGGGATCGCAGACATAGCGAATCCCATTTTCTCTGCATATCACAGCATATTCGATCATATCCTGAAGGTTCCCGGGTGCGATCAACACAATCGAGTTTTCAAAATCTGCATCTTCGAACCTGTATTCTGACGGATATTTCATAGCGCCGGGATTGAATCCTGTTATCTGGTTATCCGACATATCAGTTGTTATATATGCTCCGGCGGTAAATTCATTCTGTACTATTTTGATCCCTTCAACAGGCATGTTGTTCTTTATCAACCAGTCAAAATAACTCTGATAGTCTTTCCCTATAGCTGCAATAATAAGCGGCTTCTCATTCAGCAGGCTTAGTGTATAGGCTATGTTCCCGGCAGTGCCGCCAAATTTCTCTATCAAGCCATTAACATTAAAACATACATTCAGGATATGTATCTTGTCCGGAAGGATGTGATCTGCAAATTTCCCTGGAAAATCCATAATCCTGTCATATGCCATCGAACCGGATATGTAAATATTCATCATTCAAGCAACCGGAGCTCAGATTCTATGGATGACTTCCTTTGAACAAGATCAGCCTTTTTTTGCTGAACAGCATACAGCTCCTGTTTTAGAGGTTCTACCTCTTTTTCCAATTGCTTAATTTGGATAAGATTGTAACTTAATCTCCTGCCGGTCTTTTGATTTATTGTTGTTACTAAACCGGCTTCCTGTTCTTCTGCAGCCTTAATCTCTGAAATTACTGATTGCAGTTCTGTTCTTAACGCATTTATCTGGTCGCTCTTGTCGTTCCCGGTTTCTTGAGATTGAGTGCGGGGTTGTTCTTGGGGTTGAGATTGATCAGGCGCTCTTTCAGTTCTCTCCTGTCGCTGCTGTATATCTGTGACGTCTGTTTTTTGAGTTTCCTTTTCTGCAGGTTCTGTACCGCCGATTTTCAGGACATCTTTTTGAGATATGGTCATTGATCCTGTTCCGAAATAGACAATAACATCCCCATTCATCTCTTCATATGATCTTACTTCTGATATAACAGAACCGTTCTTAAGGTAGATTTTATACTCTGCTGCTGCATAAACAGGAATGAGCAGGATTAAAACAATAAACAGTATCTTTTTCATGTATGCCTCCCCAGTTCAGTTAAAAGTTTTTCAGCAATATTTCTATGAAAACCTTTAATCTTTGCAATATCATCAATGGTAGCATTTCTTATACTTTCTATACTACCAAAAACCCTTAAAAGTTCAAGCCTTCGCTTCTTGCCTATGCCTGATATCTTCTCAAGGGGAGATCTCAGGAGATTTTTACCCCTTAATTTTCTGTGATAGCCTACGGCAAATCTGTGCGCTTCATCCCTTATGCTTTTCAGGAGAAGCGATGATTGGCTTCTGTCTTCAAGCCCTACTGCTTCATCTGAATTGGTCAGGTAAGCCCTGTCCGGATCCTTAGCGACCGCAACAATCTCCGGAGATTTTTTTCTTGATCCAAATTCCCTGTTGATAATCTTTTTAGCTGTTTCGAGATGTCCTTTTCCTCCATCAATAATAAGCAGATGAGGCAGATTCCCTTCTGAATTATGTATCATCCGCTCTATGATTTCTTCCATCATTGAATAATCATCAATCCCCTGTACTGTTTTTATCCTGAGCCTTCTGTACATATCCTTTTTGAACTCGCCGTCCGACCAGTAAATAAATGCTCCCACAGCTTCATTTCCTGAGATATTCGAAATATCAAATGCGCCTATGCTTTCGGGTATGTTCATGAGGTTCAATCTTGATTTTATATCATTTAAGAGTTCCCCGGTCTTTACATCTCTTCTCGATCTGTAGAGCAAGCGTGCATTTTCTGACGCCATATCAAGAAGCTCTTTTTTCTTTCCGGATCCCGGAGACAGTATCTTTACACGCCTTCCTTTACGCTGACCAAGCCATCTGCCTAATGGTCTTGATTCTTCCGGCAATACAGGGGTTGCTATTTCCGACGGTGGCATGATCTCCCCTGAATAAAGCTGCAATATAAAAGTATGCATCAATTCCTTATCCGGGACATTTTCGATATTTTTAACAATAAATTCCTTTGAACCTGTCATGGCGCCATTCCTTAAAAAAAACAGATTGAATAATACTTCACCATCTGCCCTGTAATATCCAATGACATCGATATCTCCAAGTTCAGGAGCTGCAACCTTCTGTGACTCCCATGTCTTTTCTATCGCCCTGATTCTGTCCCTTATCCCGGCAGCCTCCTCAAACTTCATCTCCTCAGAAAGTTTCTGCATATTTTTTTCAAGTCCCCTGATCAGATCCTTTCTTTTGCCGCTCAGGAACAACCTTATCTCATCTATAAGTCTTCGATATGCTCCTCTGGTTATTTTCCCGGCACACGGTGCAAGACATTTTCCCATCTGATGCTGGATACATGGCCTCATTGGTTTCTCAAGTAAATAACTGCAATTTCTTATCTGAAAGTTTCTCCTTATAAAAGCAAGGGTTTCCCACATAGAGCCGGCCGGAACATATGGTCCGAAATATAATGAACCGTCATTTTTCAATTTTCTGACGACTTCGAGTCTTGGCCATTCCTCATTGACGGTCAGTTTAATATATGGATAGTTTTTATCATCTCTCAGGATTATGTTAAACCTGGGTTTATATTGTTTTATCAGATTCGCCTCGAGCACAAAGGCTTCAAGCTCGTTATCAGTGACTATATAATTAAACCCCCTGACGTCTCTCATCATGGAAGCCTTACGGCTGTCAAGACCTGAATATTTCCGGAAATAACTTCTCAGGCGATTCCTGAGATTTTTTGCCTTGCCAACATACAGCGCTTTTTGCTTTGCATTGCTGAAAGTGTAGACACCTGGCTTTGAAGGGACGCTGGAGAGTTTCATGAGCATTATATATATTTTAACAGAACTTCTCTGCATGATAGGAATGGAATTTAAGTATGAGAGCTTGCTAAAAAGCTCTGAGAACAGAAACCGGCCGTTTCTTTTTCTTGTACTTATACATCAGTTTGTCCGCCCTGGCCAGCAACTCATCAATTGAACAGGGGTAGCCGGGGTCATAGCGGGAAATGCCTATACTGGCTGAGAGGTCATAAGCCTGTTTTCTCACGGCGTTATAATCCCTTAGGCTGTCTGATAAACGTGCAGTGATAATATCAGCATTTGTCTCTTCAGTTTCTACTGCAAGGACTGCGAATTCATCTCCTCCTATGCGTGCGATGAGGTCTGATTCACGAAACGTCTTTTTGAGAATATTCGCAATCTCGATCAATGCAAAATCACCTTCATTGTGACCTAAATTGTCATTAATCCACTTCAGGTCATCCAGGTCGGCAAAAAGAAGCAATATATTTTTCTTCATCCGGTTAGCTATTTTCAATTGCTGCTCTGCAAGGGTAAAAAACCCCCGCCTGTTATAAAGACCTGTCAGTTCATCAGCGAGTGATAATTTGCGGAGGGCTTCTTCATTACGCTTGCGATCAGTAATATCCAGCAATGCGCCAACAATCTCCTCTGGTTCACCTTTTTTATTCCTTATGAGAACTGCCTGGTCACGGAACCAATTATAAGAACCATTGGCAGACTGCCATCTGTATTCTGTTACAATTGTGCCTTTGCTATGAATAGATTCAATCTCATCCAGCACCCTTCTATGGTCCTCAGGGTGTATTCTCGAAATTCTGAGATGCGGCTCCTTATTGAATCTTTCAGGGAGAAATCCGGAAATGCGATCGATTTGTTCACTAACCCATATCGTACAGAAATCCCTGAATGGCTGCGCAGTGTAAAAAGCCATCGGCAGGTAGCTCAGCATGAGAGTCTCACGTTCCTCTTTCTCACGCAGCGTATTTTCAGTAAGCTTTTTATCGGTAATGTCAATGCCGACACTGACGAGATAATTCTGGTTGTTCGATGTAAATCGCAGTTCAGTAAAAAGATAGGGTCTTTTCCTGCCATCCTTTGACGCCAGATGAGCCTCTACAGTTGACTGACCTGTAACATAAACTTCCTGAATTTTATCCTCGATTAACTTTTTTTCCTCACCATCAAAAAAATCAACAGGGCTCATCTTCGAAATTTCCTCGGATGAATACCCTGTAACCACTTCCAGGTTGCGGTTCCATCGCAGGGTCCGGCCATTTTCGTCTATCAGGAAAAAAACACATGGCAGGCTGCTGATTGCCGAATCACTCAAGCTCTTTTCCTTCATTAAATTCTTTTCTGCTTCAGTGCGCTTCATTATTTCCAGGGATATGTTTTCGATTGTTTCGTTCGTCACCTTCTTGAGAGATTCCAGCAACTCAACTTCTGATCCTCCGGATACCCTGCTGTTCAGGTCACCCGTAGAGACTCTGTGGAGCACGTCGAAATGCTCAGCAAGACAGATGGCAAATTCATGAGACTGATCAACGATCTCACCGATATTTTCCGCGGTTATATTAACCATATGCTTTAGCTTTGCAATCAGTTCTATCTTTGACTGCTCTGGTATTCTCACTGTTGGATCACCCGTTGAAATCTTCTTTAATGCCTCAAATACCTCTGACAGGCTTAATGCTAATTCCAGAATTATGCTTTCCAGTTCCCTGTCCCTTGCTTTCACAATCCTATCGAATTGTTTGAATTGTTTATTAATTACTGTTAAGGTACCCCTCATAGCTGCAATATCCATATTTGCCTTGAAAACCTTGCAACTAACGCATATCTCGATCTTATCTATGAATTTACCCTGAAACTCGTTCCAACAATGAGTTCCCGGGATAAGCCAGCATTTCAGGTCATCTATTCTATAAGCCGGGCATTTTTTTTCAGCACACGCAAAAAACTCCCAGCACTTAACCTTTCCCATAAATCTCCCTCAATTCATGTAATAGTTAATTAAAAGTTTATTCGACGTCTCATTTGGTTCTTTTAAATAGTTTGAACTGTAGACAATACTTATAATTATTATTGGATCGAATTATAGCATATGCTTAATTACAAATGGAAGTTAGAAAAAATGGATTTTGGAAACAAGAAAGGATTATTCTGTCTCTTCTATGAAACTGCCTATTTTCCTGAACCTTTTATATCTCTCTTCTACAAGCTTACCGGGTGTCTTTGTTTTAAGTTCTTCAAAAGCCGCTACGATATGTTCAGATATATTCTTTGCTGTACCCTCGGGGTCTCTGTGCGCTCCGCCGAGCGGTTCAGGGATTATGCCGTCTATTATCTTATAAGCCAGCAGGTCCTGGGCTGTCAGTTTCAGGGCATCTGCCGCCCTTGAGAAATCATCAGTCCCAAGATCGTTCTCTTTTTTCCATAGAATTGCTGCACAACCTTCAGGAGAGATGACAGAATAACAGGAATGCTCAAGCATAAACAATCTGTCTGCTACACTGAGGGCTAATGCGCCTCCGCTCCCGCCTTCACCGATGACTATAGATATGATCGGCGTCCTGAGCTTTGACATTTCCATAAGATTTACAGCAATTGCCTCTGCCTGTCCCCGCTCTTCTGCTCCTATTCCCGGATAAGCGCCCGGTGTGTCAATAAATGTAATAACAGGTCTTTTAAACCTCTCTGCGAGCTTCATCACCCTGAGCGTTTTTCTGTAACCTTCAGGATGCGGCTGCCCAAAGTTGCGGTAGATCCTCTCTTTTGTACCCCGGCCTTTCTGATGCCCTGCGATGATTACAGGCATATCCTGTATCTTTCCTATTCCGGCAACTATTGCAGGATCATCAGAGTATCTTCTGTCACCGTGCATTTCGATAAAGTCACTTGTTATCATGTTTATATAATCAAATGTATATGGCCTGTCAGGATGCCTTGCGATAAGGGTTTTCTGCCATGGGGTGAGTGAAGAAAAAATCTCTGAGCGGATATCTCTGACCTTCTTTTCCAGTTTTTTTATCTCACTCGATATATCAATATCCTTCCCGTCAGATATACGTTTAAGTTCGTCTATCTTAACCTCAAGCTCCTCTATGGGTCTTTCGAATTCAAGGTAATATCTGATCATTGAAAAGTCACTGCCCCTTTCCCTGCGATTTCTTCAATTTTACTGATGATATCCCTGTCATCTGATATTTTTATACCTGTAGTTATCAATGTTTCAGTATTCTTGTGAAATACTCTCAGATAAAGAGGATACCTGCCCTTCCCGTCAGATAGCAAGATAGACTTCAATGTCTGTAAACGTACATTCTCATTTAATGGAAGTTTCAGGCTTATCTCAGCCTTCTGTCCCATTCTTGTTGCAAGTGTATCCAGCAATGTTATATCGGAAGAAACGATTTTCAATCCTTTTTCTGTCTTATCAACAGTGCCTTTTACAAGAACCGATTCGTCTTTCTGCAGGATTGTCATGCTTGCCTTGTACAGATCAGGGAAAATTATTATCTCCACATTACCTGAAGGATCTTCAACTGTGCAATATGCCATTAGTTCAGCCTTTGATTTGGTCTGTATCTTTCTTATGGTTGTTAAAATGCCTCCTATTTTAACCTCCTGCCCATCAGGTATTTCATCAAGCTCGGATATCCTCTTTGTTCCGATTTTCTCAAGTTCTTTATCATATTTTGTCAACGGGTGTCCTGTTATATAAAAACCGAGCGACTCTTTTTCATGCCTTAAAAGCTCCTCGGTACCCCAGTCCTGTACATCCCCTGTTGTTTCCTCTGCAGAATCACCAAAGATGCTCTGCTGGCCATGTGCCCGGGCAGAATGCGCCCTTGAGCCGCCATTCAGAACCCTGTTCATGAATTCCATTGCCTGTGCCCTTGCTGTGCCTGTAGAGTCAAAGGCCCCTGCCTTTATAAGACTTTCGACAACCTTTTTATTTACCCTCCTCTGATCTGCCCTTTCGAGAAAATTCGATATGGACGGGAAAGTACCGTCAGTATCCCTCGATTCAATTATGGCCTCTATGGCAGATGATCCAACTCCTTTAACCGCCTCAAGTCCGAATCGTATGGAATTACCAACAACCTTGAACTCTTTTCCGGACATGTTTATATCAGGCGGTAGAATAGCTATCCCCATTTCCCGGCATCCTGCTATAAATTTTACAATCTTATCGGTATTGTCCATATCAGCGCTAAGCGTAGCTGCCATAAATTCCACAGGGAAATGTGTTTTTAAATAGGCTGTCTCGTAGGTAACGTATGCGTAGGCGGCTGAATGGGATTTATTGAAGCCGTATTCGGCAAAAAGCGCCATCAGATCAAATATTTTTATCGCCTTTCTCTCTGTGATGCCTTTTGCAATAGCCCCCTTTATAAAAGCCTCTTTCTGCTTCTCCATTTCTTCAGGTCTTTTCTTCCCCATTGCCTTTCTGAGGATATCCGCCTGTCCCATAGAAAAGTTTGCGAGTTTGTTTGCAATACTCATAACCTGTTCCTGATAGAGAATGACCCCATATGTTTCATCAAGGATTTCCTTTAACTGGGGAAGATCGTATTTGACCGGAATCTTCCCTTTTTTCCTCTTAATAAACTCATCGATCATTCCGCTTCCTATGGGGCCCGGTCTGTACAAAGCGACGATTGCGATAAGATCTTCAAACCTGTCCGGAGTCATTTTAACAAGCAGGTCCCTCATGCCGGCGCTTTCAAGCTGGAAAATACCTGTGGTATTCCCTGAACTCAGAAGGTCATATGTCTGCTTGTCCTGGAACGATATATCCTTTAGTGAAAATTCCTTTCCATTGTCCCTGATATAATGCAGGGTCTTGTCTATTACAGTGAGGGTCTTTAAACCAAGGAAATCGAATTTCAAAAGCCCTATCCTTTCGATGGATCCCATATCAAACTGTGTCATAATGCTTCCATCCGAAGGATTCCTGTATAGGGGGGTATAGTCTGTAAGGGGAGCCGGCGATATAACAACACCTGCGGCATGAGTAGATGCATGTCTGCATAGTCCTTCGAGTCTTATTGCATTATCTATAAGTTCTTTTATCCTTGGATTCGAATTGTAGAGCGCCTTGAACTGCGGCTCAATTTTTAACGTCTCATCAATTGTAATGTTCAGAGTGTTTGGTATCAGTTTTGCAATTTTATCCACTTCTCCGTAAGGGATTTCAAGCGCCCTGCCGACATCCCGTATCGCGGCCTTAGCAGCCATTGTCCCAAAAGTAATTATCTGGGCTACATGATCCTTGCCGTATCTTTCAGAAACATAAGCAATGACTTCCGACCTCCTGTCTTTGCAGAAGTCCACATCTATATCCGGCATGCTTATCCTTTCAGGGTTTAGAAAGCGTTCAAAAAGGAGGTTATATTTGACCGGGTCAATATCTGTTATGCCAAGACAGAACGATACGATACTCCCTGCTGCAGAGCCCCTGCCCGGGCCCACAGGAATGCCTTTTTTCTTTGCATAGGAGATGAAGTCCCATACTATAAGGAAATAAGAGGAATAGTCCATCTTTTTTATTATGTCGAGTTCTACCCTGAGCCTCTCTGTATACTGCTTGCCCGGGTCCTTTCCCAACCTGCTGGACATGCCTTCAAATGCAAGTGTTTCAAGCAGAGAATCCGGCGTCTTGCCATCTTCGAGTTCATATTTAGGCAGCAGGGTAGTTCCCAAATTGAATTTTACATTACACCTTTCAGCAATGGCCCTTGTGTTTAGAACCGCCTCTGGTATGTCTTTGAAGGCATTCTTCATTTCATCAGGCGACTTGAAATAGAAGTTATCCGATGTAAAGTGCATACGGTTTTTGTCATTTACTGTCTTGCCTGTCTGGATGCATAGAAGGATATCATGAGCCCTCGCATCCTCACGTTTCATATAATGGCAGTCATTGGTGGCGACAAGTCCGATATGCAGTTCTTTTGAGAGTTCAACGAGTTTCCTGTTTACTTGTTCCTGTTCGGGGAGTCCGTTATCCTGAACTTCAAGATAAAAGTTTTCCGGTCCCAGAATATGTTTGTATTCGAGAGCTTTTTCCCGGGCCTTATCTACCATCCCGTTATGAAGATAAAAAGGGATCTCACCTTTCAGACATGCTGAAAGTCCGATCAGACCTCCGCTGTACTGTTCAAGCAGGCTGCTGTCTATTCTTGGTTTATAATAGAATCCTTCTGTATATGCCTTTGTTACCAGGGTGACAAGATTGCGGTATCCTTTGTTATCCCTTGCAAGCAGAATCAGGTGGAATGAAGACTCATCCGAATCAGACCCATGTTTCTTTTCAAGACGGCTTCCCGGCGCAACATATACCTCACAGCCGATGATCGGCTTTATCCCGGCTTTCGTTGCAAGACGGTAAAATTCTACTGCGCCGAAAAGATTCCCGTGGTCTGTTACTGCAACAGCAGGCATTTTAAAGGCATTCGCCTGCTCGATAAGCTCCCTGATCTTTATTGCTCCGTCCAGCAGGCTGTATTCTGAATGCAGGTGGAGCGGGACATAGTCTGAATGCTGAGGCATATAAAAATATTAACCTCAGGAGTATTTATAAGTCAATGCGACAGACACATAAATTCAGGCCGATTTCACATGAAAAAAAGCATATAAAAAGCGTCTATAGGGGTGATTTTTTGTTTATTATTGAACTGTTTATTCCTGAACTTGGCTCCTTTATGACCTTAATCATTTCATCTGTATAGTAAATCTTCTCATATGCAATCCAGCGTCCATCTTTTTTTTCAAAATAGACCAAATCATTGTCAATTAAAGTAGACATCGTTTGCTTGCCTACGCGCCACCTGCCAGCACTGCCATCAGGGGCAATCGGATAAACCTTTTTCCCGTCTGGAGCAGTTATTGGGAAATACATCTTAGGTCTATCTTCACGGCGTGCAGTGTTTCCCCACTTTGCTAATTTCACAATATTGAATTTCCCATCCTTATCTTCTCGTTTGAACGACGATTCCTCAACATCAACGACTTCGTCGAGCCATGTGAACAGAGACGACTTTTGATACACGTGTATGTATTCGTGCTCAGTTACAAAGTATTGGTCTGCTTGCCCGCCGCCTTCCTTCTTCCTCCAGATTAGCGTCCCAACAAAGTTGTCCTCACCGAATATTTCATCCATGAGTTCACGCAAGCGATGCTGTTCATTATTCTCAATGTTCACAAATATGACGCCATCATCATCAAGGAGATCGCGTAATAAACGTATTCTGGGCGTCATCATACAAAGCCATTTGTCGTGACGAGTCAGATCATCTCTGCCTACTTCCTTGCCAAGCCATTCTTTAATGAGTGGGCTATTGACCCTGTCGTTATATACCCATCTCTCATTGCCAGTATTGTAAGGTGGGTCAATACAGATACATTTAATTTTCCCAGCATATTGCGGAAGCAATGCTTTAAGCGCAAGAAGATTATCGCCTTCGATAATCAGATTACCATCACCCTTATCTGCCTGGAAATTCAGCTTTGATATCTCTTCAAGTGAGTGATAAGGGATGGAAAGATGATGATTCCAGATTATGTTCTTACCCTTAAATTGAAGTGTCGGCATATTTATTACCTCATTGTTGCTAATAGTTCATAAGTATGTTTACATTGCATGTCATTCCCGCTTGTCGGGAATCATTCTGAAAAGCAAGAAAGATTGCGGACAAGCCGCAATGACAATAGTATCCGTAATGTACTCTTACTTTTCAACTCCTTGGTAGATATTCATCGTGTTCAAGTATAGCAAACTGTCTACTCATCATTTCAAATATTTCTTCTTAAGCTCATCTTTCTCCACCCTCTTCTCGATGACATCCGGTGACACAAGAAAAGCTTTTGCAACATGCTCGGTGATCAAGTCCCATGCAAAATCCCAGTTCTTTTCCATGGAAATCCCTCTGTCTCTGATTTTCCGTGTCCATTCGGACACGGATTTGAGCAACTTCTCTTTTGGAACAAGGACAAGTCCTGCAAATGCATAGCCCTGATATTCAAGCCAGCTATGCTCCTCTTCGGTCATTGAATTGATAAATCCTTTCCAGCCATAAATGGAGTCGAATTTATGGTCTCTGTACAAATGACGGTGCAGCACTATATGCCCGATTTCATGTGCCAATGTGAACCGGTAGCGGGTGATACGGTCTGTATGCACATATTCGTCAACATAGATATTTTTCAGGTCGCTGGAGGTAAACCCCTCTACCTCAAACTCTCTTTGAAGCCCTAAAACAGGCACGATATTAATCCTGAATTCAAATTCTACGATTTCCTCGATAGGTATCGGGATATTTCCAGAGGAATGATACTTATGAAGAAATTCATCTGCCTTTTTGCGCAAATCCTCATAACTGTAGATGGGTATATCAGTCATTGATTTACGCTTTCTTAATCAGTTCAACCAGTTTTTCAAGCTTCTTTTCAGAAATCTTCTGACCGCGCAAGGTCCTGAACAGGATCGGCAGACTTGCAACGACTGCCTCATCCTTCATCAATTCATCAGGAATACGGCCTGCTTCAATCCTGGCAAGATCAAAGAACCGATACCAGTCGTCGGAGCCCTTTTTGATCTGTAAATACCGTGCGTACTCCTCCAACTTGTCGCTCCCCTGCGGCGGAGGCATAAGCCCACGCTCAAGCCTGCTGACGTTTCCCGGGTCCAGTTTGTTATCGGCACAGAACTGGCGTAGGGTTTTTCTGAGATCTATACGTTTTTGCTTAAAAAACTCTCCGAATGTCAACTTAGGCATCATTATTCCCACCTCCCTCACTTGGTGTTGTATTAATACTACAACGTTCCATATGTTGTTGTCAAGATACAACAGCGTTGTTTGTTGTTCTTGATATTCTTTATTTTTTGAACGAGTGACAAGTGTTTCTTTGCAGGTGTTAGAAACGTTTTTATTTTCTGTCGGTCACTTTCCACAACATTTCACTATCCTCGCCCTATCCTCACTCGCTTTATCTCCCTTGTAATAAATCTCAATGAACTCGATCCTGTCCTCTTCTTCGTGATAAGCATATATGATCCTTATCCCCGACTGCACGCCTTTCCCTTTCAGTGTCTTGCAGGCAAACTTCCTGGCCTTATATATTTTCGGTGAATGGATACCGAGTTCGGGTATTTGAAGGATCGCCCGGCTATCGACATTCTGTTTGTGAAATGCATTCATCGCGACCTTGATGAAAATCTGCAAATCCTCTTCAAGTGAAGTGAACCGTCTGACGAGTTTCTTTAGGTCTTTCTCGAATTCTGGAACATGGGAAATCTTCTTGAACAGCTTCTCGACATATAGACTGTAGAACGGGCCACTCATCCGTTCTCTTCCGCATACGCCCGCACAGAATAGGGTGGCGTGCGGTAAAAGACTGCTTCGTACTCGATAACCTCGCCCTCGCTGGTCGTGATCCAGGGGATATCTCCATGCAAATGCTCGCTGATCTGGCTGGCATTCATGTCCGAGAGCTTGTTCAGTACGTCATCAATCACCTCTATCTCGCTCGCCTTGAACTTGGTGAGATCAGGTTTGTTTCGCGGGAGGTATTTCGTCTGTGGGTAGTTGAAATAGTCGCTCTTTACCTTTTCTATTTCCGCTTTCTTGATCATTTGTTCAACGATCCTGGCAAACTCAATAGGCGTCGGGCCATATTGATTCTTCATATACGTCGCGCCGATAAGTTGCTCTTCATACTTCTCATAGAAGTTGAAATCTATGAAATAGAGAAGTTTATAGATGACTGTTTCGCCGATGTTCGGCTTCGAACCAACTTTGTTAAGGATGTACAGCATCACTTCCTTGAATTTCTGAAGATTCTTTTGCGGTACGCTAATCCGCATCCGCGGCTTAGGTTCCTTTTCTTCTTTTCCTTCATGTAAGCGAACTTCCGGCTCTTTTCCGGGATTAAGCAGATCATCTACCGGCACATGGAATATCTGCGAAAACCTGAGAAGTTCATCAGTAGCGACCTTCCGTGATCCGTTCTCTATTTGAGATATGGCCGGACGGGGCAGTTTCATTTTCCGCGCAAGCACATCCTGACTCATTCCGGTCTTTTCCCTCAATTTATTGATCCGAAGTCCTATTTTTTCATAAATGTTCATTGGATCCCTCCCTGTATGACGTTATATTAACACAGGTATGATTATCTGTCAATAAATTGTTAGATATTATTACAATAACAGATTTTTTGAAGAAATAAGAAAAGATTCGGAATTTTGACAGGTTTTTTCTTTCACAGGTATAATTCAATACAGTTATGAGAATAAAACGTATCATCATTTTTACAGTTATTGCAGTTGTTCTTGGAATCTCTGCCGGCGCCTACCTTGCGCTAAGCATGGGGATACCATCCATTGAGGAGATGAAGGACTATAAACCATCGGCAGGCACCAAGATATATGCCGACGATAATGTTTTCATCGGCGAACTCAAGGCAGAGAAAGGCATATTTGTCCCGATAAATAAAATTCCTGAACACATGATCAATGCTGTTATTGCGGTTGAAGATTCACGGTTCTGGAGGCACAAAGGCATAGATTATCTTGCTATTGGAAGGGCGATTGTAAAAGATATCCTGCATGTGGGACTCAAGGAGGGAGGCAGCACCATAACCCAGCAGCTTGCCAAGGTCATGTTTCTTACCCCTGAGAAAACGTTCAGAAGAAAGATCAGGGAGGCAGCGCTTGCAATAAAGATAGAAAAAAATCTTACCAAGTATGAAATCCTTGAACTGTATCTGAACAAGATCTATTTCGGCCATGGTTCCTACGGAGTTGAAATGGCTTCAAGGACATATTTTGGAAAATCAGTAAAAGATATCACTCTTTCAGAATCTGCCATGATAGCAGGTCTCATTAAGGCTCCGACATCATATTCACCATTCAATGACCTCACAAGAGCCAAAGAAAGGCAGCAGATTGTGCTTTTCCGGATGGAAGAAGAAGGCCTTATCAAAAGGTCTGAGAAAGATAATGCGCTGAGACAGCCACTTCTTCTCTCAAATGTAAGAAAAGGCCTGGAGGCCAACAACTATTTCATAGATTATATAAGAAAATATCTTGAGGAAAAATATGGTCTGGAGACCATATACAAAGGCGATCTTAAAGTATATACAACTCTGGATAGGGGGGCACAATCTCTCGCAGCCAGGGCAGTTCAGAATGGGCTGAGAGAACTTGACAAGAGAAGAGGATGGCGTGGGCCTTTAGATCATAAAAAGGACATTGACATCGAAAAAGAGATGAAGACAAAAGAACTGGCACACGTTGTTGCAACAAGCCCCGGAGATATATCTTCGGGGCTTGTTATCAAGGTCGGCAGCAGGGAAGCCTTGATAAAAACGAGGGGAATTATCGGAAAGTTGTCTATCGAAGATGCCAGATGGGCATCAAAAACTATTGAACCCAAAAAAGGCACGACAAAGGTTTTAAAAGATTTTACATTAACCCGGATACTTTCCCCCGGTGACGTTGTTAAGGTGAGCATTAAAAATATACGCGGCAGTATTGTTCAACTCTCTCTTGAACAGGAGCCCGCTGTTGAAGGGGCATTGGTAGCCATAGAACAGGATACGGGATTCATAAGGGCGCTTATCGGGGGTTATGATTTTGTAAAAAGTGACTTTAACAGGGCTGTATACGCCAAACGCCAGCCGGGTTCTGCATTTAAACCGGTTATCTACGCATCTGCCTTGGATCATGGTTACACTCCGGCAAGCATTATACTTGACGAACCGGTTACATATCCCGGCGGACTGAAAGGAGATTGGTCCCCTGCAAACTATGACCATAAATTTTATGGCCCTACAACTCTCAGGGAGGCTTTGACATATTCAAGAAATGTAGTGACAGTAAAACTGGTTGATGCAGTCGGCATAAACAATGTGCTGGATTTTGCACGGAATATAGGCATTCAGGGAGACATGCCGAGAGACCTTACGCTTGCACTCGGTTCATTGAGCGTTTCCCCTCTTGAAATCGCCCTCTGTTACGGAGTATTTGCGAATCATGGCATGAAGGTCAAACCTATTGCAATTAAGTATGTCGAAGACTCAAAGGGCAGGGTACTCGAGAGCAACGAACCAGAGGCAGAAGAGGTTATCGCTCCACAGACTGCTTTCCTTATTACATCAATGATGGAAGACGTTGTGAAACATGGAACCGGATGGAGGGCAAAAGAACTCGGCAGAGCTGTTGCAGGAAAGACAGGCACTACAAATGAATATAGAGATGCCTGGTTTGTAGGATATACACCAGATATTACCACTGCTGTTTGGGTAGGATTTGATGATACGCGACCACTCGGTTCTCAGGAGACGGGTGCAAGGGCGGCATCTCCTATCTGGGTATCATTCATGAAGAATTTTCTGATCGGTGAACCTGAAGATTTTACTGTCCCGGATGGCATAGTCAGTCATACAATAGACCCGACGACCGGTCTCCTGACAAAAGACGCATCATCAGGTGTAAGGGAATATTTCAAGACAGGCACTGAACCAAAACAATTTACCGCATCTCCTCCTGTTCGCAAGACAAGGGAAAAAGATTTAAACCTTAATTTTGATTAACAGGCAAATGCTCCTGCTCTTGAAAGAAAGTTTAAGTTGCGAAAAAAAAATAATAATAATTTCAGCTGTAATCTATTGACTTTTCAAAAGAGCTTATGTAATATAACTACGATTTTAATCCCCGGAAGGAGGTAGTTATGGAAGAAGTCCTGTTAATCGATGCCATCGTTAACCCTAATGTGATACCCCACAATGTAACCCATGCTTTTCTTGTTTCAGGAATTTTAATTGTCTCTGCTCTTGCTATTAGAGGTTCTCTGAGTTTAGTGCCCAAAGGCCTCCAGAATTTCCTGGAAATGTTAGTTGAGGGAATACTGAAATTAGTTGAGGAGAATTTGCATCACTGGGGCAAAACAATGTTCCCTTTTATCTGTACAATATTTCTCTTTATACTCCTCTGTAACATTATGGGTCTGATACCCGGATTTACTGCTGCAACATCCAATGTAAACACAAACGCTGCTATGGCAGTGCCCGTCTTTTTGACAACCCATTATCTTGGGATTAAGGTCCATGGCATTGGTTACCTCAAGCATTTTCTCGGGCCTATCCGTTCCATAGCCGCACTCCCTCTCATGATAATGATTTTCATCACAGAGTTCATCGGTCACCTTGCAAGGCCTTTAACCCTTACAGTCCGGTTATTCGGCAATATGACAGGAAAACATATAATTCTTCTCGTTCTTGCAATTATCTCTCCATGGGTTCTTCCGACTGCAATTCTGGCTCTTGGAGTATTAGTTAGCGTTGTTCAGGCATTGGTCTTTACACTTTTAAGCACATTGTATTTTGCTGGTGCTCTCGAAGAAGCACATTAATTCATTATTAATGAAAGGAGGAAGGAAAAGAATGAAGAAGACTGGTTCAGTAGTTCTTATCGCTCTCACACTGTTAGTGGCATTAGCTCCTGTATGCTTTGCTGAGGAGGCTGCCGCAGCTACCACAGGTAAAAGTTCAAACATCTTTTATTATGCAATGGCTGCGCTCGGATGCGCCGTTGGAATGGGGCTTGCAGCATTGGGGACAGGCGTTGGCATGGGTCACGGTCTCGGCGGCGCTTGCGAAGGTATCGCCCGGAACCCTGGAGTTATGCCTAAAATAATGACAACCCTCATCATCGGTCTTGCGATGATCGAGTCACTCGCAATTTACGCCCTGGTTGTCGTTCTGATCATCATCTTCGTAAACCCGTTCGGCAAGCTCCTTCAGTAAGAACATACAGAATTCAAAAGGGCAGGATATACATATCCTGCCCTTTTTTATTTTTAGCTGCTATTGTTTCTCGCTTAAAGTACACTTACTAACAGGACTATAAATAAGTATATTTTCACCCTTCCCTATTTCCCATCCTCTACGAGTCATTGACCATCAAGGGTAAGGAAATAATAAATCCCCTCTTGTTCGCCTCGGCGAATCCGCCTGAGTGCGGAAGAAGGGTGCAGGGGTGTGTTTCCTCTCTCCCTTCTCCTCTGGTTTGTCATGCCAAAATTACGTGTTGACATTGATTAAAGCAATTGTTAATATCTTGCATCATGGGGTAACAATCAGCAGAGATAATTCAAATAGGACAACAGTCTCCTTCCCTAATAGCCCTTCCCTTGTCCAGTGGATCGAAAAAAAGATACAGATTTGAGTTAGAGAGATTAACAAAAGAATTTAAGGGAGAATTAACGGCGGCTATCGGTTTGGAAATAGCTGACGATTCCATATTAAAACTGTTGAATAAAGGCTTTAATCTGAAAGATGTTGAGAGAACATATTCAGTCCTTGATGGGATGGGCATATTTTCACGAGTCTACATCTTCGTAGGCACACCTTTTGTTAAAGACCCAAAGACAGCAGCATTGGACTCAGTAAAGTATGCTAAAAAGATATGCTTCACAGAGATATCCATGTTAGGCGCATATCCGATGAAAAAGTCCGAGGGTTACCGATTATGGGAAAAAAGGGAGTGGTTGCCTCTGAAGAAAAGCGATTTTGATGGAATTATAAGATTAGCACAAGAAATAGAGTCGGATATAAATTATTCGTCTAAGGGACTTGAGCGTTTCTGGAGAGAGGAGAAGTGAAACTCGCCGTGGCAAGCCGCGAAAAAGAAAAAAAATACGGGTCTATTTGGAGAATGCCCGAAACTTCATTTGCCACGTTGCAAAAGATTTACGTTCAAACCTTTCGGACTTCTTTTACAACAGAACCGTTATCTCCATTGTCTTTAAGACAATAATTTGTTTATGATTTATTTATGAATGCTCGTTATTATATCGATCCGGAAACAGGGTTGCCTCATATCTACAGGCATAATGTATTTGAGAACGAAGTGGAAGATGTTTTATTAGAACCTGGAGAAGACCGTCTTGGCAAAGAAGGTTCACGAATAGCTATGGGTCAGACAAATGCAGGACGTTATCTTAGGGTCATTTATGTTCCAGACCCAGAGCCGAGAAGTGTTTTTGTCATAACTGCATTTGAGTTGACCGGCAAACCATTAACAGCATATAAACGCAGGAGGCGAAAGAAGAAATGAAAAAAAGTAGATTTCCAAAAGGGTGGGACGAAAAAAGGGTAAAGAAAGTTCTTGCCCATTATGAAAAACAAACGGAAGAAGAAGCCTTGGCCGAGGATGAAGCGGCATATGAAGATAAAACTCAGGCCATAATAGAAATCCCGGTTCAATTAGTCTCTACTGTTAGGGAGCTTATTGCAAAACATCAAGTACGCCATTTGAAGACAACGGCAGGCAACAGAGGTTAGACGGTTTCTCTACTGAAAATAGCAGAACAAAAAACACACCACTTAATCCCCTCTTGATAGAGGGGACACACAGATTCCATAATCTTCAGTAGTAATAGAGTGAGGAGATATTTAATAAAAACGATGACATGAACAAAAAGTAGGTTTCTATTTTCCGAAAAGATTCTTCGTGATGAGATGGCGGATAAGGTAGGAGATGACGTCTTTGTGCCAGTCAAAATCTGCTTTCTGAATTAACGGCAATACACCGTCCCTTTTTGCAAGGTCCATAAGGAAATCAATCTGCCTGTCAGACAGTTTAGAATATATCCTTCTGAGCATGGCGCCTGCCCTTAATTCAGGCTCTAACCTTTTCCTCCATGAGTGTTCATACTCATAAAATGCATTTTCGCTGTAATCTTTATATCTGATTGCTTTTATAATCGACTGTACTGCGATCTCCGAACACAGCATTCCAAAATAAATCCCGCCTCCTGTTGTAGTTTTAACCTGACCTGCTGCTTCGCCGACTATGACAAGCCTTTCAGCATAGCTTTTCTGAATTCTCCTGACCGGGATAGGACTGCATTTGACATCATTGACATCTGATCTCATTCGCTCGGCAATAAAAGGATGGCGGATGAACCTTTTTAAGAAGTCTGCCGGATTTTTTTTCACAATAAGCCCTATTTTCGCTGATGCACCATTTGTCGGAACGACCCACGCAAAAGATCCTGGCGCAATTTTCTCTCCGAAATAGACCTCAACATCCCTGATATCTTCCATCTTTACATCTTTCTGAATACCAAATAAAAAATTAGCAGGCTTTCTGAACATCTTATGCAGGGAATGCAGTTCAAAACCAGTTGCAATTACTCCCACCTTTGAACTGAAAACCTGTTCCCCTTCTTCTGTCTTTACTTTTATATTAAAAGCTCTATCAGTAATATTAATCTCTTCTGCTTTTGCATGGAGATGGGTTATCGCACCTTCTTTAACAGCCATTTTGTTGATCTGCTGGTCAAAGAGACTTCTGTTGACGATATAAGCTAATGGTTTTGCAGACTGGTATCTAAGGTAGTGACCTGAAGGAGCAATTGCCCTTATTGAATTTACCTGTCTCAGGATAATTTCATCCGGCAGTTCAAATTTCTTAAGGCATTCGACGCTTATAATGCCCGTACAATTCACATCCTTGCCGATTACAGGATTTTTTTCAAAAATACCCACATCCAGACCTTCTTTTGCCAGCAAATACGCTGTATAACTGCCAATCGGTCCGGCTCCAACTACTATAACGTCGTGCATTTTACTGCTCATTTATATATCAGCCTCTTAAAACCATTATTAAATTCGGTTATAATTTTCACAAATCTGCACCTTTTTTTCAACTAAAAACAAACAATCTCAATAACATGTATTAAGCGGATCGTCTTGATTTAAATATTCATAACCTAAAAGTCTGCAGCTGCAATATAACTATTCCAAAGTTTTATATGATAAAATATAACATAAAAGAAGATCGGAGGATATAAATACCAGCACTTTACGGTAATCTCTCAGGGCTCAAGTCCAGTTACATCAGCTCTCTTGAAAGGATATACAGGAGAAAGGTACATCGTGAATTAGCAACCCATGAGCTTGCACGATTCCTCACAGAAATCTCCTTTGAAATAAACCGGCAGATAGGAATTCTTGTCAACAGAGCAGGTAATATTACCCATGTAATTATCGGTGATGCAAAGGGACTATTTATACCTGAACTCCAGGATTATCCTTTAGGCAGAAAAGCATTAAGGGGCCTCAGACTTGTGCACACCCACCTGACCGAGGAATCCCTTACTCAGGATGACCTGACAGACCTTTCCCTTCTAAGACTTGATCTTATTGCTGCAATAGGTGTAAAAAACGGTCTTCCCGGCAATATCTTTGTTGCCTATTTGATGCCAACTGGTGAAAAGCCATTTGAGATTTTGCATCATCAGAACTTCTATGCCTTTGAATTAGACTTCCCGCCTTTCATCCGTTCTCTTGAGGATGAAATGGAACGGCACAGGGTTTTTAGTCCGGACGACAAAAGAGAACGGGCAATACTGGTTAGTGTTTCAAAAAGACCGCGATATGAACAGGAAGACTCTGTTGAGGAATTAAAAGAGCTTGCCCGGTCAAGTGATATTCTCGTACTTGATACTGTTATTCAAAGGCCCAAAGAGATAAATCCGAGGTATCTCATGGGTGAAGGCAAAATGAAAGAACTCGTTATTAATGGACTGAACAAAGGCGCAACGCTTCTTGTATTCGATCAGGAATTAAGCCCATCGCAGGTAAAAGCAACAGGAGAACTTACAGAACTTAAGGCAATTGACCGTTCTCAGCTTATCCTTGATATCTTTGCACAGCGTGCCCACAGCAGAGACGGAAAAGTTCAGGTTGAGCTCGCACAGCTAAAATACAGGCTTCCGAGATTAACAGGCAAAGGCACTGCAATGTCCCGACTTATGGGCGGCATTGGCGGAAGAGGACCTGGTGAAATGAAGCTTGAGATAGACAGAAGGCGAGTCCGGGACAGGATATCCCTCCTCGAAAAAGAACTCAAATCTCTCAGCGCAGCAAGAATACAAAGAAAACAGAGAAGGGTTGAAACGGGAATACCTATTGTATCTATAATCGGATATACGAACGCAGGAAAATCAACACTCCTGAATTCACTCACGAAAAGCTATGTTTTTGTTGAGGACAAATTATTTGCAACGCTGGATACCGCAAGCAGGCGATTGCGTTTCCCGCGTGAGCGGGATGTTATCGTTACAGACACTGTCGGCTTCATAAGAGACCTTCCAAAGGATCTCCTGACGGCATTCAAGGCAACGCTCGAAGAACTCGAGGATGCAGATTTATTGCTGCATCTCATTGATGCTTCAAACTCACGCTTTGAGCAACACATCGGGTCTGTAGAAAACATCCTCCGTGAACTTCACCTCAATGAAAAGCCCCGTATTATTGTCTTTAACAAAATCGATAAAATAAGCGCCGAAGAGGCAAATAACCTTGCCCTGCGTTATAATGGTGTCACAATCTCTGCACTCGACCCAACGACATTTATTCCTCTTCTCAGATCAATAGAAGAGAATATCTGGCCCATGAAACTGGCAGAGGCAAAGGTATAATATATTTATATTTATTATATTGTTGTCATTCCAGCTTGTCTGGTCTCCTCGGCGACTCGCCCGAGGCGAGAATCTTTTCTAAGAAGGATTCTCGCCCCGGCGAGTCGCTCCCGCACTCAGGCGGGTTCGCTGAGGAGAAGAAGTGACTGGACAAGCCAGAATGACAGAATATAATTGTTTTAGATTACAGTAAATTTATATCAAATAACATAAGGAGCATGACACTAAATGGAATTCACTCCGAAATGGATAGCATGGGAGATAACAAGGAGATGCAATCTGCGGTGCGTTCACTGCCGTTCTTCCTCTGAGCTTGAAGCAAAGGCTCACCCTGATTTTCCTGCTGAAGAAGCTTTCAGAATATTAGATGACATCAGCGGTTACGCAAAACCTGTTATCGTCCTCTCAGGAGGCGAACCTCTGCTGAGAAAAGATGTTTTTGAAATTGCTCAATACGGCACAGACAAAGGCTTAAGGATGTGTCTTGCAACAAACGGAACTCTCGTAACTGAAGAAATATGCGAAAAGATCAAGGATTCCGGAATCAGGATTGTCTCTCTCAGCCTCGATGGTTCTGAAGAAGCCGTACACGATAACTTCAGGAGTCAGAAAGGCGCATTTGCCGGAACGATTCATGCTGCAAATCTTTTTAAGCAATACGGCATCGAGTTTATCATCAATTCATCCTTTACAAAAAGGAACCAGGAAGAAATTCCAGGGGTATATAACCTTGCCAGAGAACTCGGAGCGACCGCCTGGTATTTGTTCATGATAGTTCCTACAGGCAGGGGTGAAGAGATCATGAATGAACTTATTTCAAAAGAGGATTATGAAAAAATCCTTGAGTGGCATTATCAGATGGAAAAAGATGAAAAAGATCTGCTTGTGAGACCGACCTGTGCGCCGCATTACTACAGGATTGTACTGCAAAAATCAAAAGAGGAAGGTTCAGGGTTTGAGAGAAGGACGCTTAAGTTTTCCACAGGCGGTTCAAAAGGATGTATTGCAGGTCAACTTATAGCGCTGATTGACGTCGACGGAAATGTGTTGCCCTGCAGTTACTTTCCAAAGCCTGCCGGCAATATCAGGAAACAATCATTTCAGGATATATGGGAAAAATCAGAACTTTTCAGGGAACTCCGCGATTTCAGAAAATATAAGGGGAAATGCGGTTCGTGCGAATACATACATGTCTGTGGAGGATGCCGCGCAAGGGCATATGCCATCCATGGCGATTATCTCGCTGAAGAGCCGTTTTGCGGATATAAACCACACAGATTATCACTGAAAGAAAAACACAGATAATCACTGATAAAAACAAGATGACCAAAGAAAAAGATATAGATTATATTTATAAAGATCTTACTTACAAAATCATAGGAGCTATTTATGATGTCCATAAAGAATTAGGGAGTGTGCATAAAGAGATTATTTATCATAAAGCTATTTCTATAGAATTATCTAATAGAGGAATACCATTTATGGAAGAAAAACCTATTGATGTTAAATATAAAGGGAAGAAGATAGGGACATATAAGCCGGATTTTATTATTGATGATAAAGTTATTTTAGAAGTTAAAGTAGCACCTGTTATTACTAAAGCTATGACTGATCAGGTTTTCTATTATGTTAAAGGCACGAAATATAAACTTGTATTACTGGCTAACTTTGGAACAAGTAAGGTTGGGATAAAAAGACTTATATACACAGATACCGCGGATGAACACTGATTAGACATGGATCTCTACAGATATCTGTGATCATCTGAATATACATCTGTGATCTTCTGCGGTAAAGGAGGGGTTTATGAATGATACTTTTTTGAGAGCATGCCGTGGTGAAGAAGTGGAATATACTCCAGTATGGCTTATGCGACAGGCAGGGAGATACCTACCTGAATATCAGGCTGTGCGGTCTAATGTTGATTTCCTGACTCTTTGTAAAAACCCGAAGCTTGCTGCAGACGTTACGCTTCAGCCTGTTGATATTCTCGGGGTTGATGCTGCCATCCTCTTTTCAGATATCCTCATCCCTGTTGAAGCAATGGGCATGCGCCTTGAATTTTCCGAGAAAGAGGGGCCGGTCCTCAGTGAGCCGGTAAGAAGCAAATCCGCTGTTGAAAAGTTGACCATTCCGGATGTTGAAGAAGATATGCCTTTTGTCTTTGATACGATAAGAATCTTGATAAAAGAGCTCGAAAATAAAGTGCCTTTAATAGGGTTTGCCGGAGCTCCTTTTACATTAGCTACGTATATGATCGAGGGAGGAACATCAAAGAATTTTTTACATACAAAAAAGTTGATGTTCCAGTATAACCAGGTATTCCATTATCTTATGGAAAAGCTGACTGACTCTGTAATTTCATATCTTTCCGCCCAGATAAAGGCAGGCGCCCAGGCAATACAGATATTTGATACCTGGGCCGGCATCCTTGCTCCTTTAGACTATAAGAAGTTTGCATTCCCTTATGTCAGGAAGGCAATTTCCGAGCTGAAAAAAGAAGGCGTGCCGATAATCTATTTTGCAAATAATTGTGCGGGGATTCTCGGTGAACTAAAAAAAGTAGGGGATGATGTTTTGGGGATCGACTGGAGGATCGACATTTCTGATGCAATCAAAAAACTCGGCAAAAAAATTGTTGTACAGGGCAATCTGGATCCCTGTGCGCTCTTCCTTCCAAAGGAAAAACTTGAAGAAAGGGTAAAAGAGATACTATGGAAAGGAGAGGCTGCAAAGGGGCATATCTTTAATTTGGGCCACGGCATCCTGCCCCAGACGCCTCCGGAAAATGTTGCAGCTATGGTCGAAGCTGTCCACACCTATGGAAGAAAAAAGTAAGATTTCCTGATATGACATTAGGCATTATACTTCTCAATCTCGGCGGCCCGGATTCGCTGCAGGCAGTGAGACCATTCCTGTATAACCTTTTCTCGGACAGACAGATTATCCGTCTTGGCCCTTCGTTTATGCAGAAACCGCTGGCATGGCTCATTTCAACAATACGTTCAAAAAAGACAGAACAATACTATAAACTCATCGGCGGGAAATCACCGATCCTCGATATAACAAAAACTCAGGCAAAAGCGCTCGAAGAAGCGCTAAATGAGAATTTCCCCCCACCCTCCCCTCCCCCTCAAGGGGGGAGGGTTAGGGAGGGGGTGGCAGAAATCAATTTTAAGGTCTTTATAGGCATGCGTTACTGGAGTCCCTTCATAGAGGATATTATTCCTGAGATATACGGCAAGGGGATAAGGAAAGTTATAGCCCTGAGTCTTTATCCGCAATACTCTGTTGCAACATCAGGCTCATCAATCTCAAAACTGAAAGAAGTTCTATCCGATTATCAAATGGAAACTGTTTATATATCATCATGGCATGCTCATCCATTGTATATAGAAGCGCTTGTGGATGTGATCAAAAAAGGGATTGAATCCTTTGCTGTAAACGCAGAACGCAGAACAGAGAACGCAGAACCTGAAGTTCATGTCCTCTTCAGCGCCCATAGTCTGCCGCAGAAAATAATAGATGAAGGTGATCCATACGCAGACCAGACCATAGAAACGATTGAAGAGATCACGAAAAGAATTCCCCTGAAATGGCATTTAAGTTATCAGTCCAAAAGTGGTCCGGTTCAATGGCTTGAACCATCTACAGAAGATAAAATTAAAGAACTCGCAGGTGAAGGCGTTAAAAATCTTCTCGTTGTCCCGATAAGCTTTATCTCAGACCATATCGAAACCCTGTACGAAATAGATATTCTCTATAAGAAGTTGGCTGAAAGCCTTGGTATAAATCTTAAAAGGGCAGATTCTTTGAATACTCACCCCACATTTATAAAAGCATTAAAAGAGATCGTGATAAGTGAATTAAAAAAAACGGGCAGCAAATCTTGATTTTGACAAATACCTTGTGTTAAATATTAGGACTTTTCTTAAAATCTTCATCTGCTTCAGATAGTTGACGGGAGAAATACTGAATGGCTGTCTCGACATTCAAAGGCGGGGTACATCCCGCTGACAAAAAGGAATTATCGGCAGATAGTCCGATAGTAGAATCAAAACCGCCTCAAAGGGTCGTTATCCCATTAAGCCAGCATTTAGGCGCACCCTGCAAACCAATAGTAACCATCAATCAGGAAGTAAAAAAAGGTGAGATGATAGGCGAACCAACAGGATTTGTATCAGCTCCCGTACACTCCTCTGTCTCCGGCAGGATAATTGCGATTGGAGAATTTGCGAATGCAATGGGAAGATTGGTTACATCAGTTGTCATAGAAAATGACTGCAGGGAAGAATGGACTATCCTCAAAGACAATCCTGACTATATGCAGCTTTCATCAGATGAGATCAAGGAGAAGATAAAGAATGCCGGCATCGTCGGAATGGGTGGCGCTGCATTCCCAACCATTGTAAAACTCTCTCCCCCTAAAGAAAAAACGGTTGATACGGTAATCCTGAACGGTTGTGAATGCGAACCATATCTGACCGGAGATTACCGGCTCATGATTGAAAAACCGAAAGAGATTATTGAAGGGTTGAAAATTCTCATGAAGGTACTGGGAGTAAACAGGGGCTTTGTAGGGCTTGAAGACAACAAGCCACTTGCCATAAAAGCCTTGAAAGAAGCTGCTGAAGGACAAGGGAATATTGATGTATGTGCACTTCATACGAAGTATCCTCAGGGCGCAGAAAAGATGCTTATTAAATCATTGACCAACAGAGAAGTCCCACCAAGAGCGCTTCCCATGGATGTAAAGGTTGTTGTCCAGAATGTCGGCACCTCTTTTGCAATCTTTGAGGCTGTAAGATATGGCAAACCTTTAGTTGACAGGGTTGTGGCAGTAACCGGTGAAGGCGTCAACAAACCCGGGAATATACTGGCAAGAATCGGGACAATGATATCTAATCTTATTGAGGAATGCGGAGAGATTAAGGAAGAAAGCGCAAAGGTTATTTCAGGCGGACCCATGATGGGTTTTGCCGTTTCTTCACTGGACATACCTGTAACCAAAGGCACATCAGGCATAGTTGTATTAAGAGAAGGAGACTTTTTTCATGCTTTTGATTTCGGGCCGTGCATACGCTGCGGCAGATGTATCGATGCATGTCCGATGGGACTTATGCCCTCAATGCTCAGCATCTATGCTGAAAAGGGATTCTATGAAGGCGCAAAGGAATACAATCTCTTCGACTGTTTTGAATGTGGCTCCTGTGCATTCGTATGTCCTTCCAAAAGACCGATAGTCCAGCTTGTACGTCTCGCAAAATCACAGGTAAAACCATAAGGACAGTCAAACGTGAACAGTGAACAGTTTATTAAGGTTCTCAGAATTTTAATAAGAAAATCCCTCCTGACCTCCCTTTACCAAAGGGAGGGAATGTCCCCTCTTGAGAGGGATGCAGGGGTGTGTATCCCCTCTTTAGCAAAGAGGGGTAAGGGGAGATTTTCTGATAAATATCTATTCTATTTTGAGAATAATAATAACTTTTCACTTTTAACTTTTCACTTGGAGTGGCCATGGAGGTAACAAAAAGGCCTCTTATCATATCAGTAAGCCCCCACATAAAGAGCGATGAAACAACAGGCAGAATCATGTGGAGTGTTTCTGCTGCGCTCCTGCCTGCTGCAATCATGGGGTCTTATTTTTTTGGAGCCGGAGCAGTTATAGCGGTCGCCCTTTGTATCATATCCGCCGTACTCTCAGAATATATATATCAGAAGGCGCTGAACAAAAAGATTACTGTCAATGACGGCAGCGCTTTTCTTACAGGACTACTGCTCGGCTTGAATTTACCGTCGTCTGTACCATTTTATATTCCAATCATAGGTTCATTTGTAGCAATAGTCATTACCAAACAATTATTCGGCGGTCTTGGCTACAATATCTTTAATCCTGCATTAATCGGACGGGCCTTCCTGCTTATTTCCTTTCCAAAACTCATGACCATATGGAGTGAACCGGCATCAGCCTTTCTGCTTTTTGATGCTAAAACCACTGCAACGCCCCTTGGCATCCTGAAAGAAGAAGGCTATGCAAAATTAATAGAGGTCTTTGGAGACCAGATGAGCCTTTACACACAACTCCTGATTGGTCAGAGGGCAGGCTCTATCGGTGAGACATCATCCGTTGCCCTGCTTCTCGGCGCAGCATTTCTCTTTTATAAAAGATACATCACATGGCATATCCCTCTGTCATTTCTTGGAACAGCAGCATTGATAGCATGGATATTCGGGGGCAAAGACGCTTTATTTGCCGGAGATCCTTTACTGCACCTCCTGAGCGGCGGCATGATACTCGGCGCTTTCTTTATGGCAACCGATTATGTAACAAGCCCTTCGGTAAAGAATGGACAGATACTCTTCGGCATCGGCTGCGGTTTTCTCACTATGCTCATAAGGCTTAAAGGAGGGTATCCGGAAGGCGTCATGTTCGCCATTCTCATCATGAACTGTTTTGCTCCTCTCATTGACAGAGGTTTTAAGTCAAAGGTATTCGGCGCTCAGAAGACGCCAAAAGGAGATAAAAGTTGACCGCAAAGGACATATTCAAGATAACTCTTAACCTTGTTGTCATCTATCTCATAGGAGGTCTTATCCTTGCAGTGGTTTATGCAAAAACCTCACCGATCATGTATAAAAACGCAGTTCATGAAAAAGAAACCGCATTAAAGGAGCTTATGCCGGATGCTGATAAAATCGAAATATTGGGCGACTGGTCCATACATGATAAACCTTCAGAATATTTTATTGCAAAAAAAAACAATGCCATTATCGGGTATATAATACAATCCCATGGCAAGGGATATTCAAGTTATATCAACACGCTCATTGCAGTTGATAAGGATTTCAAAGTGCAGAGGATAAATATTCTCGGACATGCTGAAACACCGGGACTGGGAGACGAGGTTGAGACAGAAAGCTTCAAAAACCAGTTTATCGGTAAGGATATGGAACATCTTAAGGCAGTTAAAACCGAATCAACTGAAAATATACAGGCAATATCAGGGGCAACGATTTCCAGCAGGGCAGTTACTGAAGACGCTGTAAGGAATGGCGTCGATTTCCTTATAAAGACATTAAAAGACAAAGGAACAGATCATGGAACAGACAGGCGCAATTAATTATATTGACCTCATAAAAAACGGCATTTTCAAAGAAAACACAATATTCAAGCTCGCGCTCAGTCTCTGTCCTTCTATCGCAGTTACCAATAACCTGAGAAACGGCGTTTTAATGGGCATCGCAGTGCTTTTTGTACAGGTAATGGTTAATATTACAGTCTCTCCAATGAGAAAATTCATTCATCCAAGGATACGGCTGCCGATCTTCATGCTTATCATCTCCGGATGGGTAACGGTCACTGATATGACAATGGCAGCATTTGCACCTGATGCATACAAACAGATGGGTCTGTACATTCAGTTGATCGTTGCCTTTGCATCAATCCTTGCAAGGGCCGAGATGTTTGCAAGTAAAAATAAGATCATGCCTTCTCTGTTTGACGGAATCGGCATGGGGCTCGGGTTTCTGTTTGCGCTCTCCATAATAAGCCTTTTCAGGGAACTGCTCGGCAAGGGATCACTCTGGGGTTACCAGATTATCCATGCAAAACCCCTTCTTATCCTGGTCCTGCCGGCCGGCGGTTTTTTTGCTGTAGGGTTATTGATGGGCTTCTTTAACTGGATGAGCATGAGAGGTGAAAAAAATGGCCATGTATAGGACGGATATAGCATTTTCGCTCATTCTCGATCGTTCCGACCTCCGAGGGAAATTCTTTCTTCGAAAGAATTTAAATCCGCTCAAATACTATATCCATCCTACCTTAAAAAGGAACAGGGGATAATATGGAATTCGCGAAACTCTTTGAAATCATTATTGCAGCATCATTGATCAATAACTTTGTTTTCACCAGGTTCCTTGGTCTCTGTATATTCTTCGGGGTATCACGAAAGATGGAGACTGCCGTTGGAATGAGCATAACGTTCACATCAGTAATGATGATAAGTTCTGCATTGAGCTGGCTTGTTTTTAATTATATAATGTTACCGCTTGATATCACCTTTCTGAAGATTATTATTTTCATCGGTATCGTGGCAGGTTTTGTTCAGGCGTCGGATACAGTGATGCGGAAGGTTTCACCGGGTCTTTACTATAAACTCGGCATCTATCTCGCCCTCATATCTACAAACTGTATCATACTCGCTGTACCCTTGATTAACGCAGGAGAACGTTACAGCTTCATCGAGAGTCTTGTGTTTGCCCTCGGGTCAGGCATCGGATTTGCGATCGCATTAATAATCATGGCAAGCATCCGGGAGAAACTCGAACTCGCTGATGTCCCTAAACCATTCAGAGGCACACCCATCGCATTTATCGTTACCGGCTTGATTGCGCTTGCATTTACAGGGTTTTCCGGACTGATAAAATTATGATGTGGTAAAATAATATTTATTAACAGTCTCATAATAATGACAAGATTAACTGTAAAATCCCTCCTACCCTCCCTTTACCAAAGGGAGGAATATTCCCCTCTTTGGCAAAGAGGGGGAAGGGGAGATTTTATAATAAATGACCCTTCAAATTTTAGATGATTAATTAAAATGTTTGAAATTCATAATCTCATAAATGATATCTTCGGCTTTCTCCAGATAACCGATATCTACCAATTTTTAATCCCTCAGGTCGGAGTTGGAGGAGGAGTTGAAGCAAAAGAATACGTTGAATTACTCCCATTGATAAAATCCACTTTAATCTTTCTTGCCGGGGTTGGTACAGTATTCGGCCTTGGACTTGCCCTCACTGCAAAAAGGTTCACTGTTCAGATAGACCCGCGGGTTGATAAAGTGCTGGACGTGCTTGCACACGCACATTGAGGCGCATGCGGGTTCGCAGGTTGCGAACAGTATGCAGAGGCAGTCGTTACAAAACCTGAGGTTGCTCCGAATTTGTGCATCCCTGCAGGAATGCAGGGTGCGGAGGCAGTTGCCTTTATTACGGGCAAGAAGGCTGAAGCAAGAGAACCCGTTTTTTCAAGGATCATGTGCAAAGGCGGATCAAGTAAATCTCTCAGGAAATTCTTGTATGAAGGGGTTCAGGATTGCAGGGCTGTCATTCTTGCAGGAGGAGGGGATAATGCCTGCAGATATGGCTGTTTAGGCTATGGAACCTGTTCAAGAGTCTGCCCTTTTGATGCCATATCGATGTCTGACGACCGCCTGCCCATTGTTGACATCAAAAAATGCACAGGATGCAGAAAATGTGAAGCAGCCTGCCCTGTTAAGGTCATTGAGGTTCTCCCTGCATCTTGTCAGGTACTGGTAACATGTCACTCAAAAGACAAGGCTGCTGATACCAGAAAGAACTGTCAGACCGGCTGTATTGCGTGCGGGATCTGCGTAAAGGTCTGTCCTTTTGATGCGCCTTCTGTTGAAAATAATCTTTCGAAAATAGCCTTGCATAAGTGTACCGTATGCGGACTTTGTGTCAAAAAATGCCCCACAAATGCCGTCTCTGATTTTATTCCGCAAAGACCAAAGGCTTTTATCTTAGACCATTGTAACGGCTGCGAGATATGTGCTAATGTATGCCCTGTTGATGCGCCTGCTGGAGTTCCGGACAAAAAACATATTATCGATCAATCAAAATGTACAGGCTGCGGCATATGCACGGCAAAATGCCCTGTTCAGGCAATTGCCGGCACTTTCAATGCATTAGCAGTGTTTGCTGCAGCAGAAAAGGATAAAACAAAAGCTGCGTGAAAAACCCTCCGGCAGAGACCGCAGGGTGTACCAATTATAATTTCTATTATTCTTTTTTTCTATAAGGCCTGTGTATTTACACAGGCCTTTTTTATTGCGCTCAAAATCCCGTGGGACTGCGTTGTGTTGAATAAGACCTCTCCTCTTTGATATCATTAAAAAGAGGCAAAATCCCATTTTAAATATATGTTATGGATAAAATATTAATCAATTTTCTCAGGGCCAGTCCGATAATTTCCAGGTATAATTTATCCGAGCAGGAAATCATTGATCTTGCCGACTACCTCAGAAAAAATTGCATTTCATCAAAAGTTGAGGAAGTAGTCAGGATGGTCGAAGAAATAATCAGCATAGATCCAACCCTGGACTGGAAGGAGATACTCGAAGCCGCTGCAAAAAAGATTGTTCTTTTTCTTGATGCAGCTGCAGCTTCAATCCGGATCTTCGATCCGGAGACAGGCAAGCTGGTTGCCTTTGGATCCCATCAGTATTCAGAAACCGGAAGGGCCAAGAGCATACCTGTTGAAAAGTCTGTAGCCGGAAAGGTTATAAGCAGCGGCAGAAGTTATCTTGTTCCGAATATTCTGTTAGAGCCTGATTACACCAACAAGGATGTTGTTAAAGATCAGGGACTTAACTCTCTGATGGCAGTGCCGGTAATCATACCGGGTTTTCTTAAGAATGAGGCTGTCATTCAGGGGTCTCTGCAGATATATTACAAAGAGATAAATAAGGAATTTGATACCCTTGAGGTTGCAAACGCCGAGTTGCTGGCCAGAAGGATCAGCTATGTACTTGCAAAAAAGCGCATCCTCGACCTTCAGAAACTTAATTTTCAGAAAGAAAAGATCGTTGAAAAGATTTTTGTAAAACTCAGTCATCGTGAAGGCATCAAGATGAAGGACGTCTTCAGTATGATGATCCCTGAACTGATTAATATAATCCAGGTGCAGAGTTGTACATTATTCTCAATTGAACCTGACAGAAAACATGTTCTCATTGAGCTTGAATACCCCGCAGGCCAGGAAAGCCATGAAATAAGCTGCATGTTCACCATTAAGGATCATCCGTATTTTGATGCGCTGATAAACAATACTGAAAAGCGCGGAGATTATCAATATGAGAAAATAAATCCGTCCTACATCCTGATCAAAGACCCGTTGAACAGCAGACTCTCAAATAACGAGCTGAAAAGATATTCAGCAAAATACAATGTTAACTCCGTCCTGTTGATTCCGCTCAAGGCAGTGGATGAAATAAACTATTTCCTTGTCTTTTATGCAAAAGACAGACGTCAGGAATTCACTGACCACGAGATCGAGCTATTGAGCTTTTTCGGGAAAGAGATAATGAAGGCATTGAGGATTGAGAAACTTGATGACGTCCTGCATGATTTCAAAAACCCCGGGATTGCCATTGCAGGCTTTGCTAAAAGGGCAAAAAAGCTTCTTGAAACCGAGGATATCAACAGTGTCAAGAATAAGATAGGCGAGTATCTTGATATCGTTATGCAGGAGACAATCAGGCTGCAGGAAATGTCTATCTACCAGAACATCGAAGGCCGTGAAAGGGTTTTGGACCTTACAGCGGTTCTTAAAAACCGTTTCAGGATCAACGAAGAAGCTGTTAAAGAGCAGAAGAGAATGGGAATCAAATTAACCGCGGGAAGCCTGGAACCGGGGTTGATGATATACTGCTCTCCTTTTGGTTTTGAACGTGTTCTGGACAATCTGCTCGATAATGCTTCAAAGGCAATACCTGAAGCAGGAGGGGAGTTGTCCATAAAGAGTTACAGAAGCGGAGATATGGGATGTTTTGAAATTCATAATTCAGGCAAAATTCCCGAAGAAAATATTGAACAGATCAGGAGAGGAGAAGTCAAAGGCCGCGGCCTGAATATAATCTATCGTTTCATTCAGGCTATACACGGCAATCTGGAGGTTTCCACAGATATTGATTCAACAACCTTCAGGGTAATGATCCCTCTGCATAAATAGCTGTTCATGCCAGGAAATACACCCGAAATCATTTCAAAAAACATAATCGGCAAAGGTAAATTTCTCAGATTCGTCCTCACGACCTATATTGATTCCTCAGGAAAAAAACGGAAGTGGGAATATTTTGAACGAATCAACTGTAACGGTATTGTTGCAATAGTTCCGGTTACAGATAACAATGAATTCATTCTGATAAGGCAGTACAGACCTCCGGTAAACAGTTACGTCATTGAATTTCCTGCGGGTCTCAATGATAAGGGAGGCACGTTGGAGGAAGCTGCAAAAAGAGAACTTCTCGAAGAGACCGGTTATTCCGCAAAGGATATGATTTTTCTCACTGAGGGACCCATGTCATCAGGCGCTTCAGGAGAGATTCTCACCGTGTATCTTGCAAAGGGTCTTGAGTTTCGGGGCATTGCGCAGAGGGATGAGACTGAGGATATTGAGGCGCTGAAAATCCCGATTGACAGGCTTGAAACTGAGTTGTCCGGACTGAAATCAGAAGGCAACCATATTGACCTGAAGATATTCGGCCTTGCAGAGCTGGCAAAGAAATTCCTGTAATGTACAGCTTTTATTCAACGATTATCTTATAAAATCTCCTCTTGCCTACTCTGATAATATGCTCGCCAAGTTGCAGGCTGGTATCCGGATCAGTGACTGTAACGTCGTTTACCTTCACCCCACCCTGCTTTATCAGCCTGATTGCTTCACTGGTGCTCTTAGCAAGACCGGTCTCTTTCATTACCTGGGGCAGCCAATTGTTCTTCTCTGAAATTGCATCCATTCCAATGTTAATATTTCTTACAGGTATATCATCCGGGAGATCCTTTTTCTGAATAAGTCGATTAAACTCCTCTCTCGCCCTGATAGCCGCATCCTTCCCCCAATAACGCTCAACGATCTCAAGCGCAAGGGTTTCCTTGACATTCAGGTCATTGAAAGAGCCATCCAGCATCTGCTTTTTCAGGAACTCAAGCTCTTCCAGAGATATATGGCTTAATAACTCATAGTAACGGATTATTAATGCAGTCGGTATCCTCATGATTTTGGGGAATATACCGGTTGCCTCCCCTGTAGTGCTTTCTATCTCAAAAGCAGGTTCAGTGATACCGATGTAGTTTCCGAGACTTTTGCTCATTTTTTTTACACCGTCGAGACCTTCGAGCAATGGCATTAGTATAAGACTCTGAGGTTGCTGACCGTATTCCTTCTGGAGCTCCCTGCCGACAATAAGATTAAATTTCTGGTCTGTGCCGCCAAGCTCCACATCAGCACGAAGCGCGACAGAATCATACCCCTGTACTAATGGATACATGAACTCATGAATAGCAATAGGACTCTGATTGATCCATCTCTGCTTGAAATCCTCTCTTTCAAACATCCTCGCAACGGTATATTTGCTCGCAAGCAGAATCATGTCTTCTGCCCTCATAGGACTCATCCATTCCGAGTTGAAGACAACCCTGGTTCTTTTCGCATCGAGGATTTTGTATATCTGCTCTCTGTAGGTTTTTGCATTTTCGAGAACTGCCTCCCTTGTAAGAGGTTTTCTCATCTCGCTCTTTCCGCTTGGATCGCCGATCATGCCCGTAAAGTCGCCTATGAGGAAGATAATCTCATGACCGATTTCCTGGAACTGCCGCATCTTTTCAAGCAATACTGTATGGCCTAAATGGATATCTGGTGCAGTTGGGTCAAACCCTGCCTTAATTCTCAGGGGCCTCTTTTCTGAATACGATTTCTCAAGTTTCCTGATGAGTTCACTCTCAACAATTACCTCGACGGCACCCCTCTTTATTATTTCAAGTTGTTTGTCAGGTTTAAGCATAAGATGTATAATAAACCTTAAAAAAGACTTACGTCAATTGCAGCCGTTTTTTATGAACATTTTCATTAAAATTTGATAACTGCTATTATATTTTATAAAATGTTAAATGCGGTTATGAGGAGGAAAGAGATGAAGCGTTCTATTGTATTAATAGGCTTTTTATTGCTATTGATTAACTGTGCTCCGTTCAGCATAAGCTATGACTTCGATACAGAAGCCAATTTTGCCGGTCTTAGAACATACGACTGGTTGCCCGTACCTGAGAAAGCACAGGGGATAGCGAAAACAAACGAATTGACCACAAAGCATATCAAACTTGCTGTGAACAGGGAATTAAAATCAAAAGGGCTGGAACTGAGATCTGAAAACCCTGATATGCTGATTGCCCTGCACGGAGGAAAAGAAAAGAAAGTGGATGTGCAGGAATGGGGATATGCATACGGGGACCGTGATAACCGGTATTGGGGTTACCATCCAAGACCATGGGGTCCTGAGCCTGCGGGGAGAGACCATTTCGAATACAGGCGCGGTATGGACACATATGAATATGAGGTAGGAACGCTCATTGTCGATTTTGTTGATGCTAAAACAAAATCATTGATCTGGAGGGGCACAGCAACCGGTGTAGTAGACCCTGATATAGGATCGGAGAAAATCAACGAGATTGTTAAGAAATTACTCGAAAATTTTCCGCCTCTGAAAAAGAAATGATTTCAGCCGGCAATCGAAAATATCAATGGTAGTCCATTTTGAGATACCCGCAGATGATATCGAAAGGGCAAAATTGTTTTACACAAAACTTTTTGGCTGGGAAATCAATGCGTTAGATGGCAGATCGAACTATCTGCTTATTCGCAGCACGGACAGGACATCATTAAGCGGAGGTCTGCTGAAACGATTTAATCCAAAACAGACAACCATACTATATTTTGACGTCTCATCCGTTGATGAATATACTGCAAAAGTCAGAGACCTTGGAGGCAGGATCGTAGCGGCAAAAAAATCTGTGCCTGAAACAGGTTATTTCGCAATATGTCTCGATACGGAAAACAACACCTTCGGTATCTGGGAAGAAAACCCGAATGCAATATAACAGGCCCCTTTACTCTGGAACCATGTTTACAACGAACTCCTCAATACACAAAGATAATCAAATTTCAGGACTTTGGAGTCATTACCCGCAAACTGAATAATTTAAAAAGTGATTTTTTGTTATAGCGTCTCACCCATTCTTAAGGATAAGATTTTTTGGCGGTCCCAACGGGATTCGAACCCGTGTTTTAGCCTTGAGAGAGCTAATAGGCAGAACCGACAAGTGCTTGAAAATACTAATAATATCCTTATAGATCCAATTGTTAACTGCCCTTCCCTTTTCTATATGTTTCTATATGTTTATATCGTTTTTGATATGTTTACTTCACGTTTTCTTCACGGTATGGAGAAATTTGGAACGGAGATTGCCCTCTGCAAATAAGAAGAATAAGCTTCGCAATATTTTCCAACAATATTTTAGATTTATACTCTCACATACCGTAGAAACATAGTTGTTTGAGCCAGCCCAAAAATGAGGGATATGAGTATTTTGCTTGTCAAATACTTGAGGATTTTCAGATAATAATGGCTTTATGGATTTTTTATTGAAACTCAATGACTAAAGAACAATATATCCAACAGGAACAGGGAAAGCTTGAAAGAGCTTTTTGTCCGAAGCTGCTTATTCTGGGAGCTCTGGCTATTTTAGGTCTCGGAATTTTTGATTATTTCGCCTCGCCTCAGAATCTTTCACGATTTCTTTTTTACCGCTCTATCGCTGCATTTGGATATCTTGTTCTTTATTTGATCAATCAGCGTACTCGGGGCAAGCATGTCAAAACAATGTTTTTCTTATTGACGGTTATTGTCTCAGGAATGCTTGCAGTCATGGCGTTTCAGACAGGAGGGGACAGTTCGGTATACCTTGACGGCGTTATCGTTGTATTTGTATTCCTCTTTGGTTTTGTTCCAATGCAAATGAAAATGACTTCATTCCTTGCAGGAGTTATATATATAACGTACTATTTTCCGGTATTGCTTTTCGACCGATCAATAAACTTCGACGCATTCATGGCAGACAATATTTTAATGGCCGTGATTGTAATCAGTGGTCTTGTCTGGAGATATTACAATGCCAGGCTTCTTGTTAGTAAGCTTGGGTTAGAATTTGACTTGTTGCAAAAAAACAATGAAACTCATCAAGCCTGGGGGGAGAGCATAGAGAAATTTCATGCGATAGCAAATAATGCAACCGATGCAATCGTATTGATGGATGATCAGGGCAGGATATTCTACTGGAATCCAGCAGCAGAAAAGATGTTTGGCTATAGCAGCATGGAAGCCATGGGAAGGGAACTGCACATACTGATTGCCCCAAAAGAATATCACGAGTCATACAGGTGCGGGTTTGAAGAATTCAAATATTCTGGACAGGGTATTGCTATAGGAAATACCCTCGAGTTTTTTGCGCTTCACAAGGACGGCACAAGGTTTCCTATCGAGGTTTCCACATCAGCCCTTAAAATCAAAGATAAATGGCATGCTGCCGGAATAATCCGTGATATTACCGACCGGAAGAAAGCTGACGAGGCCCTGAGGGATAGCGAAGAAAAATACCGTTCGCTGGTGAATAACGTCAACATAGGGATTTACAGGAATACCGGGGACGCGAGTGGAAGATTCCTTCAGGCGAATCCGGCAATTGCCAAGATGTTTGGATACGACACGGTTGAAGATTTCATGAAAATACATACTGCTGACCTTTACCAGGATGCAGAAGAGAGACAAAAATTCGTAGATAAGATAGAAAAATATGGTCTTGTAACGAATGAAGAATTAAAACTGAAGAAGAAAGACGGGACCCTCATTTCCGGATCTGTAACCGCAAAAGTCCAACATGCTGAAGACGGCAGCATTGCATGGATTGATGGTGTTATTGAGGATATCACCGAAAGAAAGAAGGCATTAGAAGAACTGAGGCAATCAGAAGAAAAGTTCCGGGATCTTGTTGAAAACCTCAATGATGTTGTTTATTCGGTTGACAGGAATGGTTTTATAACCTATATCAGCCCGAATATTACTAATATCCTTGGCATGTCGGCTTCTGAATTGACTGGCGTTCATTTTACGAAGATTTTATATGAAGATGATAGAGAAAAGATTACGGAAAGATTCCGCCAGCTGATAACA
>Ga0194126_10000627_pt1 | contig 59315 bp, 53 predicted proteins | sample TA2KigC150mmetaG_FD_148641 | JGI IMG/M metagenome (GOLD analysis project Ga0194126, IMG submission 148641) | Freshwater microbial communities from Lake Tanganyika, Tanzania - TA2015035 Kigoma Deep Cast 150m | ecosystem: Environmental > Aquatic > Freshwater > Lake | place: Tanzania: Lake...
ACAAGGCCATGCGTTGGTGGAAAGCGATCGGACTCCGATCGAGAACGTGACCGGCATCATCGTTGCCGAGTCCAATCGCATCCGCATCTCAGAGCTCTCCGGACAGTACGGTGACATGGTCGTGACCGGCGGCAAGGCCACGGTGTCCTTTCTTGACGCAGGGCCCTGGCTTGATCTTGATGTGGCGGGGAGCATGGCAGCAGCGGACTTGGCTTCTTTCCTGGCCCGCACGATCAGCCCAGGGCCTGCGACTAAAACCCTGACCGGCCTGCGAGAGGTTCAAGGCAACACCGCCGTCACCTTCAGATTGGCCGGGGCCCTGAGCGGGCTCGGTGGTCTCAAGTTCATCGGTGGAGAAGTGGTGGCCCAGAACGTGAGCTTCCGGAGCCGGCTCCTCCGTGATCCGGCCGCGGAGGTCAACGGCCGGGTGATCTTCTCTCCCAAGAGCATCGAACTGGACGGGGTAAGTGGCCGACTGGGACAAGGCCGCCTCGAGCTTCAAGGCGCCATTGCCATCGAAGCAGCCCCGCTCTTTAAAGATTTTCACCTGAGAGCCAGCGCTGACGCGGCGCAGATCCTGAGAGAACTCCCAGCCTTAAAAATCCCTGATAAGACTCTGCAGGGGATCATCGGTGCCATCGTCGATCTGTCCGGTCCCGCCGCGGCCCCGCGGATTAAGGCTGAAGTGGAGCTCAAAGACGCGGCGTTGCATTTCTCCGAGTCGCTGCGGAAACCGGCCGGGTCGCCGGCCTCTTTGAAGATCGAAGCTAAACTTTCACCCATGAAACAACTCGCCATCGAACGGCTGGAGCTGCACTTGCCTCCTTTTCGCCTGACAGGAAAGGGGTCCCTCCAGCTCGGTGCCAGGTTCGCAGTGGAGGCGTCGATCGTCTCCGGGCCTGCGTCGCTGGCCGGCTTGCCTCCGGGCATTTCGCTGGGCAACCTTGATGCCGGCACCGCCGAGCTTACTTTGGACATCAAGGGGAGGGGCACGAGTTGGAAAACGTGGCAGTATAGCGGGTGGATCGCCCTCACGGGTGGTCGCCTCAGGTCGAAGGAGTTGGACGCTCCTGTGTCCGATATCTATTTGCGCCTGCAGTTGGTGCGGGGCGGAGCAGACGTCAAGCGGCTGGCGTTCAAGGTCAAGGACAGCGACATCAGTCTGTCCGGCTCGATCAGGAACTGGGACAGGGCGCCGGCCATCACCCTGCAGGTACTGTCGTCGCAGCTCGATATCGACCTGCTGATTCCCAAAGGCGAGCGGTCGCCGGTGCGGGATGCTCTGGAGGATTTGGCTGCGTCCGGCCGGTTGGTTGCAATGGTCACCATCGACCGTGGGTATTATAAGGCTCTCAGCCTGCGCGGGCTCTCGACGCAAGTCAACATCCGGGAGAGCACAGTGACGCTGGATAACCTGGTCGGAGAGGTCGACGGGGGACCCTTCGAGGGGAGGTTGAAGGTCCTTTTACCGAAGCTCAAGCCGGCCGATGTGCAAGCATCTTTCCGAATTAGAGGGGTCCGCTATGAAAAGATCCTTCGCCTTTTCGGGGACGAGCGACGGGTGGTGACGGGCGACCTGTCCGCGAGCGGGACCTTGCAAGGGAATGGCCGTGATCCCAAGGGAACCCTGCATAGCCTCAACGGGAAGGCGAACCTATCGATTACGCAGGGGCGCATTTACAAAGGGACCGTTGTCGCCAAAATCCTCACGATCCTCAACCTCCCGACCCTGTTACAGGGGAAAGTCGATTTGAGCAAGGATGGCATGCCCTTCGACACAGTCTCCGCCACCTTGACGGTCGCAAATGGAATCGTGACCACGGAGAACTTCCTGGTCGATAGTCCTGTCCTCAAGATCACCGGAGCCGGCAACTACGATATAACGCACGATCAATTGAATGCCGTGACTGTGGCCAGTCCGCTGGGATCTTATACAAAGTTGCTCCAGAGCATCCCGCTCTTCGGCAAATTGTTCGCCGGAGAACGGCAGGGATTCACCACCGCTTTTTTTGAAGTAACCGGGCCATTCAAGGACCCGCAGGTCGACTATATGCCCTTAAAGTCATTCGGCACCGGAGTGACCGGACTGGCCCAGCTGGCCTTCGATCTGCTCAAAAATACGGTTATGCTCCCGAAAGAACTGATCACGCCGAGCGATGAGTCGCCGACCTCACCTGAAACTTCCCCACCGCCGGCCACCGACAAGGCCACGCAACCAGCTCCCCTTAGCGTCCCGGCGCCAGCCGCTCCGTAGTCTTTTCCCGGTCCGTGCCTTGACCCTCATGGCCTCGCATGCTAGCATTCAACCATCTACGAGTTTTCCTTCACGTTCACCCGCCTACGCAGGAAGCCACGGCTGCCCGGCCTTCGTAGCCGACGCTACTTCGGCGGAGTAGGCTAAAGCCGTGGAGGAATGCGGAGCGGGTGTCCTCCGAAGCCTCGGCGAAGGAGGACAAGCTTCGGCGGGTTTCGCCGAAGCCAAGTGGAGGGACGACGGCTGCCCGGCCTTCGCAGCAAAGCTGCTTCGGTGGAGTAGGCTAAAGCCATGGGGCTCCACTCGATCAGGCATCTCAGCAGGCCTGTCCGCCGGTCCTCCAAGGAGAGTCGATCGTGACGCTAGAGCAAGCCACGCTCATGATCGCGGCCAGCGAGTCGGACTCCAACCTCTATTACGCCACTCGATTTATCGCGCCGGATCCTTTTATCTTCATCGAGATCAAGGGCGAGCGGCTGCTGGTGATGAGCGATCTGGAGATGGATCGGGCGCGAAGCCAGGCGTCGGTGGATCGTGTCTTGTCCTATTCCGAAATCGAACGCCGGCTGCGCACGCAAGGGGTGAAGGATCCGGGGCCGTCCGAGGTGATCCATACAGTGCTGCAAGACGAGAGGGTGGCCCGGCTGCTGGTGCCGGGCAATTTTCCCTATGCCCATGCAGCCAGGCTCCAGGAACTCGGCTACCGGCTCGACACGAAAAAGGAGCCGTTCTTCGAGCGGCGCGCCGTCAAGACGAGCGAAGAGGTCCGTCATATTGAAGCCACCCAACGAGCCGTTGAAGAGGCCGTGGCTGCCGCCCATGACGCCTTGCGCGGGGCCACTCCACGTGAAGAGGTCCTGTGGCTGGAGGGCGAGCCGCTGACCTCGGAGCGGATCAAGAAATTGATCAACGTGAAGCTGATGGAGCGGGACTGTGTCGCCCAGCACACGATCGTGGCGGGAGGGGAGCAGGCCTGCGATCCCCACCAGGAAGGGAGCGGACCGCTGCCGGCTAACCGGAGCATCATCTTCGACGTGTTCCCGCGCTCCGGCCAATCACGCTATTTCGCCGACATGTCCCGTACGGTCGTCCGAGGAAAGCCCTCGCCGGAACTCAAGAAGCTGTACCAGGCCGTCAAAGATGCCCAGGAGGAGGCCATCACCAAGATCCGCGACGGGGCCGACGGGGCCAAGATCCATCAAGGGATCTGCGAGCGGTTCGAGGCGGCCGGGTACCTGACCGGCCTCGTGAACGGGCGGATGCAGGGCTATTTTCACGGGACCGGGCACGGAGTGGGGCTGGACATCCATGAGCCACCCCGCATCAGTCGCACCGGCTCGCCCTTGCAGGAAGGGCACATCGTCACCGTCGAGCCGGGGCTCTATTATCCAGGCCTGGGAGCGGTCCGCATTGAAGACATGGTCCTGGTCACCAACGACGGCTGCCGCAACCTCACGGATTTCCCCAAAACCTTCGAGTTGGAGTAAGTTGTCAGTGGTCAGTCTTCAGTCGTCAGTGCTTCGGACCGAACTGTCAACTGATCACTGATAACTGCAAACAGTCTCTATGCGCCTGACCTTCACCATCACACGCTTTAATCCCGAAACGGACGCCCGGCCGCACGAGGAAGACTACCGCCTCGAAGTCGGACGCGGCATGACCGTCTTGGAAGCCTTGATTCGCATCAAGAACGAACAGGACGGGTCGCTGTCGCTCCGCTACTCCTGCCGCTCTGCAATCTGCGGTTCCTGCGCGATGGAAATCAACGGAGCCGAAAAACTCGCCTGCCGTACGTCGGTTCGTAAGGAACTGGAGCGGCGCGGACGGATCACGGTCGCGCCTCTCCGCAACCTGCCGGTCATCAAGGACCTGGTCGTGGACCTGTCCTCCTTCTGGGACAAGATCCAGGAAGTGACCCCCTGGCTCTCGGCGCCCCGCCAGAGTCACATGGCACACCCATCGAGCCAGATGACGCTCCTGCCGGGCAGCTATCGGTTTCACAATGTGGATGCCTGCATCATGTGCGGCGCCTGCGTCGCAGCCTGCACGGCCCATGAGGTCTCACGCGCGTTTCTGGGTCCGGCGGCTCTGGCCAAGGCGGACCGGTTCATGGCCGATCCACGGGAACCCCAGGCGATGAAGCGGGCACGCCTGGGTTCATTAGAAACAGAACACGGGATCTGGGACTGCACCCGCTGCAATTTCTGCGTCGAGGTCTGTCCCAAGGACGTGAAGCCGATGGAAGCCATCATTCGCCTGCGGCACGCCGCCCTCGAGGCGGGACTCGTCTCGACCGGCGGCGCCCGCCACGTCATCGGATTCTTCCGGCTCATCCAGCGTCAGGGACGGCTCAACGAGGCCCTGATGCCGCTGAAAGTCGTTGGGTTCAGCCTGATGCGGCTCCTGCACATTCTCCCGTTAGGCATCCGGATGTGGCTCAAAGGCAAAGTCCCCAACCCGTTGGCTCAGCCTATCGTCGGCATCGCTCAGGTCCGTGCGATCTTTGCCTCGGCTCAGCGACCCTCCAAGGCATCCTGAACGAACCGCATGGCTCCATTCAGATTTCTTGAAGAGGTCGCGCTGGCGGACGCGGCGTTCGAAGCCACGGGGGACACTCCCTCCGATCTGTTTCAGGCTGCCGCGCAGGCGGTCATCGAGACCCTGGTGAACCCGGCAACGCTCCTCCCCACCTGCCGGAAAACCATCGAGCACCGAGCGCCCGATCTGCCTGCCTTGCTCTTCGACTGGCTCTCCGATATCGTCTACCTGAAGGACGCAGAAGGACTGCTGTTCAAAGACACAACCGTGGTCGTGCAGTGCGACCGGTCCGACGGAAGCTGGACGCTGCACGCCACCCTGGCCGGCGAGCCGATTGATCCAGCCCGCCATGAGCTGCGGGCCGACGTGAAGGCGGTCACCAAACACCTGTTCGATGTCCGGCAGGACGGTCGGCGCTGGGTGGCACGGGTCGTACTGGATATTTAAAACCGTGATGCGTGATCAGTGATGGGTGAGTGCGATGAAGCTGAACACTGCCATGACGGTCAACAGGATCTCTGACGAGGTCTGGGAAATCCCAGTCACGGAGAAGCCGGGCATGGTCGTGCCAGCGCGGATTTACGCCACCGAACAGATCCTGACCAGCATGGACAGCGGAGTCTTCGAGCAGGTAACCAATGTCGCCTGCCTCCCCGGCATCCGCCGCTACGCCCTCTGCATGCCGGACGGCCATTGGGGCTACGGATTTCCGATCGGCGGGGTGGCGGCGTTCGATCCCCATGAAGGGGTCATCTCGCCGGGCGGAGTCGGGTACGACATCAACTGCGGCATGCGACTGATCCGCACGGACCTCACGCTGGAGGATGTCAGACCACGCCTGGAACCATTGATGACCGAGTTGTTCCGGAAAGTCCCGGCCGGAGTCGGTTCCACCGGCTTCGTGCGGGTCAATCGGCAAGAGTTTGAAGAGGTCATGCGCAAGGGCGCCCGTTGGTGCGTGGCGCGGGGCTACGGCTGGCAGCAGGACTTGGAGCGAATCGAGGAACAGGGGTGCATCCCCGGCGCCGACCCGTCCAAGATCAGCGACCAGGCTGTGAAGCGCGGCATCAACCAGCTCGGCACGTTAGGGTCCGGCAACCACTACCTGGAAGTCCAGGTGGCCGCCCAGGAACGGATCTTCGATCGGGAGACGGCCGCGAAGCTGGGGGTCACCGGCCATGATCAGATCGTGGTCATGGTGCACTGCGGGTCACGCGGTTTTGGACACCAGGTGGCAAGCGACTACCTCAAGGTCTTCGAGAAGGCCATGCCACGCTACGGCATCTCCGTCAAGGACCAGCAACTCGCCTGTGCGCCCTTCCGTTCCCCGGAAGGGCAGGACTATTTCGCGGCCATGAACTGCGCGGCCAACAGCGCCTTTGCCAACCGACAGGTCATTACCCACCAGATCAGGGAAGCCTTTTCTTCGGTATTCGGCCGGCCGGCCGAAGCCATGGGCATGGAGATCGTCTACGACGTGGCCCACAACATCGCCAAGGTGGAACGGTACGAAGAGGGAGAGCTGGTCGTCCATCGGAAAGGCTCCACGCGGGCCTTTGGACCCAACCGCCCGGAACTGCCGGACCGCTATAAAGAGACAGGACAACCGGTGATTTGCGGCGGTTCCATGGAGACCGGTTCCTATCTCCTCGTGGGGACCGACCGGGCCATGCACGAGACGTTCGGGTCCACGATGCACGGCTCGGGCCGGACCATGTCGCGCGCCCAGGCGAAGCGGTCGATACGAGGCGAGCAGTTGAAGAAAGATATGGCGCAGCGCGGGATTATCGTCAAAGCCGTCTCGATGTCCGGTCTGGCCGAAGAAGCCGGCTTTGCCTACAAAAATATTTCCGATGTGGTCGAGACCGTAGACCGGGCCGGGATCACCAGAAAAGTGGCGGAGCTGCGTCCGATCGGGAATATCAAGGGGTAACGGAGTGCTGCTGAGGCCGGGCCTATTGCTTCTTTTTTCCCTGGCTGCCTGTGCCCACGCGGTCACGCTCACGAATGTGCGCGACGGCACTGAAGCCACAGGGACCCATCATCCTTGGAGTCAGTCGATTCAGATCATCCTGCCGTCAGGCGAACGGTGCGAAGGCCGATATCAGACACTGACGACCAAGACGCTAGGGGAGGTGTCCCTGTTTTACCGGTCGCACGTAGGCACGATCCTGGGACGTAATACGGTGGAACGGTTTCATGGGTATGCCCGCCTGACGGGAGAACAGGGCACCGTAGTCGAGGTCGTCTTTTCCAGCGGATGGACCGGAGGCGGCTTCGGTGTGGCCAAGGCCAGCTCCGGCGAGGAATATAGAGTGACCTTCTAGTGCATACGTTTCTTTGGCAGAACTCCATGACTGCATCGCGTCCGACCACGCATGTCCTCTCTGCCATGACCCTGTTGTGTGCACTCTTTCTGGCTGGCAGCCTGGCTCAGGCCAGACACACGCCGGGAGAAATTTTTGTGCCGCTGGGTCACGCAGGAGGGATCGAGGCCGTGGCGTTCTCTCCGGACGGGCAATGGGCCCTGTCGGGCAGCGAGGACCAAACCCTCAAACTCTGGGAAGTGGCCACGGGGCGTGAGGTGCGGACCTTCAGCGGCCATGTCCAGGCGGTGACATCGGTCACCTTTTCCCCCGACGGCAAGTGGGCCCTGTCCGGAAGCTACGATCGGACCCTCAAGCTGTGGGACGTCGCGACGGGACAGGAACTGAGGACCTTCACCGGCCATGCCGAAGGGGTCTGGGACGTGGCCTTCTCACCGGACGGCAAGCAAGCTGTGTCGGCCAGCTATGACCAGACGCTTAAGCTTTGGGACGTCGAGACCGGACAGGAGATCCGCACGTTCAGCGGCCACACAGGCGGAGTGGGGGCCGTGGAATTTTCGCCGGACGGAAAATGGATCATCTCCGCGAGCGTGGACCAGACGATGAAGCTCTGGGACATCGCGACAGGGAGAGAAATCCGCACCCTCAGGGGCCATTCGCAAGCGGTGCGGGATGTCCTCTTCTCCCCGGACGGCAGGTGGGTCCTCTCGAGCAGCGAGGACCAGACCCTCAAGCTCTGGGAGGTCGCCACCGGACGAGTGGTCCAGACCTTCGCCGGCCATGTCCAAGGAATACGGGACGTGGCCTTCTCGCCCAACGGGCAGTTGGTTGCGTCCGCGAGTGAAGACCAGACGCTCAAGCTCTGGGACTTGAAGACCGGGCACGTCGTGCGGACTCTGAGCGGTCATAGCGAGCCGGTACGGGATGTCGTCTTCTCGCCTGATGGAAAGTGGGTCCTGTCCGGGAGCGAGGATCAGACGATCCGCCTGTGGGACGCGGCTACGGGAGGGGAGGTGCGGATTTTCAGCGGGCAGTTGCGGGAGACGCGAGATGTGGCCTTCTCGCCGGATGGACGCTGGGCCTTGACCGGTAGCCGGGACCGTACCTTGCGGCTCTGGGAGATCTCCACCGGACGGGCCTTGTGGACCCTCCGTGGACACGATCGCGTGGTCACGGCTGTGACCTTCTCGCCGGACAATCGGTGGATCCTGTCCGGGAGCGAGGACCGGACCCTCAAGCTGTGGGACATGGCGACGGGCCGAGAACTGCGCACCTTCCGCGGGCATACCTGGGGGATTACAGACGTGGAATTCTCCCCCGATGGGCGCTGGGCCTTGTCCGGGAGCGGTGACCAGACCCTCAAGCTGTGGGAGGTCACGACAGGCCGGGAAGTTCGGACTTTCTACGGCCATGCACAGGCGGTGTGGGATGTCGCGTTTTCACCGGATGGACGCCGGGCATTATCCGGGAGTGAAGACCAGACGATCAAGCTCTGGGACCTTGCCACGGGACGCCTTGTGAAGACATTCAGCGGCCACACGCAAGCGGTGCGGGATGTTCAATTTTCCCCGGACGGGAAGTGGATCCTCTCCGGGAGCGTGGACCGGACGCTCAAACTCTGGGAGGTCGCCACCGGCCGAGAGGTGCGGACCTTCGAGGGTCATGGAGGGGGTGTCTGGGATGCGGCCTTCTCTCCCGATGGACGATGGCTCTTATCCGGGAGCGAGGATCAGACGCTCAAGCTCTGGGACGCGGGGACAGGGCAGACCTTGCGCACGTTCAGCGGCCACGCAGCAGTGGTGGCCGCCGTCGCCTTTTCAAAAGACGGACAATCGGCTCTCTCAGGAAGCCTGGACGGAACGCTCAAGCTCTGGGAAATCAAGACCGGCAACCTGATCGCCACGCTGGTGGGGTTTCGGGACGGGGAATGGGTGGTCATGACCCCGGAAGGCTATTACAATGCGTCGGTGGATGGGGATCAGCACTTGAACCTCCGCATCGGCTCCCACGTTTACGGCGTCGACCAGTTCCGGGCCACTTTCTACCAGCCGTCGATCGTCGAAGCCGCGTTGCGTCTGGGCGATAGCCAGAAGGCCCTCGCGGAAGTTCTGGGCGGTCGTCGCGACTTGCTTCAGGGTGTGGTCCTCCACACAATCGAGCCCCCTTCTGTGGTGATCAAAGCGCCTGGGAATGGCACGAGCCTGCCCACGCTGACTCCCACTCTTTCCATCCACGTCGAGGACTGGCATCAACCCATCCGCTGGCTGAGGGTCTACGTCAATGGGAGACGGATTACCGGACGGAACAACGAGGCCGGTCCCCAGGCAAATGGGGGTGCGCCGGTGGCATTCAGCTATCCGATTCCGGAAGGGCGAAAGACGCTGGACCTCGATATTCCGGTCCGCCTGGAGCCGGGTGAGAATCTGGTGAAAGTCGTGGCCTTCAACGGGTTGGCCGAAACAGGCGTGACCAGCCGCTTCACCGTCCCTATGATCCAACCTGCGCAACAGGACAAACAGACTCTGCCCAGACTGTGGATTCTCGCCGTGGGGGTCAACGTCTATCAGGACCATGAGCTTCCGTCCCTCTCCTATGCCGAGGCCGATGCGGATGCACTGGTACAGACCCTCACCACGCAACAGGGGAAGCTTTTTCGGGAAGTCCGGTCCCTGCGCCTCACCGATCACGGCCCCCTCAAACCGACCCATGACAACATCTTCAACAACCTTCCCTACCTGGCCCAGGCCGGAGAAGAAGATGTCCTGCTGATTTTTTTGGCGGGACATGGGCTTACCAACGAGCAAGGGGAGTTCTCGTTCCTCCCCAGCGACGCGGTGGTCCAGCAGGGGGGCACGATGCTCCCATCGCGGACGGTACCCTGGCGCAACCTGGCGACCGTGTTGGACCTCCCGGCCAGGAAGCTGTTCGTGACCGACACCTGCCACCTCGAAGGCTTCAAGGGCAACAAGGACCGTGCCGTGGACAATGACCGATTGGTCAAGGATCTCCAAGAATTTAACGCCACGATCATCACCGCCTGCCACCTGCGGGAGATCTCACGCGAAGACGAGCGGGCAGGACATGGCCTGTTTACCTTCTCCTTGCTCAAGGGGCTCAGCGGAGCAGCGGATCTGAACGGAGATCGCTCCGTCACGGTCACGGAATTAGGCAGCTACCTTTCAGAAGCTCTCCCGCTCTTGACGAACGGGGCTCAGTATCCGACGATCTACATCCCTCCCGGGTATGCCACCCTTCGCATGACCGTTTTGGAATGAGAAAGTCTCACGCCGTGAGCCGTACCAAAACCGGGGCGGCCGGAAAGCTGGGAAGAGAAAGCGCGCATTCGAAGATGACCTAGTCAGGCGGGTTTGGCTAATATAGAGCTGGACCTATCCCGTATTTGTCTTGAAGCCTGCTGCTCGCACCGTGAGGAATTCATGCCGCTGAAATACGCGCTCTATCCAGGCTGCGCCGCAAAGGGCGCTACGCCGGAACTGTACCAGTCCACGATGGCGATCATCGGACGCCTCGGGATCGAGGTCGTGGAGTTGGGGGCTGCCTCCTGCTGCGGGGCCGGGGTGGTCGGGGAGGCTGATCCGGACGTCGCCCTGGCGCTAAATGCCAGGACCTTTGCTCAAGCCGAGCAACTGGGTCTGGACGTGATGACCATCTGTGGGACCTGCCAGGGAGTGATGGGGGCTGCCAACAAACGGCTGAAGCAGGAATCGGGGTTGTTGGAACGGACGAACCGCCTCTTGCAGCAGGACGGCATTGCCTACCGCGGCACCGTCCAGGTCAAACATCTCCTCTGGATCGTGGTTCGGGAAGTGGGGCTGGCGAAGCTGGCCTCACTGGTGCGGGTCCCGTTCGATGATCTCCGGATTGCCCCTTTCTACGGCTGCTACATCCTCCGGCCCTCGTGGGACCTCGGATTCGACGATCCGGAAAATCCCACCTCCCTGGAAAAAGTCATCCAAACGGTCAAGGGTACGCCGGTGCCCTATGCGGGACGGACTAAATGCTGCGGCTTCCCGATTATCCTGGAGAAGGAAGCGATTGCTATGGCTATGGCTGGCGCGAATATGAAGGAAGCCAAGGATGAGGGAGCCGATTTCATGGTCACGCCTTGTCCGCTCTGCCATATGAGTCTGGACATCTATCAGGAACGGGCGGGCCAGGCGGTCAAGACGAACCTGAACTTGCCCATCCTACACTTACCTCAGTTGCTCGGCTTGGCCATGGGCGTCCCGGCCAAGGACCTGGGCCTCTCGCGCCATCTCGTGCCGGTTGATTCGATCATCAAAACTATCGAAAAACGACGGGCTGAGCCAACGCCAGTCCAGTAGGGAGTTATTGATATGAAGGTCATTAATCTTTCTGATTATCATCGGTTTAGCCATGAGAAGATGAAGAAGAACAATATCTTTCAGACGCCGAGGTTTTTTTGCGATATCTATTGTTTTGAGCCGGGGCAGGAGCAAAAAGGGCACGTGCACGGGGAACAGGACAAAGTCTACCTGGTGTTGGAAGGGCAGGGCACGTTCAAAGTCGGGGCTGAAGAAAAGGTCCTGGGTCCGGGCGAGGGAACGATAGCTCCTGCGGGCGAGGAGCATGGAGTCTTTAACCATACGAACGGGCGGCTGAAGGTGCTGGTTTTTGTCGCCCCGAACCCGTGAATCGCGGGCGTTGACAGCAAGGGCTCTGGCAACGTCTCGGCTCGCACGCTTCACGCTACTCGGATAACGGAATAGCCACGCTGATCGCTCCCGCTGCTTCACCTTCCCGATGCCCTTCCTTCCGATAACCCGAAATGTCGATCTCTCCTTTTGGCGTTCCATGACAAACAAGGCAGTCTTTCTTATGGTAGAGCGGAAGCATTAAACGTAGGGTCTTGCCGCCGTTCGTCACTTCACTGAGAACTTGCTGTCCTTCCCTCGGGTAGTCCGGTGCGGCGAACTTCCGGAGGATGCGCGTCTCGAATTCGTCCGGAGCATTGTTCGGATTCCGGTAATCCAAGGCCGTCTGCTTCAGCAGCACATGATTGCGTTGAGAGAATTTCTGGCTCGTCCAGGTTCCCCATGTAGCCGGGATGACGTTCTTGTACCCGAGAAATCTTTCATTGATGATCGCCTGCTTTCCGTCAATGACTTCTTGGCCCGCGGCCAACAGGGCCTGGAGCAGGCTTTTGCCCTTGTCGGGAATCATCACCGCATCAAGCTGTCTGAGATCTATTCCACCCGACCTTTTCTTAAACTCCTCGACCACCTGCGCTTCGAAAGCGGCCGCCGTAAACCCCTTCTCCCCTTTCGTCGCATCATTGATCAGCGGTTGATTGTGCGCCAGCACGACTCTCCCTGACGACAGAAGAAGGGCGAGCAACCGCGCAACCACTTCTGTTTCAGCCTGGCTGGCTGAACAGACATCGCGGTTCATACAGATGCCCACAAGGACGGCCAGGCACAGCGCTCGAAAGGGAGACGGTTTCATTACTTGGCGATGGTAATGCTGGGGACCAGCACTTTGGAGACGTCCGTCACCGTCATCTGGAATAGATGATACAGCATGCGGAAGGCTTCGAGATTCCATCCGCTGGCTGCCTCGTCACCTTGGCTCTGCCCCCGGACTGCGTAGACACGTCTGTTGTATCTGGCGATAAACGCGGCGTCGGCGGGCTGTGAATCTCCTTCAACAATCTCAAGCGTCTTCGGAGGATTAAATTTGGACGGCCCTGTCCGCGGATCTTTTTCGACGTGATGTTCCGGTTCTTCCGCGATGCCTTTGGCAAGAAAGCTCAGAATGGAGTTAAAGCTCCGAAGCCTGAACCCGCCGTGGAACGGATACTCTCCACCGGGATAGCCGGGCCGAATGTCAACTAGGATTTGGTTGGAAGGCCACTTGCTGGCTTCCACGTGCAGGTGATAGCGGACCTCGCTGGAAAGGATATCCGGATCGTAATTCGTGATCACAATTCGCCCGGTGACTTGCTTGCGCAAAATGTACGCCCGGTCCTTCTCGTTGTGAGCAATGTGGTAACCCTTCTCCAGCGCCTGGAAGGCTTCAGCGGAATTCAGAGGGAGCTCCCACGTTTTCTCAAAAACCATCGGTTCGATATAGAGTTTGCGCGCCTGATGAAGAGCGCTCAGGTGCAGCACACGTCGGCGAAACTCCTGGTATTCCGAAGGACTGCTCGGGGAGTTGGCAAAGACCACCTCTCCCTCAGGCCCTTCGCTTCGAAATCCCCTTGCCATGAGCCTCAGCAGCATACTGAGATCCACGCCTTGCCTGAGCAGGAAGTGAAATTTGCTTTCATCCAGCGGCGTCAAGATTCGTTTCGTAAACTCTTCACCCTCAACCGGCACGATACTGACGGTCGGATTCTCAGCGACGGTGCTCCCGAATATAGGAAGAATTTCCGGGCCATCTCCCGCAGCCAAGCGCGGCGTCACGCCTGCACTCGTACGAAAGTCGAAGGTGGCCGCCACGTTTGAGACGACCGTGAAGTGGATCGGATGGTGATGACGGGCCCGCGCAATGTTCAATAGCAGTTGCTCAGTAATCACGCTCGTCACGGCGCGGTCATATTCCACCCCGGCCCGTTCGATGGTCACAGGGGACAGGCATCCTGTGAGGGAAAGGAGAGCCAGAGCGCCGGTGCTGAACCCCGCTATCCGCAGCCTGTTTCGTTTCATCGCGCTCCAAAGACTTGTAGGGCTCCCGTTCAGGATAGTAGCGGAAATATATCACCTGGAGGCCACCACAGCGAGAGAAAAATTTGGCGGGGGTGATTATCATCATCGGCCCCGCCACTCGGTGTCCAACGACGGTCCGCTTATTGTGCGGGAGGCGTGATTTCCGTCTGCGGGATCTCCACCTTCCACGGAGTGTGCGGCATCAGCGGAGCCGGCTTGGCATCGGGCGAAGCCACCAGCACCGCGATCGCCCCGCGCAACGCGCCGGTCAAGGAGTGGGTCACCAGCGGATAGGCCCCCGCCGACTCCACGATCACGTCAAAGGTGGCGGCGCTGCCAGGCCCCACCACATAGGTCTGCACTCCGCTCAGCTTGTTCGCCGGGTTGCCGCTTTCATAGACATTGTCCCAGATCTCGCCGATCGGGTGGAACGAGGAAAACTCGTTCGGCCCCGCATTGACGAAATACACACGCACCCGCTCGCCCGGCTTGGCTTGTAGTGGCTTTCCGCCGGTTACGAAGGGATGGTATTTGAAGATGCCTCCATTGAAGACGATGTGGTCGAATTTCCGGTCGAACATGGCCGGCACGTCATCGGGATTCTTAAACAGCTCCGATTGGACCAGCACATATTCCCGGTCCGCCTTGGGCCAGGCCTTGGCATTCTTGGGGTCCACGACGATCGCGCCGAACATGCCGCGCGCCACGTGTTGGATCATGGGCGGAGCCCCGCAGTGATAAAAAAAGACCCCGGGCTTCTTGGCCACGAAGGTGTAAGTGATCGTTTCCCCCGCATTGATCGCCCGGTAATTCTTTAGAAAGTCGATCTCGGCCGCATGGAAGTCCATCGCGTGGGGATAGGTGTTCGTCTTGGGATTATGAAGGGTGAACTTGATCGTGTCGCCCTCCGTGACCCTCACGACCGGGCCGGGGAACTGGCCGTTGAAGGTCCAGGCCTTGTACATGGCTCCGTTCCCTTCGATCACCACATCCTGCTCGATCGCCGTCATTTCGACCTCGTGCGTCTTGGCCGAGGCCGGCTGGGCCGTCCCAGTCATTCCTCCGAAGGCTGTGGCGACGGCCAGTGCAGCGGCAAGCAATTCCTTCTTTCCAGGCAACATGTGAACAGACAGCATTGATACCCCTCCTTACACAGTCAACGGAGCCAATATAGTGGTTCGTGCGCGCGGCAAGAATAGGCGATCGGAGCAATTAAAAACATGACCTAGGTCATGTTTTTAAAATAATCTCAAAGCGGGTTATTTGCCGGAGGGTAGGGGACTGGAAGCTTCGGTGAGGCGTTCAAGCCTCCCTTGATCTTGAATCAGGAGCCGCTTGGCCGTCCCGGAGACCAGCCCGGCTCGTTTGAACTGGCTCATGAGCCTGGTCGCAGTCTCCACGGCTATGCCAGCCATGTCGGCCAAATCCTGGCGTGTCAGCCGGACAGAGAGGCGGATACCGTCTGCCTCTCGCACTCCGGCGCGCGCGGCCAGCTTGATCAGCAGGCTGGCCAACCGCTGCTCGGCCCGGTCCAGCGCCAGCAGCTTGGCGTTCTCCTGCGCTTCGTTGAGGCGGTGGCCTAGATATTTGATGACATCGAGTGCCGCGTCGGGGTTGCGGCGCAAGAGGTCATAATAGGCTTTCTTGCTGAGGCGCAGGACACTGACGTCCCCGATCGGCTGGGCGCAGCCTGGGTGGGTGGCCCCGTCGAAGACCGATGCGTCACAGCAGAAGAGATCCCCCGGCATCAAGACTTTGAGCGCGACTTCCTTGCCGGTCGACGAGGTCTTAACGCACTTGACCGAGCCTTCCTTTAAAATATGGAAGCTGTCGGCCGGGTCTCCCTCGCGAAAGATGAACTGGCCTTTGCCGTAACGGGCCTCGACCACTTCTTCCGCGATCTTGCCGCGCTCTCGCGCTGTCAGGCGGCTGAAGAGCGGAATCTTCCGGAGCGGATCCGCTTTCTTCATGGCATGTAGATTAGAGGATCTTCTTGACGGCGTCCACGATCGCGCGGGCGCTGATCCCGAAGCGATCCAGCAGCTCGTCCGGCTTGCCGCTGTGGGGGATCTCCCGGACCGCAAGCTTATGCACGCGAATCCCCTCGCTCCCCACCGCGCTCAGGACCGCATCCCCCAGCCCCCCGTGCTCGTAGTGGTCTTCCACCGTAAGAATGCGGCTGCCGGTCACGCGTGCGCAATCCAGCAGGGTCGTGCAGTCGATCGGCACGATGCTGTACAGGTCGATGACCCGGACCGGGATGCCGGCCGCCTTCAATTGGTCATGCGCCTTCAAGGCTTCAAACAGGGTCACGCCGGCTGCGACGATCGTGAGCTTGTCGCCCTGGCTTTGCCGGACCACCTTCGAGCCGCCGATCTTAAAAACCTCGTCGCTCCCGTACAGAATGGGCGACTTGGGCCGGCCGGTCCGCACGTAGACGGGCCCGCGATGGGCCGCGGCCGCTTCCATGAGACGGTGTGTGCAGACTCCGTCGGAGGGGTACAGTACGACCATGCCCGGCTGCGCCGCCATCATGGCGAGATCCTCCAGGCCCATTTGGGAAGGGCCGTCCTCGCCGATGCTGATGCCGGCGTGCGTGCCCACCAACTTGATGTTGGAGTGGCTGATCGCGGCCATCCGGATGAAGTCATAGGCGCGCGTCAGGAAGCAGGCGAAGGTGGCGACAAAGGGAATCTTGCCGCAGGCGGCCAGCCCCACGGCGGCGCCTACCATGTTTTGTTCGGCAATGAAGTTCTCAAAGAATCGCTCAGGAAACTGCTTGCCGAACTTATCGGTGAACGTGGAATTCTTCACGTCGGCGTCCAATCCGACGACCAGCGGGTTGGCTTCGCCGAGCGCAGCGAGAACGGTACCAAACGCTTCACGAGTGGCCACCTGGTCCGTCGGTTTGTAAGCCGGCGGTGCCATGGTCTTGGCTTGTTTGGGCTGGCCGGCTGAGACGGCCGGTCGTTTGATCTCCGGCTCACTCGCGCCCGGCTTCAGGCAGGCAGCCAGTTCGTCCAAGGCTTTCTGGGTCTCCTCGCCTTTCTTGAGCGCCTTACCGTGCCAGTCCGGCTTGTCCTCGACGAAGGAGATTCCCTTGCCTTTCAGCGTTCGGGCCAAGAGCACCGTCGGCCTGCCCTTCGTCCGGGCTGCCTCCTCGAAGGCAGCCAAGAGCGCGGGAATGTCGTGCCCGTCCACCACGATTGCATGCCAACCGAATCCGGCCCAGCGTGAGCGGTAGGCCTCCATGTCGTGCTGCAGCATCGTGGGGTCGCTTTGCCCGAGTCGGTTCACATCCACGATCGCGCAGAGGTTGTCGAGCCCAAAGTGGCGGCCCAGTTCGACCGCTTCCCAGACCGAGCCTTCCACTGATTCTCCATCGCCCATAAGCACATAGGTCCTGGCCTCGGATCGGTCGATCCGCTTTGCGCTGAGCGCCATCCCGATGCCTGCCGAGAGGCCCTGTCCGAGCGACCCGGTGGCTACATCGACGAACGATAGCCTCGGCGTCGGATGCCCTTCCAGATCGGACTTCAACGTCCGGAGCCTAAGCAGGTCGCGCTTATCGAAGAGCCCTGCTTCCGCCCAGGCTGCGTAGAGCAGGGGAGCGGCATGACCCTTTGAGAGGATGAATCGGTCGTTGTTGGGAGCCTTCGGGTTCTTCGGGTCATAACGCATGACGGAGAAGAACAGCGTGGCCACGATGTCGGCTGCGGAGCAGCAACTGGAGGGATGGCCGCTGCCAGCCTCCGATGTGGCGCGCACGCTCTCGATCCTAAGGTGAGCGGCTTTATTGCCGATCGCCGCGATAAGGACATCCTGCGTCGTGTGAGCCGCCATGATGGTCTCTCCTTTTCCGGTCGTCAGTGTCGGAGTCAACTGTAAACAAAGAGGCGGTCGCCAGTCAATCGTGCTGGCATGCGCAACGGGTTGATGCGTCAGCTTCCAACAGGCCTCTCCGTTTCCTGTTATCGGCTGCGATCAAAAAAACTTAAGACAGGCTGGCCGCCGCTCTATTGCGAAAGAACCAGTAAAGCAGGTAGACATCGGTCACCACCACAGCCGCCAGGATGCCATAGGCTCCAGGGCTCGCGAGCAGGTGCAGTTCAATGCAGACCTTGGATAGCCCGAAGCCCACGACCCATGCATCAAAGCTCATGCAGATCCTTCGGAAAGTTTCGGGATCGATACGACTGATAAGGTAAGTTCCCAGCGGAATGCCGAGCAGAACGCTGGGAACAATGGAAGGGAGCAACTGGGTGCTTTCAACACTGTACAGCCCCAAGAAATAGTAGGCGACACCGGTCAAGGCGGACTCTGCTACCCGGATGAGGCTGAGGGCTGCTCGAAACTCTTGCTTGGCATAGCCTTGATTGTTAAAGAGAACGGCCAGGGGAGGCCCAGAGATGGTGGTGACCGAATAGAGGACCCCGATGCTCATTCCAAACGGCAGCCCTATGGCCTTCTCTGAGCGGATCGGCCGTCTAATGCCGGCCGCCTGGAGGAGGATCAAGGGGAGGAGCACGGCGTAGGTGAAAAACTTGAGCCATCCAGGCTTCACCATAAAGAGAATGTAGCTGCCGATGAGGACCCCGGGAATCACGCCAACCACAAGGGGAAGCACGCGCTTCCAAATCTGCGGCACACTGTGCCGATTGATGAACAGGACGTACGCATTGATGGCCATTTCGACCAGAACCAATGCCGGATTCAAAATTCTGTTCGTGTAGAAAAGCAGTGCAACGGGGACGGTGATTGAGGAGAACCCATACCCTAAGGCCCCATTCACCGTGGCGGCAAAGAAGGTGATCAGGATAAGGCCGATCTGTTCCGTGCTCATTCCTTGCTCTCCTCAACGAGGCGGCTGCATGGCGGCATATTGGGTCGCACGCGAACCTTGTCGTTCACTTGTTCAGGAGCAAGCACGTTAGGAAGTTGACCGCGTGCGACGTCCCGAAGCAAAGTCGCCGATTGTATAGTTATCTAGAATATCCGCGATGGCGTTGCGCACCTCCAGCATGACTTGCTGGATGGGACAACCTTTTTCATCTGTCTGCTCCGCATAGGGACAATCGCTGCACTTTTGGTACGCGGTCTTACTCACGCAGGCGATCGGAGCAAGGGGGCCATCCAGAAGGCGAATGATCTGGCCTAGGGTGATTTCATCCGGAGACTTAATGAGGCTGTAGCCTCCTGTCACACCGCGTTTGCTGGCCAGGAGCCCCGCGTTTTTAAGCGTGAGGAGGATTTGTTCGAGGAACTCGATGGGGATGTTTTGTCTGTCCGCAATTTCGTGTCGCTGGAGCAGGGATCTCTTGTATTGAGCGGTGAGCTCAATGAGAGCACGGAGGGCGTATTCACTCTTTTTTGAAAATTTCATCTCGTGATAGAAATGTAAACTGAGTTACTAAATTATAGATACAATAGCTCATCGCCAAGGGCCCGTCAAGCTTGCACAAGAAGTTTTTCTCAATGAAAAGAAGCCTCAGAAGCCGGCTTGCCAGCCGTTGTCAGAGGCACTGAACACGTGTCAGACGCAGAGCCGCTTTGTCTTGACAGGCAAACCGAATCTTGTTAGTTTGGCGACGCTTTCGAAAGTTACGCTTCGCGAAAGCGAACCCCTTGGGCGTCAATCAGCCTGGTCCGGTGCATACCGCGCAACAACGCAAGGACGATCCGTGACCCTCCAGGAGTTGATCCTCTCCCTCCATCGCTACTGGGCCGACCGAGGCTGCGTCATCCACCAACCCTACGACTTGGAAATGGGAGCCGGTACGTTTCATCCGGCCACTTTCCTGCGCGCCCTGGGCCCCGAGCCCTGGAAGGCTGCCTATGCGCAGCCTTGCCGCCGCCCTACAGACGGCCGGTATGGGGAGAACCCAAACCGGATGCAACATTATTACCAGTATCAAGTTGTCCTCAAACCCTCTCCAGACGATATCCAGGCCTTGTACCTAGACAGTCTTGCCCGCCTGGGGATCAATCCCAAACAACATGACATCCGATTTATCCAGGATGATTGGGAATCCCCGACATTGGGGGCCTGGGGGCTGGGATGGGAAGTGAGACTGGACGGAATGGAAATCACCCAGTTCACCTATTTCCAGGAAGTCGGCGGGATCGAGCTGAACCCCATCACGGTTGAGATTACCTATGGGGCCGAGCGAATCGCGATGTACCTGCAACAGGTGAACAATGTCTTTGATCTGGCCTGGACCGACAGGGTCACCTATGGCGATATTCATCACCAAACCGAAGTTCAGTTCTCAAAGTACAACTTCGAAGCAGCCGAGGTCGGGCGGCTGGTGAAACTGTTTGAAGAATGTGAGTCGGAATGCCGGCGACTCACTGAACAGGGCCTGGTCCTGCCGGCCTACGATTATTGCATCAAGTCCTCCCACCTCTTCAATTTGCTCGACGCGCGCGGCGCGATCAGCGTCGCGGAACGAACCAGTTATATCGCCCGGGTCCGGGCCCTGGCCTACCAGTGCGCAGAAGGCTACCTGGCGCTGCGAGAGCATTTGGGCTTTCCCTTGCTTAATCGAAAGAAGCAGCCTGACGGCAAGGCCGCCTCGCTGCCTCGCGCCTAACTTATACCATGGTCAGGCTCAAGGTAAAAACGCGACGACAACAGTCCGGGCAAGCAATCAAGAGGACAAGGAAGCTTGCCAAACGTCCTCATGCCGACTCACAGTCCGGGGAGTTGCTGTTCGAGATCGGGACAGAGGAATTGCCCTATCAGTTTGTGTCGCCCGCGCTTGATTCCTGCAAGGGCTCGGCCGAACGGCTCTTCAAGGAGCACCGTCTCACCCACGGGACCATCCGCGCATTCGGCACGCCGCGACGCTTGACGCTGGCGGTTGAGGCTCTCTCCAACCATCAAGCTGCGACCGTCAAGGAAGCGATGGGCCCCTCTAAAGCCGTGGCCTTCGACGCAACCGGCCAGCCGACCAAGGCAGCCCTGGGATTTGCGGCAGGGCAGGGCGTGGAAGTCCATGATCTGATAATTCGACAGACTGCCAAAGGCGATTATGTCTTTGCCGTGAAGCGCGACCCTGGCCGTACAGCCAGCGTCGTGCTCGCCGAGATCCTTCCGCAACTGATCGGGGCTCTCTCCTTTCCAAAATCCATGCGCTGGAACGAGACCGGCGTGCGGTTCGCGCGCCCGATCCGTTGGATTCTCGCCCTATATGCAGGAAAATCCATTGAGTTCCAGGTAGGTGCAGTCAGGGTAGGCAACAGGACCTGGGGCCATCGGTTTCTCAGTGCGGGCGCAGCTGGCGGCGGGCAGGGCTTTTGCGTGAAAGATACTGCCTCCTACCTGGCGGTGCTGGAGCGCCACGGTGTGGTCCTGGACCAGGAACGGCGCCGCAAAATGATCCATGACCAGATCGAAAGCCTGGCTAAGTCAGTACGAGGGCAGGTCCATCGCGACGAGGAGCTTTTGGAACAAGCCGTCTATACCGTCGAGTGCCCTCACGCGATCCTGGGCTCATTCAACCCGCAATATCTCTCGCTCCCAAAAGAGATTCTCATTACGTCGATGAAGGAACACCAGGGATTCTTTTCCGTCATACAGCGGGATGGCAGCCTGCTTCCCCAGTTCATCTCGGTCACCAATATGAAGCTGGCGAACATGAATTTGATTCGCGAGGGTAATGAGCGGGTCCTGGCGGCACGCCTGGCCGATGCCAAGTTTTTCTTTGACGAAGACCGCAAGAGCAAGCTTGCGGATCGGGTTGAGAAGCTCAAGGGCGTGGTCTTCCATCAGAAGCTTGGCACGCTTTATGAGAAGCAGCAGCGGGTCAGGCAGTTGGTGGAACGTCTTGCCGTCATGTTTTCTTTCGACGAAGATACCCGCCGCGCCAGTGTGAGGGCGGCTGAACTCTGCAAAGCCGATCTGACCACCGGCATCGTCGGCGAATTTCCAGCCCTTCAGGGCATCATGGGCGGAGACTATGCTAAACATGACGGAGAGACGGACGCGGTGTGTCGGGCAATCGCCGAGCAGTATCTCCCCCCCTCTATGGAAGGGAACATCCCCCAGACGCCGGCCGGCCGGGTGCTTTCGCTGGCCGACCGGCTCGATACTATCTTCGCCTTTTTCCGCGTCGGCCTTGTACCATCAGGCTCCGAAGATCCTTTTGCCCTTCGACGCAATGCGCTGGCTGTCGTCCGAATCGCTCTTGAGGGACAGCTTCCCCTGAACCTAAGCGAGTTGAGCATTCAAGGCTTCGACTCAGCTATAAACTCCAGCAACATCCCTATCCAATTCATACTGGATCGTCTTGCGTTTTATGGTCTCACGGTTGATAACATGCGCGCTGACGTTGCGTCAGCCATCTTGAGCGGTCCACTGAGAAACCCACGTCAGTTCAGCTTGAACTTACTCGACCTCTACGCCAAGATAAAGGCCTTGCAGGCGATCACGACACGTCCCGAGTTCGACCCGCTCATGGTCGGCTTCAAGCGGGCGCACCGGTTGGTCGAGAAGGAGAATTGGAAGGAAGAGGAAGTGAATCCGGTACTCTTCCAACATCCAGCCGAAGAGAAGCTTCACATGGCGCTGGAGGAAACGAGACTTCAAGTCCCATATGCGATCGAGCAGATGAACTACGAGACCGCCCTCGAAGGGTTGGTCCGGCTGAAACCAGCCATTGACGCATTTTTTACCAACGTGATGGTCAATACGGAGGAGCAGGGGCTCCGTGCAAACCGGCTTTCGCTGCTCCGCGCCGTAGACCAATTGTTCCTGAAGTTCGCGGATTTCTCGCAGATCACGGTGCAAGGAACCTGACGTAGCAGAAGCCAATGGCTTCAACGGGTGCAGAACCAGCGACACCGATAGGACCGAGGGTCTATCGTCTGCCGGAAGAGCAGAAGAGGAGAAAGCTCCGGCTCTACACTTACGCCGTCTCCACCCTGATGGCGGTGCTCTGCAGTGCGGTCTTTTTGCTCGGCCTTTGGGGCAGCCGAGTCAACCTGGACACCTTGATTAGAATGCCAGACCACTTTGATCCGACCACGGATGTCTGTCTGCGGCTGGGCTGGCACCGGGTCACGGGCGCCGAGACCCCTGTTGAGCTGTGCAACGAGTGGATCAACCTCTCCGATCCATCGGGCGAAACGCACACGTTTCAGCAAGGCACGAAGGTCGTCCAGGGGGCCGACGGGAGACTCTATTTCGATCACCCGGCGCGGGTGGACTATCGGTTGTTCCTGCTCGGAGGATTCGTCGTGGCCGTTATCGTGTCGGGCCTGCTGCTCAAACGATATTTAATCGCACGGTACAGACTGCGGCTGGAGGGTGTCGGCAATTGACTGCAGGAGATTGATCGCGCCTTCATCCGGAACGACATAGAGGAGACACAGCGTGGGCACAAAGAAATGGGTCTACTACTTCGGGGACGGCAAGGCCGAAGGCACCGGCAACATGAAGGAGCTACTGGGCGGCAAGGGAGCCGGCTTGGCGGAGATGACCAATCTTAACATCTCCGTGCCGCCCGGCTTCACGATTTCGACCGATGCTTGCGTGGAATACTACCGGCGCAAAAAAGCCTATCCACCCGGGATGTGGGACCAGGCGCTCCAGTGTCTCAAGCGGGTGGAACGGTCGATGGGATCACGCTTCGGCGATCCTGCCAACCCGCTGCTGGTCTCGGTCCGCTCCGGCGCCAGAGCCTCCATGCCCGGCATGATGGATACGGTGCTGAACGTGGGGTTGAACGAACGCACGGTCGAAGGGCTTGCCGCCAAGACGAACAACGAACGGTTTGCGCTGGACAGCTACCGGCGCTTCATCACGATGTTCGGCAGCGTGGTCATGGACGTCCCCCGCGAGCACTTTGAAGAGTTGCTCAAACATATGAAGCTGGACCGGGGGGTCAAACAGGACACCGAGCTGGACATCAAGGCGCTCAAGGAGCTTGTTCGCCGGTTCAAGGCGGCGGTTCACCACGATACGGGCCGTGATTTTCCAGAAGACCCCTTCGAGCAGCTTCGCATGGGCGTGAACGCCGTCTTCTCCTCCTGGTACGGGGCGCGCGCGGTCACCTACCGACGCCTCTACAACATTCCGGACAGCTGGGGGACGGCGATCAACGTCGTCGCGATGGTCTTCGGCAACATGGGGGAGACCAGTGGCACGGGAGTGGCCTTCACCCGCAACCCGGCTTCCGGAGAGCCTACGTTCTTCGGTGAATGTCTGCTGAACGCGCAAGGGGAAGACGTCGTGGCCGGCATCAGGACGCCGCTGCCTGTCGTGGCTCTCGCCAAAACGCTCCCTGGAGCGTACAACGAGCTCGTCAAGACCTACCGGACGCTGGAACGCCACTACCGGGACATGCTGGATCTGGAGTTCACCATCCAGGAAGGCAAGCTCTATATGTTGCAGACCCGGGTAGGGAAACGAACCGGCATCGCCGCGGTCCGGATCGCGGTGGACATGGTGAAAGAAGGGTTGATCAGCAAACGCGAGGCGGTGCTCCGCCTGGGACCGGAGCAACTATCCCAGTACCTGTACCCGATCTTCGACTCAGCGGAAGAAAGCAGGTACCAGTCCATCGGGAAGGGCCTGCCCGCCGGCCCTGGGGCGGCCGCCGGGAAGATCGCGCTGACGCCCGACAAGGCGGTCGAGATGCAGGGGCGGGGAGAGCGGGTCATTTTGGTCCGGCAGGAGACCAGCCCGGACGACATTCACGGGATGCACGCGTCGCTGGGCTTCCTGACCGCGCGTGGGGGGATGACGTCCCATGCCGCAGTCGTCGCGCGGCAGATGGGAAAAGTGTGTGTCGCCGGTTGCGAGGCCGTCGAGGTGATCGACGGCGCGACGGTTAAAATCGGCTCCCAAACGTTCAAAGAGGGCAATTACCTGTCAATCAACGGCTTCACCGGCCATGTCTATGGAGGGGACATCCCGGTTGTCGCGTCCGAGGTTATTCAAGTTATCCAGGGCAAGTTGGAGGCCCGCCGGTCTGAGAAGTATCAGCGGTTCTCCAGTTTCTTACAGTGGGCCGACGAATTCCGGCGGCTCAGGGTCAGGGCCAACGCGGATGTGCCCGATCAGGCCATGATCGCCAGAGGGTTCGGTGCCGAAGGCATCGGCCTCTGCCGGACGGAGCATATGTTTTTCGCCGAGGATCGCATCCCGATCATGCAACGCATGATCCTGGCACGCACCAGCGAAGAGCGAGAACGGTACCTCGCCCAGTTGCTGCCTCTGCAGAAACAGGACTTTATCGGGCTCTACCGAGAGATGAAGGGTTTTCCGGTGACGATCCGCCTGCTGGACCCGCCGCTGCACGAATTCCTGCCCAAGCGGGAAGACCTCATGGTGGAAATCGCCAGGCTGGAGTTGACCGGAGGAGATCCGGCGCTGGTCGAAGAGAAGCGCCGTCTACTGGCTCGGGTGGAAGAACTGCACGAGTTCAACCCCATGCTGGGCCTGCGCGGCTGCCGGCTGGGCATCACGATGCCGGAGATCACCCGCATGCAGACCCGCGCCATCATCGAGGCGGCTTGTGAGGTGGCACGGGAAGGGAAGAAGATGGTTCCGGAGATCATGATCCCGTTGGTCGGCATGGTCTCGGAAATGAAGGCCCAAAAGGACTTGATCCGGGAAGTGGCGGACGAAACCTTGAAGCACTGCGGGATCAAACTGACTTACCTGGTCGGAACCATGATCGAGCTGCCGCGGGCCGCCGTCACAGCCGGGCGAATCGCAGAGGAAGCTGAGTTTTTCTCCTTCGGGACCAACGATCTGACCCAGACCACGTTCGGCTTTTCACGTGACGACGCGGCCAAGTTCGTGGCCTTCTACATGCGTCGCCAGGACAGTTGCCCCCGTTGCCTGAGCACCGATGTGGACTGGAAGGAGATGAGATGCCGGAGCTGCGGGATCACGATTACGACCAAGGCGGAGAATATCCTGGAGGCCGATCCCTTCGCCGTCCTGGACCGGGAAGGAGTGGGTGCCATGATGAAGATGGCCATGACGGAAGGGCGGAAGACCAGGCTGGACATCAAGCTGGGCATCTGCGGTGAGCATGGAGGCGACCCCAGCTCGGTGGAGTTCTGCCATGAGATCGGCCTGGACTATGTCAGTTGCTCGCCGTACCGGGTCGCGATCGCCCGCCTGGCGGCAGCACAGGCTGCCCTGGCCGGCTCGCCTGGCGGACCGACCGGCGCGCCGTCCAGGAAGCGATCAGGCGCCGGAGCCGGCCGTGGCCGGACCAGCCGCAGGGGCCGCCCGCGAAAAGCGCGGCGTGTCAGGTGACCAGCCCCGACGTAGATCAACAGCACATGACGCTGGCGCTCCATCTGGCAGCCAAGGGACGGGGCCGAACTAGTCCCAATCCGATGGTCGGTGCCGTGGTCGCGGCAGGGAACCGGATCGTCGGACAGGGTTATCACCGGAGAGCCGGCGGTCCTCATGCGGAAATCCTGGCGCTCCGAGCGGCCGGTAGGCGGAGCCGGGGTGCGACTCTCTACGTCACCCTCGAGCCTTGCTGCCACGAGGGCAAGCGGACCCCTCCTTGTGTTCCCGCCCTGATCGAGTCAGGCCTCAAGCGTGTCGTCGTTGCCATGCAGGATCCCAATCCATCCGTATCCGGACGAGGCATCAACCTGCTGCGCAGGGCCGGCATGAGGGTCTCAGTCGGATGTCTCCGCAGCAAAGCCGAGCAGTTGAACGAAACCTATTGCCATTGGATCATGACCGGGCGGCCCCATGTCTTTCTGAAAGCCGCGATGACCCTGGATGGGAAGATTGCCACGGCGTCGGGCGAGTCCCGCTGGATCACCGGAGCCGAAGCCAGGCGGGATGTCCACCGCATGAGGAGCCAAGTAGATGCGATCATGGTCGGGATCGGCACGATCTTGAAAGATGATCCGCTTCTCACGGCCAGACCGGCAGGGCGAGCAGGGGGCACAACCCAACCCAGGCAACCGCTTCGCGTGATCCTTGACAGCCGGCTCCGCATCCCGGAAGGGGCCCGCGTCCTCTCTCTTCGCAAAGGCACCAGCGATCTCACCGGCACGCTCATTGCCACGACGGAGAAGGCCTCCAAGCGCCGCATCGATCACCTGCGAGCGCGTGGCATTTCCGTGTTGGTCCTCCCGACTCAAGACGGCCATGTCTCTCTTTCTGCCTGTCTCAATCGCCTCGGGCAGCTCGGTGTCAGCAGTGTCATGATCGAAGGCGGAGGCCAGCTCAATGCCTCGGCACTTCGTGAAAAGCTGGTCAACCGAGTACGCTTTTATATGGCCCCCTCGCTCCTCGGCGGGCAGGAGTCGAAAGGGGTGATCGGAGGTCATTCTCCTAGACGGCTGGCTGAGGCTGTTCCGCTGACAGACATGCGGATCAGACGGGTCGGGAAGGACGTTGTCATTGAAGGTCGAATCGTCACGAAAACTCACGCAACTCGTACAAATTAAGATACATTTATACAGAACTGTACAGAGTCCGTGGGCGGCAACGAAGGCCACTAGGATAGTCATTTATGAAATCAACCACTTGCAAGAGACCATGCCGAGGCATTGGACTTGCTCACTACCAATGCCATGGAACTGACTTCAGCGAGACAAGGGTCACCCAGTCCTCTCAATCACGCCGCCGATTCCCAATACACGATTGATGTCGCGATCGAAGCCTTAGGGGAAGCGCTCAATGTTCAGGACAGCGACACCCTCGCCCATTCTCAGCGAGTGGTCCGTTACGCCCAAGCGCTGGGCAGGATCCTTGATCTTCCCGATTCCAAGCTCCTCACCTTGAGGCGGGGAGTGTTTCTGCACGATATCGGCAAGATGTACGTGCCAGCCTCCATTCTTAACAAGCCCGGCCAATTGTCTCCGGTTGAATGGTCAGTCATGCAGCGCCACCCGGTGACCGGCTACAAGATCGTGCGGTCTCATCTTTCACTTTCAATGGAGGAGGTTGCGACCATCGTGCTGTTCCACCATGAGTGGTACGATGGAACCGGCTATCCTTCCGGACTCACGGGAGAAGAGATCCCGCTGGGAGCCAGGATCTGCTCAGTGGTGGATGTGCTGGACGCCCTGACATCCGACCGCCCCTATCGAAAGCCCGTGAGCTTCGCCGAAGCCTGCGAACTGATCCGGTCCGAACGAGAGACCCATTTTGATCCCATCGTGGTGGAAGCCTTCCTCAGCATCAAGCCGGCGCGGTGGCAAGCGTTCCAGGTTGTGGCATGCCCGCGCCAGCTTTTCCTCCACCCCTCACCGGCTGAGACCAGCCAACTGTTGTTCGACCAACCAGCCGTCTCCGTCTTTTGACAAGCCGGAAGTAAAGATGGTACCGTTTCGCAGTGGTACCGAGGACTCCCTTCCTCATCTTTAGAACCTTTTGGTTTCATCTTCCCTTTTCCCTCCATACACGCTCTCCGATGTCCCTTTCGAGAGGGTCAGGATGTTTATCGGCATCATTCTAGCCGGCGGAATTCTGACCGGGCTGGCAGCAATGCCGGGTCCGGCGTTTTCCGGTGATCCACGGTCGGCCGTGCCGGCCGACACGGCCGTCCAGTCTCTCTCATTGTTGGTTCAGCAGTACCTTGAAGCCGATGAGCCGGAAAAGACAGGCCGACTTTTGGCGGAAATCCTCCATGACCCGGATGCAAACGTAGAAACGGTAGCGGTGATCATCAAGACCGGTCGGCCTTACGGCCCCGAACCGGTTGGGCTACAGCCGAGCCGACCGGTGCAGGTCCGAGGCAGGATCTACCACTACGGGCTCTCCGTGCCGCAGTCCTATCAACCTGCGCAGGCTTATGGTCTGGTCGTCTGCCTGCACGGAGCGGGCTTTACAGGCGATGCCTATCTGGAGCGCTGGCAGCCTCGCCTCGGGGAGGACTACCTCCTGGCCTGTCCGACGTTTCCTTCCGGCGCCTGGTGGACCAGGCAAGCGGAGGAGCTCGTCCTGGCGACGATCCGATCGGTCGAGGCTCGGTACCACGTGGACCCGGATCGCATCTTCCTGACCGGCATGTCCAATGGAGGCATCGGCACTTATCTGATCGGCATGCACCATGCCTCCCTTTTCGCAGGCCTGGCTCCGATGGCCAGCGGGCTTGATGAGGTGCTGCTGCCGTTTTTGGAAAACCTGCGTCACACGCCGGTCTATGTGATTCACGGTCGGAGCGACCAGGTCATGCCGGTGGAGCTCAGTCGCTCCATCGTCAAGGAGATGGGGCGGCTGGGCTACGATGTCACCTATCGGGAGCATGAGCGGGTCCACCCCATGGCCGGCGGGCATTTCTTTCCACGCGAAGAGTTGCCGGCCCTGGTGGCCTGGTTGGGAAGCCACCGCCGCGATTCCGATCCAAAAAGCCTGACGGTGGTGCGGGATGCCACGCATCTGACTTCATTTGGCTGGATCAGAATTGATGCAACGGACCGCATCGCTGCCTTTACGGACAGTCTGATCGACAACCGCGATGAGGCCGTCGTCAACCGGGTCTATGCCAGGCTGGAAGCGGCCGTGGTCGCGCCGAACCGAATCGAGGTGCGGACCCGGCGGGTGAAACGCTTCAGCCTGTTTCTGAACCGCTCGCTGGTGGATCTGGCCGAGCCGGTCACGATCGTGACCAACGGACGCGTGAGTTTTCAGGGGCCGGTTATGCCCGGCTTGGAAACCCTGCTGCGCGAGGCTCGCCTGCGCCGGGACCGGCATCGGCTCTTCCCGGTCCTTATAACTATCCCGGTGGAGGCAGCGCCATGACCCCCGATCGAAGCGGCCTCCGCAGCTTGGTTGCAGGAAACCGGTTGGTCGGCGCGTCGGTCGCCGCAGCGCTGCTGGCCAGCCTGGTCTCTGCGTGGCCGGGGGAACCCTGCCGGGTCACCTTGCAGGCCACTGGCTTCGCATTTCCAGCCGAGCGGGTGGATCCCGCGACGCTGTGTCTGATCGAGCCCATCATCAACAGTGCCACGACCTCCGGTGTGGTCGGTCCCACCACAACGCCGATCCCGCCATCGTTTTACGCCTACTTGCTTGACCACCCCGGCACCATCGCGTCGCTGGTCGAGCGGTTCGGCATCGGGTCCTATCAATTCATCACCAAAGGCTCCAACCAATTTTGGGGGGACGATCGGGAGGGAACCCACGGGTTGCTCACCTTGCTGTATCAGGACCAACGAAGCCGGCTGTATCACATCGACGGCTACCATGAAGGGCATGTGTTCCCGATCGTTCGGGTCAAGGCGGCGGTCTTCCTTCGGACCACGCCGGTGACCACCCCAGAGGGCTACCAGGCAATCGAGACTTCGCTTGCCGCCTACACCAAACTGAACGACCCAGTCCTCGCCACGCTCGTCTCCGTTCTGAAGCCGCTGATCGGGGATGCGGTCACTCGCAAGCTCACGAAGGGGTTCAATGCCACCACCCAGTTGGGCGCGCTCATCGCCAAGGATCCGCATCGCGTCATCCAGGAAGTCCGCTCGTTGCCGGCCATTCAACCGGACGAACGGGAAGTGCTGACGGCGCTGCTGCAAGGACTGCCTCAACCAACCCGCGCGCCAACTCCCTGATGGTGAGGCGCAGCTTCATACTCCTGTGCGGGATCGGTGTTTTCTGCTTCATCAGTTACAACCTGGTCCGGATGCCCGTCCTTGCTCTCTTCGCCCAGTCGCTCGGCGCCGGCCCCGAGCGCATCGGGCTCGTAGTCTCGGTTTCCACCCTGACCGGCGTCCTGCTGAAGCTGCCGGCCGGTGCCCTGTCGGACATCTACGGCCGGCGCCTGTTGATGCAGGTCGGGGTCCTGGCCTTTGCGCTGCCGCCCTTTGCCTATCCCCTGATCGCCGATTTGAACCTGTTGGTCGGGTTGCGGTTCATCCATGGTCTGGCAACGGCAATCTTCGCGCCGGCCGCGTTGGCGACTGTCGCAGACCTGTATCGAGAACGGCGCGGCGCGGCGCTCGGCTGGTACACCGCCTCCACGCAGGCCGGCGCCCTCCTTGGCCCGGTGCTCGGCGGCTGGCTCGTCTATGCGGCGGGGTTCTCGACCGCCTTCATGACCGCCGGGGCCTTCGGCTGCCTGGGGCTGCTGTTCTTCTTCAGCCTCCGCCTGTCTCCGCTTCCTCCCAGCGCGCGGGAACACGGATTCCGGGCGGTGCTGACCGAAATGCTGAAGGGCTTCCGGTTGGTCTGGCGCAACAAGCGCGTGCTTGTCACAAGCGTAACCGACGGGGCCAAGATGATCGCCAACGGCGCGTTGATGGCGTTTTTGCCGATCTACGGGCTGGCCGTCGGGTTAAATCCGGGCGAGGTGGGGTTCCTGTTCGGCATCCAGGGCGTCACCTCGTTTTTCTCAAAGCCGGTCATGGGCTGGGCCTCGGACCGGGTTGGGCGGCGACCGTTGATCTTGATCGGGTTGGCGATCTGCGCCGGCACCTTCATCCTGATCCCTCAGGTGTCCAGCCTCCCCATCCTGCTGGCACTGGCGGCCGGTTTCGGCTTTGGGGAAGCAGTGGTCTCCTCATCAACTTCCGCTCTGGTGGCCGACCTGTCAGAACTGAAGACTCTGGGGGCCGGCATGGGCATGCAGGGGACCATCTCGGATATCGGCCATGCCAGCGGCCCGCTGCTGGCCGGCCTGCTGATCGCGCACCTGGATTACCAGGGAGCCTTTACGGTGATCGCCGCCGTGCAGCTCGTCTCTGCGGCGGTTTTCTGGGCTCTCGTGAAAAGATAGTTGGCCAGCGTGGAGACGGCGCCGCGTCGGTGTGGCGGACTATGGTGGAGCCCCACGGGCTTAGCCTACTCTGCCGAAGCAGCTGCTTCGGCTGCGAAGGCCGGGCGCCCGTGGCACCCTCCACACGCGTCGTCGGGCGGAACCCTCCGAAGCGTATCCTCCTTCGCTCAAGCTACGGAGGATACCCTCATTCATCCCCGTCTTGACAGGCGGGGCTTTCTCCGCTCGCTTTCGCTCGCGGAGGAGGGTAAGATCGGCCGGCAGTTGTTCCGGGAGCTAGCCGTGAAACCGGAGATGGGAACAGCCGACATCGTCGTCGGCGTACTGGGCGCGATCGGCGTGGTCGTGCTGATCATTGTCTTCGTGTTCGTGGTCAAGAAGGTGCTGCTCGACAAGTAACCGATGTTTACCGGGATCGTAGAAGAGATGGGCGTCGTGATGGGGCTGGAGAAAAACCTGGCCGGTGCCAGGCTGACCCTCCTCGCCCAGACAATCATGACCGACCTGACGGAAGGCGCCAGCGTCAGCGTGAACGGCGCCTGCCTCACTGTCGTGGCAAAAGGCGAACGAGACTTTTCCGTCGATCTCTCTCCCGAAACGCTCTTAGTGACCACCCTAGGCAGGCTGGCAGCCGGCATGCCGGTCAATCTTGAGCGGGCGATGAAGCTCAACGAACGGCTCGGCGGCCATCTGGTGGCCGGCCATGTGGACGGGGTCGGGATGGTCCGGAGCCGCAGACAGGACGGCAACGCCATCGTGCTGACGATCGAGACGCCACCGGAATTAGTGCGTTATTGCGTGCCGAAGGGTTCCATCACCATTGATGGAATCAGTATGACGATCAACGAGGTAACGGACCGGACCTTCAGTATCGCGGTGATTCCCCACACGGCCAAGGTCACGACCTTGGGACTCATGAAGGAAGGGGACCAAGTCAACCTCGAATCGGACCTCATCGGCAAGTACGTCGAGCGGCTGCTTCAGGAGCGAGGCGTCCTGCCCTCCAAACCAGCCCCCGTCATCGACCGCGACTATCTGCAGAAGCGGGGACTGATCTAAGGGGAGTTTTCAGTTCACTGCTCTCAGTTCTCAGTTTCCAACTCAGTGCTGACGACTGATTACTGACAACTATTCGTCACTCCTCAATCGTCGAGATATCCCCCGGATCCTGCCCGAGCTCCTGAGCCTTGAGCACCCGTCGCATGATCTTGCCGGAACGGGTCTTGGGCAGGGAGGTGACCACGTCGATCTCATGTGGCACCGCAATCTTGCCCAACTCTTTCAGCACGTGATCCTTCAGCGCATGAAGCAACTCGTGGCTGCTCTGATAGCCCTGTTTGAGAATCACGAAGGCCTTGATGGATTCGCCCACCGTCTTGTGGGGCTTGCCGATCACCGCCGCTTCGGCCACGGCCTGGTGGCTGACCAGGGCGCTCTCCACCTCGGCCGTCCCGATGCGGTTGCCGGCGACTTTGATCACGTCATCGGCGCGCCCCATGAACCACAAATACCCCTGCTCATCCTTCCGGCAGACATCCCCGGCCGTGTAGCAGTTGGGAATCGTGTTCCAATAGACTTGATAGCGGTCCGGGTCCTTGTAGATCGTGCGCATCATGGCGGGCCACGGCTTCTTGATCACGGCAAACCCTCCGGCATTGGCCGGCAAGCTGTTGCCCGCTCGATCCACCACGTCCGCCTCAATGCCCAGGAACGGCCTGGTCGCCGATCCCGGCTTGAGCGGCACGGAGGGGAGGGGAGTGACCAGGATCATGCCGGTCTCGGTCTGCCACCAGGTATCCATGATCGGTTTGTCGCCGCCGGTTACTCGGTGGTACCACTCCCAGGCTTCCGGGTTGATCGGCTCGCCGACCGTGCCCAGAACCCGGAGCGTCGAGAGATCGTACTTCTTGGGCCACTCCTCCCCGTACTTCATCAGCAACCGGACCGCCGTCGGGGTGGTGTAGAAGATCGAGACGCCGTACCGTTCGATCAAGTGCCACCAGCGGCCAGGGTTGGGATAGTCCGGCTTGCCCTCGGCGGTGAGGATGGTGGCTCCGTTGAGCAGGGGGCCATACACAATATAACTGTGGCCCGTGACCCACCCGGGATCGGCCACACAGAAGTAGACGTCCTCCTCCTTGAGATCGAACACATACTTCGTCGTGATGTAGGTCCCCACCATGTATCCACCGTGCACGTGCACCACCCCTTTGGGCTTGCCGGTCGTACCGGAGGTATACAGAATGTAGAGGGGCGTTTCTGCATCCAGCGGCTCCGCCTCGCATTGAGCCCTTTCTCCCGCCAACCAGTCGTCCCAATCCACTTCTTTGGAAGCCGTGAGGGGAACTCCCGGCTTTTCTCGTCGGACCACCACGACGGTCTCCACGGTCCCGCAGTTGGAGACAGCCTGGTCCACGACCGTTTTGAGGGCGATGCGCTTGCCCCGGTCATAGCCGCAGTCCGCGGTGATGACCACCCGCGATTCCGCATCCTGAATGCGGCTTTCCAACGCCGGCGCGCTGAACCCGGAATACACGACGCTGTGGATCACGCCGATCCTGGCACAGGCCAGCATCGCCACGATCTGCTCGGGGATCTTCGGCAGATAGATCGTAACCCGGTCGCCCTTCTTGAGCCCGAGCGCTTTCAACGCGTTCGCGCAGCGATTGACCTGGCGAAGGAGCTCGCCGTAGGTGAAGACCCGCTCCTCTCCCTGTTCTCCCACCCAGATCACGGCCACCTTGTTCCTTCGCCAGGTCTTCACGTGGCGGTCCAGGCAGTTGTAGGAGATGTTGCAGGTGGCGCCGACGAACCACTTGGCCCAGGGATAGTTCCACTCAAGGACCTTCGTCCAGGGGCTGAACCATTCCAATTCCTTCGCTATCTTGTCCCAAAAAGCCTCCGGATCGGCGATTGATCGGCGATACTCTACTTCATAATCTTTGATGTGTGCGGCAGCTTTGGTCTCTGCGGTCGGATGCACAATCCGGCCGGTTTGCGACAGACTCTCGATTGGCTCGTCCCTCTTGTCCATGCGAACGCTCCCTACTCCGACTCAATTCGATCTCGCGCTTGCCCCTCCGCTTCTGCGGCCTGGACAGCGGGAGATCATTATGGGCAAGCCGGCGGAGATGTTCAAGCCCGGCGCGAGCCCCATCCTTGACAGCCTGAAGACCCGAAGAGTAGCATCCCTTCAAAAAGCAGTTTTCACCTGATGGGTCGATGCATTTGAAAGACCCGACGCCTCTGTCATGCAACGATTACGTACCCCGTTCACAAAACTGGCCTTGACGGCGGTTCTGGTCTGTACCGCCGCCACCACCGCGTCAGGCCAGCTCGGCCGCCCCGAAGGTTTGTACTACAAATCCTGGGGAGTAGTGATCGGTATCGACGACTACCAAGTCGCTCCGAAACTGGCCGGGTCCGTGTCCGACGCCAAGTCCGTTGCCGTCGCACTGCGTCAGCTCGGCTTCGACGACATCATCGAGGTCTACGACAAAGACGCGAAGTCCAGAAACCTCAAAGCCATCCTGTCGAACGATCTGCCGCGGAAGGTGGGCCGCCAGGACCGGGTCGTCGTGTTTTTCGCAGGTCATGCCGCTGTCACGCGCGACATGAACGGGAAAGACCTGGGTTACCTCGTGCCCTGGGACGCCCAGATCGCCAACGTTTCCAAAGCCGTGACCTTGGACGACCTGAAGGAGTTTTCGCGCCGCGTGATGTCCAAACACGTTCTGTTCGTGCTGGACGCTGCGGTGGCCGGATGGGACATCACGCCGCCTCAACAACTGTCTCTGGAAGGACGGCTCTCCCCGGAGGATGAAACCGATCGGCGGTCAGTCCAGATCCTCACGGCCGCCGGCAAGGGAGAGACCGTGACTCAGAAAGACGGGCAGGGAATCTTCACGCAGGCCTTCATGGCCGGGCTCAAGGGCGCTGCCGACAACAACAAGAACGGCTGGGTTATGGGCACCGAGCTGGCCGCCTATATCAAGCAACAGGTGGAGCAGGCCACGGGAGGCGCCCAGCATCCTCAATTCGCCCGCCTGGATGGGGATGGGGACATCGTCTTGGTCGAAGGGAAAAAGAGCGCGTTTCGGGCCGGGCCGGAGCCCAAGACCCAGACCGAACGGACGGCGGCGGCGAAAGAAGAGTATGACAAGGCCTATTCGCTGTTGCAGCAGCAACGTTCCGTGCAGGAAGCGATCGAACGGCTGAACAAGGCGATCGGGTATGACCCCGCCTTCGGAGATGCTTACGTGCTGAAGAGCTATATCCTGTTGGAACTCCAGCCCAACCTGGATGAGGCCCTGGTGGCCGGCGAATTGGCGGTCAAACACGCGCCCAAGAATCCGGACTCGCACTATACGCTTGGATTAGTGCTGCAAAAGAAAGGCCGCTTCGCGGACGCGGAGCGGGCCCTGCTCCAAGCGGCGGCCGTCAATGCTGCCTATACGGATGTCTATCTCTCGCTAGGGGACCTCTACGCGGAAGACCTCAAGGATCAGAAGAAGGCCGCGGAAGCCTACCGCCGCTACCTGAAGACAGGCGGCACTGAAAACAGAGTGCGGGACTACCTGCAAGAGAAGGGCGGCGCCGCGCCGCCTACGAAACAGTAGAAAAGGGTCATTGGTCAATCGTCATCGGTCACTGGGGAGGAAAGCCATTCCAAAATTGGCCATGCTCCTCATTGCCGGTGACCATTAACTAGTGACCATTGACGTTTTTTTAGTCCTGCGCTCCGCCTTTCAGATACCCCAGCCCGATCTTGAGCGCGCGCCGCGTCACCTCCGCCCAGCGGACCTCCGGATACTCAGCCAGCACCGCTGCAGCTTTCGGGTCCTGCACATCCAACTCGATGACCTTGATGACTCCATCCTGAATCTTGACCTGTGCCACGCCATCCTCCATACCGAGCTTCGCTTGAGCCGCGCCCTTCGATCAAATGGGCGCGGATAGTTATTTTGCCTCCAGTGAAATGTGAACCAAACTTCGTTTGAGCCCGGGTACCCGTTGCTCGGGGTGCCCGTTGCTCTTTCCACAGCAACGGGCCAGCGCAATGGGTGAAACGGCTCCCGCGCTTCGTTGACAGGTCTCGGGTCGCATGTTAGCATGAATCAAAGTGATTTCGGCAACCATCGTCAACGAATCTCTCGCCAGGGACGGCGCAAATCCCCCAACGACCCCCAGGAAGCGAGACGGGTCAGGAAGGAGTTCTCTCATGATCTCGACCAAATCACAGGTGGCAAAACTGATAGGCAGCGCCGTGGCTGTCGTTTTGCTGGCCGGGCTCACCGCCTGCGGCGGTCCTCCGGCCTGGGTAAAAAAGGGCTCCGGCGTCTATAACGAAAAAGACAACAAGTCGTTTTACGGGGTCGGAGCAGTGACCGGGGTGAGGAACGAACCCCTGGCTTGGGACGCGGCCGAGAACCGGGCTCGCGCTGAGCTGACCAAAAGCTTCCAGACCTACACCGCCTACTTGATGCGAGACTATGCGGCCTCGACCACGGCAGGCGACTTCAATAAATCGGCGGAGGAACAGAACATCGAACGGGCGATCAAGACCTTTGCCTCGGCGACCCTCAGTGGGGTGCGCCCGATCGATCGGTACAAAGATGAAAAGACCGGCACCTACTATGTCCTGACGAAACTGTCGCTGAAGGAAATGCAGGACGCCCTTGAGCAGACGAAAGAACTGAACGCCCAGGTCCGTGACTATGTCCGCCGGAACAGCGAGAAGGCCTTCGAGCGGCTCGAAAAGGAAGAAGACAAACAGGGAAAGAAATAATGAAGTCGGAACGATGAATGATGAATAAGGAAGCGCCAACCTTTTTATTCAGCATTCAGCACACAGCGCTCAGCTTTCGCCTCTGGCGGGCCGTCGCTGCCGTGATGCTGTCCGCACTCCTGGTGATGGTCGCCGGATGTGGAAGCGCCGCCAAGGTGACCAGAGTGGACGCCGACGTTGTCACGGATTTAAGCGGACGCTGGAACGATACCGACTCCAGGCTGGTGGCGGAAACGATGGTCAGGGAGGCGCTTGATAGCCCCTGGCTGGGAAACTACACGAGAGCCAGAGGCCGCCAGCCTGTTGTCGTGGTCGGTACGATCCTGAACCGAAGCCACGACCACATCAATGTCCAGACCTTCGTGACGGACCTCTCCCGCGAGTTGACGAATTCCCAGAAGGTCGCCTTCGTGGCCGGCAAAGGGGAGCGGGAGGAGATCCGGGAGGAACGGCGCGAACAGGCCATCCATGCCCGCGAGGACACGCAGAAGGCGCCTGGGAAGGAGATCGGAGCCGACTATATCCTGAAAGGCTCCATCTCCAGCATCCCCGACGAGTCGGATGGCGTCAAGGCGATGTTCTACCAGGTCGACCTGGAGATGATCGATCTCGAAAGCAACGTCAAGTCCTGGTTTGGCCAGAAGAAGATCAAGAAAGTGATTGAACGTAAGCGCGTACTCTTTTAGGTCCCGTCCGACTGAGCTGTTCGACAAGTCCGTTCGACCTCCGTGGCAGAATCCAGCTTGCTTGCCAATCCGGCATCACGCCCGCTGTTTCAGTCCTTCCTGACCCTATGGTTGATGGCGGCAGCGATTTCCGGCTGTAGCTCCGCGCACAACCGCTACCTCCTGGTGGAGGAGAGCCTCAGGACCGGCAACGTGATGCAGGCGGACCAGATCGTCGCGCAGGCCGAACGGGACTATGGCTCGACCAGCCGCGTCCTGTACCGGATGGACCGAGGCATGACGCTGCACTTGGCCGGCCGCTATCAGGAGAGCACGGCGATCCTGGAGCAGGCGGAAACGGAAGTGGAGGATCTCTACACCCGCCGGGTGCGCACCGAAACAAAAGCCTTCCTCGTCAACGATACCCTCTTGCCGTATGAAGGGGAGCCCTATGAACAGGTCATGGTCAACGTGCTCAAGGCCCTCAACTACGCCGAGATGGGGAGCCTGTACGAGGCCTTGGTTGAAGCCCGAAAGATCGACCAGCGATTGAACGGCTTCGCTGACCAGGCGCGCGACAAGGACACCTATCGCGACGACGCCTTTGCCCGGTACCTGACCGGCATCCTGTATGAAGCGACCGGCGATCTCGACAACGCGTTCATCGCGTACCGCAAGGCCTACGAGGCCTACCTCCGGGCACGTCCCTGGGCCCGCGTGACCGCCCCTTCCATGCTCCAGTCGGACCTTCTGCGGGTGACGGACGCATTGCATCTGCACCAGGAGCACGAGGGGTATAAGGAAGCGTTCGGAGAGACGGCATGGCAGCCGGCCGACCAGCTCCATCACCTCGCCCACCTCGTGGTAATCAGCTATAATGGGCGCGCCCCGCGGAAGGAAGACCAATTCATCGACCTCCCGATCAGCCTGGAGGCGTTGCGGCTTGTCCTGTTGACGAAAGGGACGATCGGAGCCAGCACCCAGGACTCGCGAGTGCCGGAAAGCTTCTTGTATGGGCTGAGCGGGCGAGTGGTCCGGGTGGCGCTCCCCCGTCTCGTGCCGCAGAAGTCGCAAGTGGCCTATGGACAGGTGAGCCTGATCGGAGCCGGAGAATCCTTCACCGGACGGACCGAGCTGACGCAGGACTTCAGCGCCCTGGCTGCCAAAAGCCTGAATGATCGCTATACCCAACTGGCGATCAAGGCTGTGGCCCGGGCGGCGGTGAAATACGCGCTGGCGCAAGGGGCCGGTCGAGGCGCCCAAGCTGCCGCCGGCCGGGATGCGGGACCGCTTGTCGGGATTCTCGTTGGGACCCTGGCCCATGCCTTAGCCATCGGCACGGAAGAATCGGACACGCGAAGCTGGCGCACGTTGCCGGATGAGATCCAGATCCTGCGCCTGTGGGTGCCTCCCGGATCCTATGAGTTGCATGTCCGACCGGTAGGCCGTAACGGCAACCAGGGACGTGCCTCCATGCAAACCGTGACCCTTGAGAGCGGGGAGACCACATTCTTCATCGAGCGGGTCATGCACTAATGCCTGTGCCGATGGTAAGACTCCAGCGGCGGCTCCTGCTCGTGATCATGGCAGCGCTCCTGGCGGCCGGCCTCCCAAGCGGCTGTGCCGGAAGCAGGGGAGGATCGCCTGCCTGGATCGAAGGGGTGAGCCGGGATTATCCGTCCGACCAGTACCTCACGGGAGTAGGACAGGCCGAGTCCCAACCGGCCGCCGCCGAGCGGGCCTATGCCGCTGTGGCGAGGATTTTCAAAGCCGAGGTCAGCGCCCAGTCACGGGATTGGGAATCCTTCTTGCTGCTGGAAAAACGAAGCGGCGCACAGACCGAACGGCGATTAACGTTGGATCAGGTCACCAAGGTCTCGACGGACAAGGTCCTGGAGAATGTCCGGATCCTGGACGGGTGGTTCGATCAAAAGTCCGGCCGCCACTACGCCCTGGCCGGAATGAACCGGACGCAAGCAGGGGTGGCGCTGCAGGAGCGGATCGCCGAATTGGACGGGATGGTAGAGGCGGAGCTGAAAGAATCCGGCCAGGCCCAGGACAAGCTGGCCCGCTTGCGGAATATTCGGCGCGCGGTAAAAAGCCTCGTGTTGCGGGAGGCCTACAACGCTGATTTGCGCGTCATCCGGCAGAGCGGCCGGGGCGTCGAGGCAGTCTATCGGGTAGCCGACCTCACGGCTGAAATGGAGCGGTTTGTCACCGCCAACGTGACGATCTCCGTCGAAGTGACCGGCGAGCAGGCAGAACCGGTCAGACGAGCGGTGACGGAAGGGCTGATCCGCGAAGGCCTGCCGGTCAGCTCCCGCCGCGCCGGGACGACAGCCGGCCCGGATGGAGCGGAGAGTGCCCCCAAGCCAGTAGAGTTGCTCGTGAAGGGAACCGCGAGGTTGTGGAAAGCCAACGTCCCTGATCCCCAGTTTCGGTATATCCGCTGGTGCAGCGACTTCGTCATTGTGGAGACCGGCACCCAGCTGGTGGTCGGAGCCGTGTCGAGAAGCGGCAGGGAAGGACATCTTACCGAGGGGGAGGCCCAGGCCAAGGCCATCCGTGTGATGCAACAAGAAGTGACGTCGGAGTTGGCCAAATCCCTCGCCGGTTATGTCTACGGAGATATGGATCAGCCGGACGCCATCCTTCCGGCTGCCTGTCCGCGCGAAGAGGGAGCGGCACCGGCCTCCCTCTCGCCAATCGGACCCCTGTGAGGCCAAAACCATGAGCAAAGCATCCAGACAGCGATCTTCGGCGAAAGCGCCGGCATCATCCGAGTCCGCGCGCCCAACCGGGGCAGGATCGGAGTCCAAGCGCCAGACCCCCGGCCGGCTGGGGAAGGCACGGGTGATGGAGCGGATTCTGAGCGACACGCGGCACGTCCGCCAAGGCAGCTTTCTGACTCCTTTGCGAAAGCAGGGGTACGAAGAGCTGCCGCTCGACGAGATTCAGGACCGTCTCTCGAAGCTGCGGACCGCGTTGGCCGAGTTCATCGTATCCAGGAGGGGATGACCATGCCGGTCTATTACTTCGACACGTCTGCTCTGGTCAAACGTTACAGCCGGGAGCGGGGCACCAGAACCGTCAATACGTTGTTGGCCAAGCGGGGGAAGACAGCCATCCTTGGAACCCTGTCGATCACCGAATTCTACTCGGCCCTGGCGCTGAAAGCCCGGGAAGGGGAATTGACAAGGGATGACTGGTATTCGGTGCTCTTTAAGTTCGAAGCCGAAGCGGACCGGGGGCTTTTCCACTTCGTCGCCCCCTCCAGCCGGACTTTCGTCGCAACCAAACAACTGATCCTGGACCACCCGTTCCTGCGAACCGCCCAGGCCCTCCACCTGGCCTTGGCTCAGGAATTGAGGTCGCTCAGGCTGTCACTGGTGAGTTCCGATCGGCAGATGCTGGAGTTGTGCCGTCCCCTCGGGATCAAGCCGATCAATCCGGAAGACGACTGACTGACATCAAGAGTTAATGGCATAGAGCTGATAGCAAGAAATCTTCTGGCTGCACCCAACCATTCTCCATCTGCCATAGGCCATGAGCTCCCATCTTCATTGGATGTACTCCCAGGTATCAATCTGCTTGAGCGTGTAGTTCACCGCGTCTTTGAGTTTTTTCTGCTTGGGGTCTGCCTCGGTGTTATGGACCTTCTGCAGGGATTTATAGAGTGCGAACAGCGGCTCGTAGGACCGCCGGTCCGGTAATTTGCCCAGAGCCAAGACCACCTCGGTCTTGACGGTGACATCGTCGATGTTCAGCGAGTCGAGAAGCGGCGTGATCACCGAAAATTCACTGTGCAACGTGCCGAGCACTCCCAGTCCCTTGGCCGCAGCCGCCTGCAATTCAGGCTTGCCGCTCTTCAGGACCTCCACCAGAGCCGGGATACTGTCTTTCTGGCCGATGTTACCCAGGGCGACCGCCGCGGCCTTCGCTGTGTCAAGGTCCGAGCCCTTCAGCTCGGTCAGCAGTCGCGGCACGGCTTTGGCCGAGAAGATGTCGCCCAACACCGAGATAATCTGGACCTTGCGCGGCAGCCCAGCGGCGGGATCAGCGAGCAATTTCAGCAGCCGGTCCTCTTGCCCCCACTCGGCCGTGATCAGCACCGGAAAGTCATACTGCTCGAGCCGCTCCTTCAGCTTGGCCAAGGCAAAGGCGCCTGGGTCATCCGCCTTGGCGGCTGCGGCTGCTTGAAGAGCATCCGAAAAATCGGTGCGGACCTCCTTCCGCCAGCCGGTCTTTTTCCCGCTCAGCAGGTAGGAAAGCTGACAGGCCGGCCCCTTCCAGACACGGGAAGGGGAATCGGGCAGATCGGCGTCACTGCCCATCGTGGACGTGCCCTCCCAGACTTTCCGCTGCTCGCATTTCACCTTGAACTCAACGTCGTACGGTTGCGCCGGATCGGTTACCACCTGATATCCGACCTCCTTCATACGTCTGACCACCACCTCAGCCAATGGTCCCGGCTCGGTCGGGCCCTTGTCGGTGATGGCCAACACTTCGACCAACACCCGATCCACCCTTTCCAGTAACTCCTTTTGTTTGGTCGTAAGGAGGTCCCGGCGAGCGAAGGACTCGGTGCCAGCCAGGGCGATGAGCAGCAGTAGAGAAAGACAGATGATCCGTCTCATGATGACTTCCTCCAATGGATCGAACACGCCCGAATAAAGACCCTGCAGCCAACTGTACCCAAAGCTACGCAACCGTTCAAGATGCGGGCAAGTTGAAGGGGAGAGTCACAGCCAGTATAATCGCTCCATGTCATTTCCACAGCAATGCGTACTGATCGGCGCCGGCAACATGGCCGAGGCCTTGGTCGCCGGCATGTTGAAGGCCGAGTTGGTTCATCCTGAGCAGATCTTCGCCGCCGATATCCAGCCGAATCGTCTGACCTATCTCCAGGACCGCTACCGCATCAAGGTCGGCCGGAGCAATGGAGAGGCGGCAGGCTGGGGACAGGTGCTCATCCTCTCCGTAGAACCTCAAGTGCTCGATGAAGTCTTGCGCGAAATTGCTCGTTCCATCAAGCAGGATACCCTCATCATTTCAGTGGCTGCCGGCTATCCCATCGTGCGCGTCGCCGGCCACCTCAAGCCAGGCCAACGGATCATTCGCGCCATGCCCAATACCCCTTCCTCGGTACTCGAGGGGGTCACGGCCTTGTCATGTGGAGCTGGCGTTTCGGAGGAGGACCAGCGGACGGCGCGAGCCATCTTCGGATCAATCGGAAAGGTCGTTGAGGTGGAGGAGCGTCTGATGGACGCGGTCACCGGCCTGAGCGGGAGCGGGCCGGCGTATGTCTACCTCATGATCGAAGCGCTGGCGGACGGGGGAGTCAAGGCCGGCCTCTCACGTCCAGTGGCCGAGCTCTTGGCAATCCAGACAACCCTTGGAGCGGCACGCATGGTGATCGAGAGCGGGGAACATCCGGCGCAACTGAAAAACCGGGTGGCTTCTCCCGGGGGCACGACGATCGCCGGTCTTCACAAACTGGAGGAAGGCCGGCTGAGGGCGACCCTCATGGCGGCGGTGGAGACAGCAACCAAGCGCTCGCAGGAATTGGGAACTGCACCCGAAAAGTAACGGCCGGGCAAGAAGCCCTTGCTCACCATCCCGCAATCCAGTAGACTGCCGCCCCAGCAGACGACCGTGCTGGCTCGCGAATCGCCGATCGTCAAGAGTTGATCGTGATCAGTGCTCAGTTTCCGGAACTGACAACCGAGAACTGAATACTGAAAACCCCTTTCCTACGCTTCCCGCCTTCAAAGGAGTCGACCGTGGTCTATTGGGTTAAAGTCGTCTTCACCGATAATCAGGAATTGCTCGTCAAGGATGCCATCCGGCACACCATCAGCGAAGACATGGAAGTGTTGGAAGTGGACTCAGCCAAAGAAGTCATCATCATTCCGATGAAGCAGATCAAGTACATCGCCTGCGACGCGACGGTGTTTGCGACAAAACCAAAGGCTTAGCTGCGACGGGGAGGGGAACGTCACGGTTCTAGAGGGACCCGCCTATGACCGCTGACCACTCCGTCACCGTCAATCGAGATTGCATGGTCAGAGGGGGCGCGCTGCTCCTCTGTGCCTGCGTTATCGTCGGCTGTGTCTCCTCTGGCGATGTGGACCGGCTCCGGACGGAACAGGAGCAGGCCAAGGCCAAGATGAGCGCCGAGTCCATCCTCCCAACAAGATCTGGCACACCAAGGACATCGTCAGAACCCCCGGCAACCTGTCCTTCCTCTATGCCTCCCATATCACGTTCCGGCACAACCGATTCGAGCGTTTGGGCGCGGTGGCGTTGGATTTCGGCACCGGGAGCAAGTGCAACGTGATCCGGGACAATCGGTTTCAGGATATTTCTTCGGCGGCCATACAGTTGGGCGGGATCTCCGATAGCGACCATCTGCCGCTGCCGCAGGGAGAGCCGCACATCACGAGCGACAATACCATCGTGAACAACGTCATCGAGCAAACCGGACGGGAGTACGTGGACGCGGCGGGAATTTTCGTGGGGTTCACGCGGAACACCCTGATCGAGCACAATACCATCCGCGACGTGCCGTGGGCCTGCATCACCGTCGGCTGGGGCTGGGGCCTGCTCGACGAGAGCGGGTTCCCGGGTCTTCCGGGGGCTGCCTGGCACCAGTGGGGCCACTATCCGCTCACGCCGAACAGCGGCAACAAGATCCGCTACAATCTCTTTGAGCGGTTCCTTGGCGATCGCTGGGATGGAGGCGCGATCTATACGATGGGCCAGCAAGGCCATTCTCTGGACGATCCTTGTTGATCGAAGGCAATGTGGCGATCGCGAAACGGTCTTCAGCCGGAGGGAACACCTTCTATACGGACGGAGGCAGCCGGTACGTCAAGCTCAAGAGCAACGTGTCGCTGAACAATCATATCGGACGCATGGACTTCGGGCTTCCCCCCAGGCCCAACGATCCGCTTCCCTACATTTCTGCGGCCGGGTCCAAAGAGATCATAACCTTGAACCAGATTCCCAATGGGAGCGACAGCGGTGGCTGCGTCACCTACGGGGAGATCGTGTTTGAGGACAACTATTGGCTGGAAGGAACGATGCCGGCGAAGGAGTTGTTCATCGGCTTGTTCGATTTGGCCGCCAGCAGCGTCTTGTCATGGTTCGATCCCAAGATGGCTCCGTTTGATCCGTATTCCTCGAAGGGATTCTTCGACATCTGTCCCTATAAGGACAAGGCGACTGGCATTGCCTATCCCACTCAGCTCACCTACCTCAACAACCACATGATCAAAGGGCGGAGTGACGTGCCAAAGCAGATCCTGGACAACGCGGGGGCGCAGGTAAAATGAAGCTCCCGTAGCAAGCTGCGTGGCATTCGGCGAAGGAGAATAAGGGCGGCTGGCTACGCGCCGGGCCTTACCGCTTGGACGGGGAGAGCCGCTTGGCCAGACGCCTGGCAAGGCGCACCATCGCGGGCGAGCGGTCGGCCGGGTTCAAGAGCACGTTCAAGACGTGCATTTGCTTCTTGTCCGCCACGGCTTCATCCAGCGCCCGCACCACCTCGCCGTGGGTGCTGACTCGGTGGCCGATCCCGCCGCCCAATAGATCGCAAATCTTCTCGTAGCGCCACTCGTGGACGTCGTTGAAGGGACCGTCCAGAATTTCCCGCTCCGTGCTGTACCCCCGGTTATTGAGAATGATGACCACCGGCGCCTGGCTGTATCGGAGGCAGGTGGAGAGCTCCGTGCCGGTCATCTGAAACGCACCGTCACCGACCAGCACGATCGGTCGGAGCGAATGACCGGCGAACCCGACGCCAACCGACGCCGGGACTGCGAAGCCCATGGACGTGTAGTAGGCGGGGGAGATGAACTCCGCGCTCTTGTGCACGCGCAGGTCGGCTCCCGCAAACAGCGCCTCGCCGATGTCGGCGACGACCAGCATCTTCGCATCCAGCAGGCTCTCCAGATGGCTAAACAGGCCGCGCAAGGTCGCCGGCTCGGTCCTGGCCAGGATTTCCGGCGTCACGCTGCGAGGCGTCGGAAGCGGGCGGGACTGGAACGGCTGCATCGGCGCGGCAACCAGCGCGCGCACGAAGTCCTCGAACCGCACCCCGTCATAGCGATGATGCTTGACCGTGATGGCGTCAGCCGTCGCATGGATGGCGCGCCCTTCCGCCAGCAGCGGAGAGTGCGCGCCCAGGTCCTCGATGTCCGTCAGGATCGAGCCGAGCATCAAGAGGCAATCGGCTTCGTTCACGAACTGCTGCACCTCGTCTCGCCCGATGAGCCCTCCGTACACCCCGACGAACAGCGGGTGGTCCTCCCGGATGACGGACTTCCCCAGCAGGGTGGAAGCAACGGGGATATTTATACGCTCCGCCAACCGCGAGACGTTGTCCTGCAAGTGAAAGCGATGCACCTCCGCGCCCACGAGGAGCACCGGGGTGTGCGCGGCGGCGAGCATCTCGCGGACCTCGGCCACGGCCTCCGCCAGGGCGGCAGGATCGCTCTTCTCTTCCGGCAGGGCGCCGGCGGAAGGCTTGATCGGCGCGTGAACGAGGTCGCGGGGGATTTCCAGATAGATGGGGCGCTTGTACCGCATCAACGCGGCCAGGGCCCGGTCGATTTCGCGCGAGGCCGTGAGCGGGTCGTCCAGCACGGCGGAAGCCACGGTCACCTTTTCAAAGACTTCCTTCTGCGTGGAAAAGTCGCGGACCATGTGGTGCAGATAGGGATTCCGCACCCGCTCCGCCAAGCCGGGCGAACCGGTGAGCAGCACCACGGGCGACCGTTCCGCATAGGCACAGGCCACCGCGTTGACGACATTCAGTCCCCCGACGCAGTAGGTCACGCAGATTCCGCCGATGCCGCGTATCCGCGCATAGGCGTCGGCGGCAAAGCCGGCACAATCCTCGCGCGTCATCCCGACGTACTTGATGGGAGACTCCTCAATCAGTTGGCAGAGAGTGAGCACGTAGTCGCCGGGGACCCCGAAAATATGGCGCAGTCCCAGCCCATGCAACCGTTCAATCAACAAGGAGCCGATCGTTTTGTTCGTCGTCATACGGAAGCTTCCTCAACACACCACATCTTTTTAACCTGTGGCTCGTTGAATGTCCAGCGGGCCCTATGATAAGGAACCCTGTGGCCTCTTCTCGTCCTCACCCTCCGTCGCCAACCCCGACCGCTTCAATGAAACCTGCCGAGCCGCCTCCCGTCATCCCATCCCACGTGCAGCTTCCGGAAATCACCGTCAAAGGCGTGGTGCTGTCGATTGCCTTAGCCGCCGTTTTGGCCGGAGCCAATGCCTATCTGGGGCTCTTCGCCGGCATGACGGTTTCCGCTTCGATCCCGGCGGCCGTGGCCTCGATGGCTATCCTACGATGGTTCCGCCGGTCCAACATTTTGGAGAACAATATCGTCCAGACCGCCGCCTCGTCGGGCGAGGCCCTTGCGGCCGGGGTCATCTTTACGATTCCGGCCCTGTTGTTGATCGGCTATTGGCATGCCTTCGATTATTGGCAAACTACGGTTATCGCCCTGGTGGGCGGGCTGCTGGGCGTGTTGTTTACGATCCCGCTCCGCCGGGTTTTGATCGTCACGGCGCGATTGCGGTTTCCAGAAGGGGTCGCAACGGCGGAAGTGCTGAAGGCAGGAACGGGAACCGGTGGATCTGGCGCGATCGCTGACGCCTCGGCCGGCCTCAGGACTCTGCTGGCCGCCGCGCTGCTGGGAGGAGCCGTCAAGCTGGGAGAAAGCGGGGTGCGTCTGTGGACCGAGGCTCTGGAAGGGGCCCTTCAGCTCGGACGCTCGGTAGTCTACCTTGGCCTCAACCTGTCGCCGGCGCTCCTGGCGGTAGGATTCATCATCGGCTTGCCCACGGCCTCCGCCGTGTTTCTGGGCGGGGCTCTAGGGTGGCTGATCCTGCTACCGGCTTACGGAGCACTGGCCGGCATACCGGAGGGCTTGGTCAATAGCCTGGACGGAATCGCGACAGCCAAGTCCCTCTGGAGCGCGAAGATCCGCTATGTCGGGATCGGCGCCATGTTGGTCGGCGGCCTCTGGACCCTCATGCAGCTCCGCACCCCAATCGTGCAAAGCCTGCTTGGGTTAACAGCAGCCTACCGCGGTGCAATGACCGGCTCAGAACCGGGAGAACGTAGCGCGCGCACCGAGCAGGATGCCTCGCTGCACTGGATCATCCTGTTGGCGGGACTGTCGCTCATCCCGATGGCGCTGCTCTATCGGGGCGTCGTCGGAAACGGCTGGGTGGCGCTGGGCATGACCCTGACCATGGCAGCCGCTGCCTTTCTCTTTTCCGCCGTTGCCGCTTACATGGCCGGCTTGGTCGGCAGCTCCAGCAATCCTGTCTCAGGCGTCACGATTGCGACGATCATGCTGGCAGCGCTGCTCTTGGTGCTGGTAATGGGGCCAGGCCATCCAGTTGGGCCGGCCGCAGCCCTTCTGATCGGAGCCGTCGTCTGCTGCGCAGCGGCGATGGGAGGCGACAACCTCCAGGATCTGAAGACCGGCCATCTGGTCGGCGCCACCCCCTGGAAGCAGCAGGTGATGCAGGTGCTCGGGGTAGCCACTGCCGCCCTGGTGATCGTGCCGATCCTGGCGCTCCTACAGGCGAAGTACGGAATAGGGGACGTGACCGCGGCCCATCCTCACCCTTTGAGCGCCCCTCAGGCGACGCTCATGGCCAGCCTGGCGGTGGGAGTCTTCGGCAACAGCCTGCCCTGGCTTCTGGTCGGGCTCGGCGCCGCTATCGGGATCGGCGTGATCCTGCTCGACCGTCGGCAAGGACTGGCCGGTTCTTCCTTTCGCCTCCCGGTGCTGGCCGTGGCCCTTGGAATTTACTTACCGTTGAAGCTGTCCGCCGCCATTCTGGTCGGCGGTCTCATCACCGAGTTAGCACAGAGGGCCCGACCGGCTCAGCGGTATCCGGAAGAACAGGAAACAAGTCGAGGGCTTCTCTTTGCCGCCGGCTTGGTAACCGGTGAGGCCCTGATGGGCATCGTCCTCGCGCTGCCTATTGCGCTGAGTGCCTTCTGGCCGACATTGAGCGCGGACCCGTTCAAACTGTTCGATCACCCGCCGCACGGCGCCTGGCCGGGCGTGGCCGCGTTGACCACCGTCTCGGTACTACTGTATCGCAGCGCAGCGTGCGTAATTCGTCACTCGTCATCCGTTACTCGTGAAGGACAGAAATCCTCTGTAACCCGAATAACGAATGACCAATGACGATTGACGGTTTTTCAATCGCTGGGAGGCTCGAAGTGCCCCGGCGGCCGCGACTGCCAGGGTAGGGTTGCCTGTTTGGACTGCTTGACGAGACTGCGGAGACTGGCCTCGGCAGCCCGGAGCAGTTTGGGCTCGCCGCTTTGAAGAAGGGCCGTGAGCAGGACATAGAGCTCGCGATCCCGCCGCACACTCAGCAGCACCTGCTCGGTGACCGGATCGACGGAATCCGTAGCCTCCGTCGAGATGTTTTCTCCATCCGCATCGGTCGTCAGAAGGCTGAGGTGTTTCGGATCTCCGTAAAGCCAGGAGGGAGGAATCCTTAGCGCCTGGGCGAGAGCTTCCAAGGTAGAGGCGGTTGGGTCCAGTTCACCGGCTTCGATTGCCTCAAGCGACTCAGGCTGGAGTCCAGCCCGCTCGGCTAATGAGGAGGTTGACCGGTGTTGGGAAAGACGCCAGGCTTGAATCGTAGGGCCGATGGTCATAGGGGCAGAAGGTTAGAGTGTTGAGTGATGAGTGCTGAGTTAACTCAAAACCCACAGCTCACCGCCAGGGGGCTAAAAAATCAAATGCCAGAGATTGAGCAGCCACCTTTTGATAATGGCCCAAAACCCAGCCGGTTCTTCGACAGGCTTGGGCTCCTTGTCGGCCGATGGAGCTGGCGGTTTCGCATCGGCAACTCCCTCCTTGGCAGGAGACGGCTTGACGCTCGCAAGCGGACCGGACAGGGCCTCTTGAGGCTTGGAAGCGAGCATTTCTGAGCCGGCTTTTGCGGCCGGTTTCGACGCAACGGCAGGAGCCTGGGCCCGATCTTTCAGCTCTTTCTGATAGCGGGCGACCGTGGCCTTGAGACTTTCATTTTCCTTGTTCACCACCGCATGTTCCTGTCGGAGCGACCGGTGATGGGTGGAGAGCTTCGCGACTTCCTGCTCCAGTTGCTTGATATGCTCTTCCATATCCTCCCGCTCCGCATCGCGGCTGCCTTGAAGCTGCTGAAGCTCGGCGGAGGACGCGGCTGCCTCGGTGGTCAGTTTATCCGTCTGATCCTTGATGGACTTTATCTGCTGCTCCAAGGCACTCGTTTGCGTCTGCGTACGCTCCAACTCCGCTTTGATTTCTTCGGACTCGGCAAGGGCCGCCTTGTACTTGCTCTCCGTCACGACGCACCCGCCGAGCACCACTACCGCCAGGGTCAAGCCTGCCGTCGCAACTGCATGCCTGCAGTCTCTCCAGAACGGCAGGCAAGCATTTGTGTCAGCAGATATTGGCGATTGCACCTTGGTCCTCCTCCCTCTTGCAGGATCTCTCGCGGTCACAGGCAGCGACCAGACCACAATAAGTACGCCACAGTAGCATGGAACCACGAAAATATCAAAGCCCATCGCTCGGCGGTGTTCTCCATGCCTCGTGCCGGGGACCCGTTGCTCCGGGAAATGCATCAGGCGCCCCGTGCCAGCAAAGCCGTCTTGACAGGAAGCCCGCATCCCGATATGGGTGGGCCAGCTGAAGGAGCCCCATGCATCGGTTTCCATCCTTACCGGCATCCAAGGTTCGACTGATCCGCGACCTGCTCGCGAACAAGAAGGCGCGCAAGCGGGAAGGGACGTTTGTGATCGAAGGCGCCAAGCCGATCCAGGAATTGCTTCACACGAAAGCCCCGACGCTCCGGACAGTCGTCGTGACTGAAACCTGGCTCAACAAAGTGGATCGGCGCCTCAGAGAGACTTTGGAACAGAGACGGGCGGAGGTGTATGTCTGTCGTGATCCGCTCTTCGAGCGCTTCTCCGAGGTTCATACGCCTTCCGGCATCCTCGCCCTGGTTCAGCAACCCAACTGGAATCAAGAGACGATCTTTGGACAGGCGCATCTCTTGGGGCTCTACGGGGATTGCCTCCAGGACCCGGCGAACCTGGGAACGATCATCCGGACCGCGGCCGGGTTTGGGCTGGATGCCCTCTGGCTCTCACCGGACTCGGTGGATGTCTTCAACCCGAAAGTGGTGCGGGCAACGACGGGAAGCATCCTCACCCTGCCGGTCTTCTACAACGCGGACATCGGCTTGTTCGACCGACAGGGTTGTGCCTTGCTGGCGGCCGAGTCGCCGGGGAAAGCAAGCCGGGCAATACAAGACGTGACCAGTATCCCCGCGCGCGCGATCCTCGCCCTGGGGAACGAGAGCCAGGGTCTGTCGGAGGCGACGCTGAAACGGACCTCCGTCCGGTTTCACATCCCCCTGCATCGCTCCGTTGAATCCTTGAACGTCGCGGCCTCCGCCGCGATCGCGATGTTTTATCTCAGCGGACTTCCCCGGGAAGATAAATAGGGGAAGGAGCACATGGCTGATGGCCAATGGCTGATGGACGGACGCGGACTACGTTCCGCTTTTTCCGAGCCATACGCCATCAGCTATAAGCTCTTAGCTATCTTCGGGGAAGCGACGAATCTCAGCCCACTGGAGGCGAAACAACTATCCGCCCCCATTTGATCGAACGCGGCGGATCACACGAAGTGCGGTATGGCGGTTCAAGCGAAGCAGAGCATCGAACTCTACTGGTGGCAAAGTACCACTCCGCCGCAAGAACCTGAAGGAAGAAACACTGGAGGGTTTTCTCGGCGGGCAACAATTTCGATAAAGCGTAAAAGAGCCCGCCGTTCAACCGAAGGTTGGTATGGTGCCGAGGGACAGAATTGAACTGTCGACACCAGCCTTTTCAGGGCTGTGCTCTGCCAACTGAGCTACCTCGGCACGGGCGCCACCATAACAAGCGGTCTCGGACCCTGTCAAGGTACTGCGAACCGGCAACTTGACGCCTTTTGCAACAGCAGAGTATTCTTAATCACATTGTCCGTTCAACGGGGGAAATCGCCAGCCTGGCTCGACTGACAACGAACATGGACACGCCAATTTCTGTCACAGAAACGACCGAACAAGAAGCCGCGCCGAAGCCGACCAAGGAGTATGTGGAGGAGTTGGTCAAGAGGGCGAAGGCCGCGATCGGCCGCATGGCGGCCCTTTCCACGTTGCTCAAGGATCAGGCTCTGTCGGCCATGGCCGATAGCTTGGAAGTCAAATCCGAAGAGATCCTGGAGGCTAACGGAAAAGACCTCGAGGCCTATGAAGAGAGCGGGCGAGGGAAGGACAAGGCCTTTGCGGATCGGCTGCGCCTTACGCCGGAGCGGATTGGTGAGATGGCCAAGGGCATCCGGGAGATCGCCAAGCTGCCCGATCCGGTCGGGGAAACCGTCAAGCTGTGGCGGAGGCCCAACGGCATGCTGGTGGGTCGCGTACGGGTGCCCATCGGCGTGATCGGCATCATCTACGAGTCCCGTCCGAACGTCACGGCCGATTCGGCCGCCCTCTGCCTCAAGTCCGGCAACGTCTGCATCCTGCGCGGGGGCTCCGAGGCCATCCAGTCCAATACGGCCATTGCCGCCATTCTCTCCGAGTCGGCAGAGAAGGCCGGCGTACCGGCCGGCGCCATTTCCTTCGTGGACCGGACCGATCGGGAAGTGGCGCTGGAGCTGCTTAAGCAGGACCAGTCCATCGACTTGATCATCCCGCGCGGCGGCGAATCGCTGATGAAGACTGTCACGGAGGAGTCGCACATCCCCGTCATCAAGCATGACAAGGGGGTCTGCCATACCTATGTGGATGTGGATGCGGACCTCGCCATGGCCAAGTCCGTCTGTTTCAACGCCAAAGCCCAGCGTCCCTCGACTTGCAATGCGATGGAGACCCTGCTGGTGCATCAGAACATCGCGCGCGCGCTGTTGCCGGATTTAGTGAAGCAACTGCACGAGGCCGGCGTCGAGGTCCGCGGCTGCCCCAAGACCTGCCAGCTCTGCCCGGAAGCCAACCCGGCTGCAGAGGGGGATTACGGTCAGGAGTTTCTCGCGCTGATCCTCGCCGTGAAGGTGGTCAAGCACATGGACGAAGCGATGGAGCACATCGCCCGGTACGGATCCCGGCACACAGAGGCAATCATCACGAACGACTATGTCAGGAGCCAACGTTTCCTGCGCGAGGTGGACGCGAGCGCGGTGCTCGTCAATGCTTCCACACGGCTGAACGACGGCTACCAGTTCGGGCTCGGCGCGGAAATCGGCATCAGTACCACCCGCATCCACGCCAGGGGTCCGATGGGACTGGAAGAACTGACCTGCTCGAAGTTTGTCGTCTACGGCTCGGGACAAATCCGCGAATGATCAGGCTGTGACACTTTCCCCTGAGGCCGCGCTCACGAAACCCGGCAATCTCGTTTTTTCATCCAACCTCCATTTCGCCGCAGACATCCAGGCGGCGGGTGGGCGAGTCATTCAACAACCCAGCGGACACTTCATCTTCTACGGCCCCCACGGCCGGCGAATTCTGGCTACGGACCCTGAGGGAAACCCCTTGCATGAATGTGCATGGATGGCCGGGCCTGATGGCACGCTCAAACTGGTCTGCGCCCGCTTTCAACTGGATTGGGGCCAGTGGGGAGGGCTCAAGCCAGGAGAGCTCGTCAACTCGACCGTTCTGGACCTTTCCAGAAAGCCAGGCTGGGAACGGCTCCAGGCCGATGACTTGCGTCGCATGGCCGCGCAAGCCCTGCGGGTGCCCTTTGAAGAAGTGCGGTTCTTTTACGGGGACGAGGACCTCGTCATTGATCGCCAAGGGCAGGCCACCATCCGGCACAAGAAGGATACTTTCTATGTCTTAGACGAAGGGACCTTCGACGCGCCGGCTGACCGAGTCAAGTTTATGGCGTGCATGGGAACGATGCACTGGGCCAGGATCGATTTCCTGCCGGTGGTGGAGCTGTTTCAATCATTGCTTCCCGGCACCGGATCTGCCGCATTCGAGCTGATCCGCGGGCTTTACGACGATCAAAACGAGGGTCAGGCACACCCGCTACCCCTCCGTTACCGAGGGATCCCGACCTATCCCTCCCAGGCAGCTTATCGTCTCTTCAGCTCGTTCTTCACGCCGCAAGTATCGGGCGGCGGCGACCCCTTCCCGGTTTTCATGGACGTGCCCCGTTCCCAGGAAGTAACCTGGCTGCCAACACCGGTCCCACCTCGGCGGCACTTCGACCACAGCCGCCGCCTTTGCGTGACCGTTAAGGAAGATATGATCCAGAAAGCCACATTGGCCGATGATGCAACCGGCTTGCCCTATATCCCCGCAAGAAGCGGACCGACCCCTTGCGGGCGCAGCCTCGGCGTAGCCGGCGGCAGGCTGGTCCTGCAAGATGGGCCCCGGCAAAGCGAGATTCCGATCAACCCTCTCTGGGGAAACATGAGAGAGTTTGCTCCGGCCCCTGAGAAGAAGGAGCAGAGGCCGGGGTGGCAGGCTTTCTTCGGTGGCTCACCGCCGCTTGTGGCAGCGCGAGAAGCCTTTGGAGCCGTTCTTCTCTATCCGGACGACGACCGTGAAATCGAGGAACTGCCGACCCAGCCCTTCGTGGCTGACTATCTTCAAGACATCATCGAACAGCGCCCTGACCTTGCGGCTCATCTCGCCAGAGCACAGAGCGTGCTGATCCATAATTTTGACGCGGCCGTGAACACCTGCATTCAGCTTGATCGGCCCAGGGACTATCGGGTCCTGTATCAACATCCGCCCTTTGCCCAGAAGCAGGCGCAGGGTCTTTGGAACCAGATGGCCCAAGCGCGGAAACTCGACTGGGCGAAGCGGATCATGTTTGTGCCGGAGCAGGGCTACCGGGAGCAGGCGTATGAGCAGCCATACGACCTGATCTATAGGTGGATCGCGTTCATACACCTACACGACGGGACGGAGGCCCGCAGGGCCGCCCAGGCCGTGGCCGCTGCGCTCCGGCCGGAAGGGCTGGCCTTCGTGGCCGGACCCTCGACGCTGGCCGGTGAGCTTCAGGCCGCCCGGATCTGCCTGCTGCAAGCAGTGCCGGTCCCTGAATTGCCGACTTTCCACATGCACCGGACGATCCTGCCCAAGGCCCGCATCAGAGCCGGCCTCACACTGTTCATCGGTGAAAAGGCCTGAGTCTGGATTCTTTACCCGCCTTCGCAGAAAGCCACGTATCAGCCCGTGGATGAATGAGGGGCGGGTATCCGCTGAAGCCTCGGCAAAAGCGGATGCACTTCGGCGGGTTCCGCCGAAGAATATGGAGATGCCACGGCCGTAAGGCCGTGGAGCTTCACACGCCCTGACAATCCGTCTCCGTTGCTCTTCGTTGTTTTCTCCTGCCTTCAGTTAAGTTCCGACTCCATTCCGCCGATAAACAACTTGGAAGAGCTGACACCTTGACGGCAGCTTTCGCTCGGAAGAATACAAGAAGGATCAGTGCTCACACAGGATGGGGAGGGGAAAGCTCCATGCCAAACGTGACGGCTCCGTGTTCAGTTTCGGTCCAGAATCTCTTGGGCAATGAATCGCTTCGCAAGCTGGTCGCCGATCTGAACCTGGATTTCCATTTTGACGACTTACTTGATAACCTCCTGACATCACCGGACGCCTTTATTCATGCGGGTTCCAACGTCATGAAGACACTCCGGAGGTCAACACCCAATGGGTGAGAAACAAAATCAACCGTTTCAGCTCTCTTTCAATGCTTCGTTGAAGGTCGATTTCCAAGGATCACGGGTCACCTCGGATGGCGGTCTCATTCTGGTACGCGAGTTGGATGAACGATTGGGCTTGGGCGATCTGATCGTCGAGCACCTCACCGATGCAAGGCGCGGCAAGAATACGCAACTCCCGCTGCCCGATCTGTTCCGCCAGTCCGTCTACAGCCGCGTGGCGGGCTATGAGGACGTCAATGACGCCCAGCGGCTCTCGCAAGATCCGGTGTTCCGCGTGATCGGATCAGAGAAAGTCTGGGATCGTGGCGCAGCGTTGACTTCTCGCTTGCAGACCTTCGAGACCGAAATGCTGGCCGAGGAGGAGAACTTCGCTGGTCTGGCGCGCATCAATCGTGAACTGATCGCCAAGGTGGAAGCCTTGGATGCGGCGCAACGGGTGGTTCTGGACATGGATTCAACGGAGATACCCGTTTACGGCGAGCAGGAGAACAGCGCCTACAACGGCCACTTCGAATCCACCTGCTATCATCCGCTGCTGTTGTTCAATCGCGAAGGCGACTGTCTGGCGGCGAAGCTGCGGCCGGGCAACGTCCACAGCGCCGAGGACTGGGAGGAAGTGCTGCTGCCGGAGATCGAGCGGCAACAGAAGCAGGGCAAAGAGGTGGTGTTCCGGGCGGATGCCGCCTTTGCCAAGCCGGAGATCTACGAAGCGCTGGAGGAGCGAGATGTGAAATACGCCCTTCGCATTCCATCCAACGACAGCCTGGAGCGCGACATCGCGGAGTTGTTGACGCGGCCTGTGGGAAGACCGAGCTACAAGCCGGTGGTTTGGTACAAGAGCTTCTTGTACCAGGCGGCGAGCTGGAAGACGGCGCGGCGGGTGGTGGCCAAGGTGGAGTTTCACTTTGGGGAGTTGTTTCCACGGGTGGGATTCATTGTGACCAACCTGGAGACGGACAGCCGGGCAGTGGTGCGGTTCTACAACAAGCGGGGAACGGCCGAGCAGTGGATCAAGGAAGGCAAGCAGGCGGTGAAGATGACCCGGCTGAGCTGCCATCGATTCCGCTCTAACGAAGTGCGGCTGTGGCTGAGCGTGATGGCGTACAACTTGGGCAACCTGTGGCGGCGGCTGGTGCTGCCGAGGAGGATCGACAACTGGTCGTTGACGAGTTTGCAGCAGCGGCTGGTGAAGACCGGCGGCCGGTTGGTCAAGCACGCGCGGTACTACTGGCTGCTACCGGCGGAAAGCGGACTGACGCGGCGGCTGTTCGAAGCGATGTTACGCCGGATTGCCGCCCTACCGGTGGGGACGGGGTAGGCGGAACGGGTTTGTAGGCAAAATCGGCGGAGAAGGAAGGAAAGGGATGGAGGGGTGCGCATGGAAATCGAAGAAAAGATACAACTTGCCGGTTTTGAAGTTTTGGAGCAGGCCGAAGGTGGTGTTTGGAGGGGCAAAGGCGCCAGGGGCGAGAAAAAATTGCAGCACGTGGATCAAAAGGTAGCGAATGGATGTATGCTGAGTCGTACCGGAAAGCCCAAAAAGGAAATCCCGGTCTACAACAAGCGCGGGACGGCGGAGCAGTGGATCAAGGAAGGCAAACAGGCGGTGAAGATGACGCGGCTGAGTTGCCATCGGTTCCGCTCGAATGAGGTTCGCCTGATGCTGAGCCTGATCGCCTACAACTTGGGGAACCTGTGGCGGCGGCTGGGGCTGCCCGAAGAAGATCGAGAACTGGTCGCTGACCAGTTTGCAGCAGCGGCTGGTGAAGACCGGCGGCAGACTGGTCAAGCACGCCCGCTACTACTGGCTGATGTTGGCTGAGAGCCATCTGACGCGCCGGCTGTTCGGGAGCATGGTGCGGCGGATCGAAGCGCTACCGGCGGGGTGAAGATCGGCCCGGAGAGGTGGAAACTTTGAGAGAAAGGAGGCTGGGAGGGAGAGGTGTCAAGAGAACTGCTGGAAACAGGCATGTTGTCGGTTTTCGTTTTTGTGCGATGGTCTGAAGAAGCCATCCGCAGGCACTGGCCCGCCCTCGGAAAGGGGATTCTGATCAACTCCGGCACGTGAGTGAGGCGTCTGGTGTATACTGTTGGGGTCCGGGAAACCCAAAATGGAAATCCCGGCTTATACAGCATGGTGTGGGTAGGAGTTTTCAGCGGGGATTCACACGTCTTGAAAGTGGGCTTGTCGCCAGGCTTGCAGGCGCGGAAGGTGGCGCCCTGCTCACAGCTCGACTTGGACTGCGAAGAGGTGCTTCGCTGGGCCGGCGATTGCATCGCGACCGTGTCGGCCTCACCGGCGCAACGGCGATTGCTGGATACGGCCTTTGCCGGCCTGGAAAGCACAGTGCGCGAGATCAAGGCCCGCACGGGCTTCGTGCCCATGATCGATCTGGCGCCCGCTGTGCATGCCGCAATTTCACGCGAGCATGCCGCTGCGGTCCCGCTCGCTGCGGCCTGTGCCTTTGTCTTTCTCGGTCTCGACCTGTTCGACGACCTTGCCGATGGCGACCGGCAGCGCCAATGGGAGGGACATTCGGCGGCCGAGATGAACCTTGCGGCGGCGACCGTGCTGACTTGCTTGCCGACGCTGATAATTGCCGGGCTGGATGTCTCTGCCGCGCGCCGCGCGCGCATGGCCGAGCGCCTGGCTTGCGGCCTGCTGCGGATGAGCGCCGGGCAGCAGGCGGACCTCGCACTGACCGGGGCGCGTGAAGTGCGACCGTCCGACGTCGAGGCCGCGGTCGTCGGCAAGAGTGGCGAGCAGTTCGCGACCTACTGCGCGCTCGCCGCCGAGATGGCCGGTGCGTCAGAGGATGTCGTGGGCCTATATGCCGATTTCGGGCGTGAGCTGGGGACGGCCGGTCAGTTCGCCAGCGATTGCCACGAATTGCTGGTCGATCCTGAGTGTCGCGACCTCGCGCACGGCAGCCGCACGCTGCCGCTGGCGACACACATGGAGCGGCTGCCTCCGGATGAGCGAAGCGTGTTTCTGGATTTGCTCGACAGTGCGCGCAGCGATGCCGCCGCACGCGATATGGTCCGTCGACGTTTGCGGGAGACGGCCGAGGTGCGCCGCATCATGTTTGGCGTGCATATCCGGCTGCAGCGGGCACGTCGGTTGCTCGATCGGGCAGGCGCAGGCGAGCCGGGTCGCAGCCGGCTCCTTGCCGCGATCGCCGCTTTTTCATGATGGAGAAACCAGGAGGCTGAAATGCTGAGCGAGAACGCCGAGAAGCTGATCGACAAGTGGATGAATGACACGACCTTCCGGGACGCACTACGGCGAGACCCGCAAGCTGCCGTGGCCGCGGCCGGCGTGACGCTGTCGGAGGACGAGCGCGCCGCGCTCGGCACCATCGACTGGAACCTGTCGGACGAGCAGCTTGCTGAGCGGGTGAGCAAAGGCATGTAGTGAGGACGGAACCGTGCTGAGTGAGGCAGCTGGCGTGACGCTGTTGAAGGAGCGGCGCGCTGGACTTGCCGCTATGGATCGGGGCCTATCTGATGAGCGGCTCGCCGAGCGAGCCGGTACTAGACCCCGCGTCAAAGGGATCGTGGTACGCCCG
>Ga0194126_10000633_pt1 | contig 59116 bp, 56 predicted proteins | sample TA2KigC150mmetaG_FD_148641 | JGI IMG/M metagenome (GOLD analysis project Ga0194126, IMG submission 148641) | Freshwater microbial communities from Lake Tanganyika, Tanzania - TA2015035 Kigoma Deep Cast 150m | ecosystem: Environmental > Aquatic > Freshwater > Lake | place: Tanzania: Lake...
CTGCACCAGATGCCCCCTCCCAGTGAAAACTTCCGGGCATCTCTACCAGACAACCACACCCTGATGGATGCACAAGTCTAATTGTCGCTGACGCTCAAGTGTAATTGTCGCCGATCACCGCGCTGCTCTGAACGAGCTTGCCGTAATGGCGCCGGCCCATGCGCACACAGTTGCGACCGGATCCTTTTGCTTCGTACAGAGCGTCATCCGCCCTGGTAATGAGTTCATTGAGGTCTTGTTCTCCCGCCGAGGTCTCGGTGGAGGCCGCGCCGATGCTGACGGTCACTTTGATGGGGCCCTTAGAGCTCCGAAAGGGCGTTCCGCAAATTGCGCGGCGGATTCGTTCGGCGATCGATCTCGCGTGTGTGGAATCACAGTCCGGAACCGCGACCAGGAGCTCCTCGCCGCCAAAGCGCGCGACCAGATCATAAGGGCGCATAGCCTCTCGTATCCGTGTCGCGACGCCGCAGAGCGCCTCGTCACCGCCCACATGACCGTATGTGTCGTTGATCTGCTTGAAATGGTCAATGTCGAGCATGAGCGCAGCAAGAGGTCGCCCCTCTCGATCCGCCCTCACCAGCTCCTGCTGCAACCGTTCGATCATGGCCGATCTGTTGAGCAAGCCGGTGAGGGAATCGTGATTGGCCCTCCAGTTGAGCGCATCCCGCGCGCTCCGGAGTTGCGAGATCAAGACTTCACGCTCTATCTCCGCTTGCTTACGCTCCGTGATATCCGCGATATTACCCATGGCGGCTTTGCGGTCCCCATACGTGACCGTGCCGATGAGGGCCTCCGCCCACTTAAAGGTCCCGTCTTTGCATAGGAAACGGAACTCGTAGTGGGTGTTGAGGCTTGTGCTCTTTTGCCTGGATTCATCCATGAGCTCAATCATGTCCCAGTCTTCCGGATGAATGAATTCCCAGAACATGCGCCCGACCATTTCTTCCCGAGTGTAACCGCCCATCCGCGCGAGCCTGGCATTCACATAGACAAGGCGCTGGTCCTGATGGATGTAGATTCCGGTGAACGAATTCTCAGCCAACTGCCGGTAGCGCTGTTCGGCCTGCTGCAACTCATGCTGAGCACGCTCGCGCTCCTCCGCTTCCTGCCGTAGCATCCGGAGCGCCGATTCCAACTCAGCCCGGCGGGTCCTTTCCTCCTCATAAATCTTGGCCAAATCCCGGGCATAGATGAGGGTCTGTTGGAAGGCCATATCTTGGAGGCCAGGGTCAAGATCGGCATTCGATTGCTTGCCGCCTTCTTCAGCCGCTGCGTCGCGAAAGCAGATTGGCGTGGCCGTGGCAAGCTCGTTGTGTTCTGTCCCGGCCGCGGTGCGCGGGCTTCCGCTGTGAGCGCTGTAAGCAAGGGCCGGAACCGGATAAGTAGCCTTGAGCCAGATCGATAGCGCTCGTCTCGCGCCTTCGATGAAAGAGCGCATCATGCTTTCGTAGCTGGCGCTGTTCGTTTTCATGGTCGCGTCTCCTCTGTCCTGAGGACCTGGTGGCGGGGGTCTCGCTAATTTCTCAACGCCTTGTGAGCAGTTCCTGTGTCAGCTTCTTTGCCAGCTCCGGATTTTCGGCTCGGATCTGGCTCCAGAGAGCGAGCCCTTGCCTCAGCAGCTTTCCTTCCAGGGACTGCGCAGGAGCTTCAACTTTGGATGCCCTGGGGGTGACCGAAGCCGTCTGCGCCTCAGGTCGATTGTTCTTGGGCTGCTCGATCACAACGTCTTCCTGAGAGGGTGAAACGCTCGCGACGGTTTGTGTCTGTTGCCCAGCGGCCAAGGCCCGGTTCGATCTCTGGGCCTGTGCCTTTTTCACCAATTCGACGGTCCGGGCGTCGGCTTGCGCGCCCTTTGCCATGAGAAGCTCCGCCACTGCCAGCCGCTGGTCCGCGGCGGCAAGGGAGAGCGCTGTTTCACCATGACCGTCTTTGGCGTCGAGGTTTGCTCCGCGAGCTAACAGGACTTCCGCAGTCGCGACCTTACCTCTCGCGGCAGCCTCCATCAGCGCAGTGCGACCTCGGTGGTCAGTCAGGCCGACATTGGCGCCGCGATCGACCAGCAGCTCCACCATGGTGGAGTGCCCGTTCATGGCAGCCCAGAAAACAGAGGTCCAGCCTGCTCTATCCCGAGCATTCACCTCCGCGCCCCCGTCCAGCAAAGTCTTTACAGCTTCGGGCTGTACAGCCACACTGGCCCAGAAAAGAGCGGTCCATCCTTCGTCATCAGCCCAGTTCACCTTGGCGCCACGGGCGATCAGGCGTTTAATCTCGGCCACATCGCCTGAATGCGCGGCGCTTCGCAGCTCCTCTTCAGGAGAAGACTTGTAAGGCTGCATATTTTGAAGGCTTATGACGGTTTTGGCGGACCCAAGCGCGGGCAGAGCAATGACCATGATGAGGGCCGCGAGGATCGGCGCGCTCTTGCTGAGGATGCGTCGGAGGGTTGTCATTGTCGGCCTCCTTGCGAATGGGCGGTTCATGCCTTCTGGTCAACAATAAAGCAACACTTATGCCAGGATGATTTCAGGAAGGCCCTGCGACAAAGAGGGCGCAATATCAAGGCGTTGACAACAAGGCGAGCCCGTCGGGGCATTCGAGCGCAAGGGGGGAGATGATTGAATGCACAAAAAACCAGCAACGACAAACAAGAGCTATCAAAACAGAGAGTTATCAAATTCTTGATGCTGCCGATCTCCACGGACAGCCCAACTTTATTGTTTGTTTATTGTGCAATCGGTCCAGGGCCGTGATTGCTGTGTTGGCAAATTGAGCAAACCGCGCTATCGGTCTCCAATCTTTGTCCGGCGGTGCGCGGCAAATCACGGCATCCAAAACTGTCAGAGAGTACAAGCGCTTGACAAAGCGCCGAGGGGAATGACATGCTAAAGCCCACTGTTCGCCCTCATATCACCACTCGCAGTCCATGACGAAACAGAGCGCGATTGTTCAGCTTTTCGAAAGGCGGTTGGACCATGACGAGCGCAAAAGCCAAGATCCTCATAGTGGACGACGAACCTGCGATCTGCGACATTCTAGCTCGGTGGCTTTCCGCGGATGGATATGCGTGCGAGAGTGTTCACAGCGGCGAGGCGGCCCTCGATGCGCTGGAGCAAGACGAAGTCCATCTGATCATCTCCGACATCCTTATGCCGGGAATGTCCGGGATAGATCTGCTTTCGATCGTTCGCTCAAAATTTCCCGGTGTGGCTGTTCTTATGGTCACGGCAGTGGATGATCGCAAGACGGGAATCCGGACTCTTGAGCTGGGAGCGTACGGATACGTCATCAAACCTTTTGACCGGAATGAGATCCTCATAAACGTGGCGATGGCCCTTGAGCGCCGCGAGGCGTCACTGCTTAACGATGAGTACGGCGGGAACCTCCGAGGACATATCACTCGAAGCTTGAAGCAGATCGGTCAGCTCGAGGGGATCATCTTTCACACCATATCCTCTTTCGGGCATCGGCATGGGGAGACTGACGAGCATTTGAGGAGGGTTGGGCGCTTTGCTTCCACCCTCCTGAATATTGTGAGACCCGGCCGTTCCATGCAGGAATTGGATGACATGGCGCGGGCCGCGGCCATGCATGATATCGGCAAGATTGCGGCGCCGGAGGCCATATGGCTCAAGAAGGGGAAGCTGGATGACCGTGAGCGGGTTGTGGCGCAAACCCACTCGGAAGCAGGCGCCAAGATACTCCAAGGCGCGGACGCGCCCGCTCTTCGCCTGGCGCAGGAAATAGCCTGGGCTCATCATGAATGGTGGGATGGGACAGGCTATCCGCGGGGCCTGGCAGGAGACGCGATCCCCGAAGCTGCTCGGATTGTAGCCATCGTCGACACATACGACGCGCTGTTGCACGAACGCCCGCACAGGCCGGCATTCCCGGAAGATGAAGCTCTGAGGATAATCAAGGACGAGAGCGGCGCGCACTTTGAGCCGAGACTGGTGGATTGCTTCATGCAAGCGCTGCCGCGTATGAGGGAAATTCTACAAGAATCGAACTTGGAAGCGTCACAACGCGAGAAACTATCGCTGGACTTTGCCAAGATCCACAGAGACCGTTGATCGTTGCTACCTCCGCCAGTCTCTATTTCTTTGCTTTCATCATGAGATGCAGGTGGGACACGGCCGCGCGTGCGAAGGCCTCGTCATTGATGTGGGCATCTACCTCGACCACATCGATGTTTCCATCGAGCAACGATTTTAGCCTCGTGATGAATACCCTATTAGTGGTCGGTTCGTATAACGGACCGCCTTCAATATCCGCTTCCGACCAACCGCGGAGGGGAACAATGAATTTCGCCGGGCCTTTCGCACGGTTCAACTTCTCGGCGATGGTCCCCGCGAGAGACTGCATATCGTCTGCGCTGGTGCGAACTCCGGATCGAAAATCATACCAGAAGACTTTTCGGCCCTTCACACGCTCGGGCATGGTCTCCAGAGAATTGAACTCGAGCACGATACAATCAAGCCCACCCGGAACCACCACCTGAGGGATTCCTGCCCGCCCCGCGGCCTCCAAACGGCCCGGTCCGATTGCTCCGCAATAGCCGTTGTACATTTGATCCGAGAACTCGTGTAAGGCTAAATCAAGGACTCCGCTAATAAGATTCTGATCGATGAGGTCCTCCATTGCCATGCCGCCGACACCGTTGGCATGAAACGGCGCCACTTCGTAACCCAGCTCTTCGAGCATGGCCTTTACTCGCATGGCGCCTTCGGTTATGAACCCGAACGAAGTCAGCCCGATAATCGGCTTCTCCGACACGATTCGACCTTGATTCTTGGCCATGCCCGCGATCGCCGCGGCAGCGTTGGAAAGGATCTTCTTGCTGATAGGATTGAGCCCGAGAATGTCCACTACCGAATGCATGACAGCGATGTCCTTGGTCCCAATCAGGTCGCTCATGTCGCGGGAGGCCACGGTGGAGACCATCAGCTTGGGGGTTCCAAGCGGGAGCGCTCGCATGATGCCCGCGCCGATGTGAGTGCCCGTGCCGCCCCCCACTGAAATGAGAGCTGAAAGCCGACCGCCTCGGTGAAGCTCGCGCACAAGCGAGGCCCCACCCAGGATCATGGTCTCCACAGCCTGACGCCGGTCCTTATTTTTCACTATGGTTTCAAGTGTTATGCCGGCCCTGGAAGCGATCTCGTCACGCGTGATGTCGGGAACGACGGTCGGAGGATGAAGCGTGCCCACATCCATAACAATCGCATCGCAGCCCATATTCTCAATGAGTCCTTTAAGATAACCGACCTCATCTCCCTTGGTATCCAGAGTTCCCACAATCACCACGGTCGGGGGCATGATCACCTCTCTTGATGTTCGGTTTCCGGCGATCAAGTCCTTGGTCCTGCTAGGCCGGCAGCCCTTCGCGCCGGGATTTGGCGATCTTGATGAAGTATCGCATAGGCACGGACAGCGGTTCGTCCCGCCGCGTGAGGATATCCGCGTGGAAAGAGATATTGCCTTCACGCAGATTGATCTGCTTGAGTATCCCAGCGGCCAGTTCCTGCTCTATCTCGTGAGAGAGAATGAAGGACACACCCATGCGCAGCTCAATGTACGCCAGGATAAAGCTCAGGCTCTCCGACTCCACCAGCACGGAGGGTTTTACGTCAAACTGGTTCAGTTTGCGGAGGATTGCGTCGCGTGAACCCGAACCGTGCTCCCGAATGATGAGCGATTCACCGCTCAGGTCGTTAATGGAAACGGTTTCGGACTGAGCGAGGGGATGGTCCGGCCGCGCCACCAGGATGAAATCGGCCCTGGCAAAGGGAATAGCCTTGAGCGTGGAATCATAGGTGGTGCGCTTCACCACCACTAGGTCTTCTTTGCGATTGCGAAGCCTTTGTATTAGGTCCGCGGAGTTCCCTTCACTCAAACGCACCTGCACCTTGGGAAATTGGTGCTGAAATTCGGCCACCAGGTCCGGCATGACGGTTCGGGCATAGCCTTTGGTGCTACCGATTCTGAGGCGTTCTTGCGTGCCCTTGCGCTCCTTTGAAAGGAGCGTTTCGATCTGCCCCACACGGGCAAAAATGCGTTTGGTGAGCAGAAATGCCGTTTCGCCCATTTCAGTAAGTTTGTACTGGTTGGCTTCGCGATAAAACAGCTTGACCCCGCATTCTTCCTCAAATGTCTTGAGTTGCTGGGATACTGCGGGCTGTGTGACATTTAGGCGCTTAGCCGCCTCCTTCATGGAGCGGGAGAGGCAGAAGTGGTGGAAGATCTCCAGGTGCTTGAGGTTCATGCCAAGTTCCCGGAATAGGAATACAGTGGTAGTATAGTATAAGGCGCGCTTATATACGTATAACTTTTTCTGACTTGACTTGCCGACCCGATAACTCGACAATTTCTATTATTCAGGATACGGGTCGGAGATCCGTGCTCTCATTCTCAAGATCTCCTCGTTCAAGACCTTTCGTCTAATTAAGGACGCCTCTTGCTCCAGGGCCACGATGGTCGATTTTTTCCGGCTGGAGGACCGTCAAGATAAGAGGCCGATTCTCAGCTTGAGATTCTAAAGAAGCTGAGCTTTCCCGAGGACGACCGTGATCCGTGTGAACGGAAGTGCTTTAGAGATGATCCCGAGAGGCGACATCCCATCGTCTACTCGGGGGTGTGGGGGTGTGTGCGAAATCCCGCGGGCAATCCGAATCGAGTCCGCCGCATGGCATGCAGAAAGGCTGTTTGGTGAAACGAATCGTCGTCGGTATCAGTGGCGCGAGCGGCATCATTTACGGCGTTCGACTGTTGGAAGTCCTCAAGGCCATACAGGACGTGGAGACGCACGCGATCATCACTCGTGGAGCGATGCTTACCATGGAGCATGAAGCGTCCATCAAACCCGAGGCGGTGGAGCAGCTCGCGGATTGCGTGCACGCGCCGGAGAATCTGGCTGCGTCCGTTTCCAGCGGCTCCTTTCGGACCGAAGGGATGGTGGTTGCGCCCTGCTCCATGAAGACCCTGGCCATGATTGCGAATTCGATCAACGAAAACCTTCTTGTTCGAGCGGCTGACGTGACGTTAAAGGAGCGGCGCAAGTTGGTGCTCATCGCGAGGGAGACCCCGCTTCATCTTGGCCATTTACGTCACATGATCACGGTCACGGAAATGGGAGGCGTCATCCTGCCCCCGGTTCCTTCGTTCTACCACCGGCCTCAGACCATTGAGGACATCGTCGATCAGACCATCGGCAAGGCATTGGATCAGTTGGGGGTTCCCCACGAGCTTTTTGAGCGCTGGGCAGGAGGATGAACCGGGAAGAGCTGGAAAGAACCGTGATTGAGCACATGGATTCTTTCACCACCATGACCCTGGCGTGCTGCACGGAGGAGAAGCCGTGGGCCGCGGCAGTGTTCTATGCGCGTCAGGGCTGGGACCTGATTTTCTTCTCCTCGCCTGCGTCTCTGCATTCCGGCATGTTCGCGGCAAACCCTCGTGCCGCCGCGACGATTCACGGCGATTACACCGGCTGGAAGGAAATCAAGGGACTCCAAATGGAAGGGACGGTCATACGGATTTCCGGCGCGAAGGCAAAGGCCAGGGCCACTGCAACGTACCTGAGCCGTTATCCGTTTGTGAAGGAATTCCTTTCCGATCCCGGGTCCATCTCTTCACTCCTGACGAAGAAGATGGCGAGCGTGGTTCTGTACATGTTTCGCCCGACCACCATACGGTACCTGAATAACGAATCAGGCTTCGGCGCCAGATGGCAACTCCAAATCCGAAACGGACGAGTAATAGGCGACGCTGTGCCCGGTTAAATTTGCGCGCCCATGAGGGGAAGCGAACGGGTTCGCTTCCGGGATACATTCGAGTCGTTCAGGTATACCGGACCAACCGGTCCCAAGAACACGAAAGGGAGGAGGAGTAAGAGAGATGGCCGAATTGAAGTTCCCCAATCCACACCAAGCGGAACGCATCCCAGGAACCGAGGGCTGGGAGCGGATGTACCCCTATCACTATCAATTCAGCACGGACGATCCGACGCGGGCCAAGTACGAAGAGAACATGTTCTGGTTCTACGATGGGCTCCACTATCCCGAACCAATGTATCCCTTCGACATCATTTGGGACGAAGCTTGGTTTCTCGCCTTGTCTCAGTTCAACACCCGCATCTTCATTGTCCCGCCTGCGCTGGGCATCGATCATCGCATCCACAACGGCTACATCTACATAACTCCACTGCCGGTGCCCAATCCGGAAGACATTCCCAAACGCGTCGAACTATTCATGAAACGAGCAGGCTACTACTACCAGAACTGGGATCGGTTGCACGACCAGTGGGAAGAGAAGATGAAGAACCTCATCAAGGAGCTGGTGGACTGCGAGATCCCTGTGTTGCCTGAGATGGAAGACGAATCGGTGGTAACCGAGGGCATTGGTATCTCTACCGGCTACAAGCTGCTCAACGCGTACGACAAGCTAATCGATTTGGGCATCAAATGCTGGCAGTACCACTTTGAATTTCTAAACCTGGGCTATGCGGCCTATGTAGTCTTCGTGGACTTCTGCCAGAAGGCCTTTCCGGACATCCCCTTGCAGCGGATTACCCAGATGGTGGGCGGCATTGACGTCATCATCTATCGGCCTGACGAGGAGCTCAAGAAGCTGGCCAAGATGGCCGTGGAACTGGGTGTGGACGACGTGGCCATGAGTGGGAACGCCGCAAGCGTGCTCAAGGCTATGGAAGGGACGGCAAACGGCAAGAAATGGCTCCAGGCTTTCAATGGCGCTCGTGACCCATGGTTCCATGTGTCCACCGGCACAGGCTGGTATCACCACGACAGGTCATGGAACGATGATTTGGACATCCCGCTGGACGCCATGCGGATCTACATTGAAAAGGTCCGCAAGGGGGAGAATATCTCTCGACCCACCCAAAAGGTGATCGAAGAGCGGGAAAAGCTCGCCTCCGAATATCGAGCCCTACTTAAGACGGACCAGGACCGGGCCACGTTCGATCAGATGCTCGGCACTTCTCGCACGGTCTTCCCCTACGTGGAGAACCACCTGTTTTATGTGGAGCATTGGTTCCACAGCATCTTCTGGAACAAGATGCGCGAAGTGGCCGCGATCCTTGTGGACCATAAGTTCATCAAGGACGTGGAAGACGTCTGGTACCTCAAGCGGTCGGAAATCAAAGACGCTCTTTGGGATCTGGTCACGGCCTGGGCCACTGGGTGTAACGCCCGCGGGCCCTTGATCTGGCCCAAGGAGATAGAGTGGCGCAAAGAGGTCATGAAGAAGTTCCGACAATGGACCCCACCCGACGCGATGGGCATGGTCCCGGAGACTATCACTGAACCCTTTACCATCGTCCTATGGGGCATAACCTCCGACTCTATGGCCCAGTGGGCCAAGCTCAAGGCTATTGCGGATTCGGATTTGAGCAAGATCGTGGGCTTCCCCGGTTCGCCGGGAACCGTCGAAGGCGTGGTCCGCGTATGCCGCACCGTCTCTGAGATCGGCCAACTGAGGGAGGGTGAAATCCTCGTGGCGCCCACCACATCACCGAGCTGGGCGCCCGCGTTCCAGAAAATCAAGGCTGCAATCACTGACGTGGGCGGGGTGATGTGTCACGCGGCGATTGTGTGTCGTGAGTACGGCTTGCCCGCGGTGGTCGGGACCGGTTCGGCCACGTCCAGGTTGAAAACGGGCCAGCGGATCAAGGTCAACGGCGCCACCGGAGAAATCGACATCCTCGGATGACACTCAGGCGTGTAAGGATTGTGTCATGGACGCCTCCACGTATGTGCTTCCTTTCGAGGTGTGCGACCTGTCATTTGTCAACCGGGTGGGGGGCAAGTGCGCCAGCTTGGGTGAGCTGATCAAGGCCGGCATTCCCGTCCCGCCCGGTTTCGCCATCACGACGGAAGCGTACCAGAGTTTCCTGGATGACAACGGCCTAACCGACAAGGTTAACAAGCGGATGGATGGGCTGGAATTATCCTTGTTGGACGAGATCGACCGGGCCTCCCAAGATGTCCGAAACTGGATCGAAGCTGGAATCATACACGAGTACCTGGAAGACTATATAGCGGATCACTATCGGCTCCTCTCCCGGCGGACCAGGACTCCTGCGTTACCCGTTGCGGTGCGGTCCTCGGCCACTGCCGAGGACCTTCCCGACGCAAGCTTCGCGGGCCAGCAGGAGACCTACCTATGGGTGCGCGGAGTGGACGATCTGCTGGATAGGGCCAGGAAATGTTGGTCCAGCCTGTTCACCCCGCGTGCGATCTCGTACCGGATCAAGATGGGATTCGACCACTCCAAAGTCCTGATCAGTGTGGCTGTGCAGAAAATGGTCCGATCCTTCACCGCGGGAGTCATGTTCACCCTGAACCCCGCAACAGGAGATGAAGCCACCATCGTGATCGACTCCAACTGGGGATTCGGCGAAAGCGTGGTTTCCGGTGAAGTGACCCCCGATCAGTTCCTCATAAACAAAATCACCATGGACGTTGTGAGAAAGACCGTCTCAGACAAGCATATCTACTACACCACGGATCCTGGGACCGATGAAGTGAAGAAACTGGAGGTGGATGAGGAGAGACGCAAGTCCCAGAGTATCCTGGACCAAGAGATTATCGAGTTGGCGCGGCTGGGGAAGATTATCGAAAAACACTACGGCAAGCCCATGGATATCGAATGGGCTGTGGAGAAATCACTCCCGCACAAGGGCGAGATTTACATAGTCCAGAGCCGGCCGGAAACAGTCTGGAGCCAGAAGGAGGTGAAACCGATCACTGAGGCGAAGGCCTCCGTGGTAGAACACATCGTTGCCGGGCTTATGCAAGGCAAGAAAATGAAGTGAGCCGTTTTTCCGAGCACGTGTCCGTATCCACGCTTGTTGCTTGAACGAGGACTTGATCTGCGACCAAGGGCCGAGGCTTCGCGATTGCCGCAGCCTTATTATTCAAGCGCGTCTCGAGCGCCACGAACCCGCCGGCGATCGGAATTGACCGCCGAGAAAAGCGATTCATTGAGGAGATGAAAGTATGAAAGAACTGCGCGACTTCATCAACAAATGCGAACAAGAAGGTGAACTGCTCCGTATCAAGACCGAGGTTGACTGGAACTTAGAACTCTCCCATGTCGCCAAGCTCAACGAAGAGCGCAAAGGCCCGGCCCTGCTCTTCGAGAACGTGAAAGGTTACGATATCCCGGTGCTTACCAGCGCCTTCACCACGGCCAGGCGTCTGGCCATCGGGCTAAACATGCCTCTGAATTACACAATGTGCGATATGGCCCGGGAATGGATGGAACTGACCACCAAACAGCTCGTCAAGCCCAAGGTGGTCGATTCCGGCCCGGTCTGCGAAATGGTGATCGAAGGCAAGGACGTGGATATACTTTCTCTTCCCGTCCCGTTCTTCTATCCCCTGGATGGCGGTCGGTTTGTGGGAACCGCGGTGTACCTGGTGAGTGAAGACAAAGAAACGGGTTGGATCAACCTGGGGACGTATCGCATGCAGATCCATGACCGCAATCATTGCGGCATTCAGATCATCAAAGGAAAGCACGCGGATTTCCATTTCAACCAACACAAAAAAGACGGCACCAAGATGCCCGCAGCGGCTGTCATCGGCGCGGACTCGGTCCATTTCCTTGTCTCCTCCACACTGGTCTCTGCGCAAGTAGATGAGTACGACATCATCAGCACGCTGCGAGGAGAGCCCTGCGAAGTATTCAAGAGCGACCTGACCGGTCTGCTTCTTCCCGCGCACGCGGAGATTATCCTGGAGGGCTTTGTCGATCCGAACGATCTGCGGGAAGAGGGGCCGTTCGGTGAATACACGGGGTACTATTCGGGCGCCAAAGGGGAAGAGTGGCCCAAACAGGTGCTGCGCATAGAGAGGATCTTGCGACGCAAGAAACCGATATTCTGGGCAACCACGGTGGGCAAGCCGATCACCGACACCCACATGATTCAGTCGCTCAATCGAACCGCTACCCTGTGGACGGACCTGGAAAACATGAAAGTGCCGGGGATCAAGTCGGTCTACATCCCGGCTGAATCGACAGGCCGGTTCTGGGCCATCGTTTCTGTGCAGCAGAAATATCCCGGGCACGCAAACCATGTGGGGAACGCTGTTGTTGCCACTACCACCGGCCACTACGGGCTGAAGGGCGTGATCGTGGTGGACCATGACATCCCCGCGGACGACTGGGACCGGGTCATGTGGGCGCTCTCCGTCCGGTACGACCCCGCGCGAGACACCCAGATCATCTATCGAGGCCGATCCACGCCTCTTGATCCCGCGCTCCCGATCGAGGCTCGGGAGATTGTCTCACGAGTGATCATGGACGCGTGCACGCCGTACGAATGGAAGCGCAAGCCGCAAGAGATCTTCCTGGATGAGGCGATGAAGGAGAAGGTCCTCTCCAAATGGAATGAATACGGCTTTGGTGACTGGAGCGCGTCGATCTGCAAGTAGCTTCACCAAGCCGATCGAAGGGCCATCAAAGCGGAGGAGCTCTCCACGGAGGAATGCAGTCTTATGAGACCGATCCGATACACAGACGCGATCATCGAAGAATTCAAGGCTGAAGGATACTGGACCGACGAGGTGTTCACCGATTTCTGGCTGAAGAACGCCAAAGAGCGCCCTAACAGAGAGGCTCTGGTCGATTCCACCTTGCGTGTCACCTGGGGCGAGGCGGGCAAAATCATGGATCGTTTTGCCCTTGCTTGGACAGACCTGGGACTGGACAAGGACGACCGGGTGATTCTCCAGTCCCCCAACTGCGCGTACGGGTTCCTGGCGCGGGTGGCCTGCGAACGCGCGGGCCTTATCAACATCACGGTAATGCCGTACCTGCGCCATAAGGAACTGACGCACATCATCGAGAAGATAGATCCCCGGGCGATCATCATCCCGGGGATCTATCGTAAGTTCAATTACCTGGAGATGGTGGAAGAGCTTAAGGCCGATCATCCAAACCTGAAGTTCGCCTTCCTGCTGGACGAAACCATCCCCGGGCCTTATCCGCCGAATACCTATTCCCTTATGGCCATAGCGAGGGAGCCCTGGGAAGAAAAGAAAGACCCTTCCGTCCTGGCGGAAAGAAAATTCCATCCTACCATGGATGTGGGAGCGCTCACCAGCACCAGCGGCACCACCGGGGTTCCCAAGATCGTGGAATGGCCCCTCGCTCCGAGGCTGATGACCTCAAAATGTCGCGTGGACATATGGAAGCTCACGGGTGAAGACGTGACTATGGCGGTCGCGCCTTTTGCGGGGGGCGCGGCCGGGACACTCACGTACTTCGCCGCGCCGCTGGTTGGGGCCAAGATCGTGCTGCTGGAAGAGTTCACGCCGGAGGGCGCGTTAGAGATGATCCAGAAAGAGAAGGTCACCTGCATCGGTGTGGTCCCGACCCATATTATCCGCATGTTGGAGTGCGACCTCCCGAAGTACGATCTGACGTCGCTCCGATTCATCCGGTCCGCGGGAGGTTACCTGCCGCCGCAAGTGGCAATAGAGGCTGAAGAGCGCCTGGGAGGCAGGATTACCTCAGACCTGGGGACGCAGGATGTGGGCTCTGTTTCCGGCTGCTATATAGACGACCCTGCGGACGTGCGGCGTCGGACCGTCGGCAAGCCGCTTGCGGGCAACAAGATCAAACTTCTGGACGAAAGCGGCAAGGAGGTACCGCCTGGTGAGCCGGGAATCCTCTATCTGAGAGGGCCGCATTCCCCCGCCGGCTATTGGAGAGACCCGGCAACGACAAAAGACGTCTTTGACGACAACAACTGGACCACCACCGGCGACATCGTGACACTGGAAGAAGGCCGCATCTGGATCATGGGGAGGCAAAAGGACGTGATCATTCGTGGCGGCCAGAATATCTACCCGGCTGAAATCGAAGGGCTCCTCAACGAGCATCCCAAAGTGGCCTCAATTGCCATAGTGGCTATGCCCGATCGGGAATTCGTCGAACGCGCGTGCGCATACGTGGTGCCAAAGGCCGGGGAGACATTCACCTTTGACGAGATGATCTCATTCCTGAAATCCAAGAAGCTCGCCATGTATAAGCTGCCGGAACGCCTGGAGATCATCGCGGCGATGCCGACGGTGGGCGACTCGGGGAAAATCGACAAGAAGGTCCTGAAGAAACAGATTGAAGACAAGGTTGCGGCCGAAGGTAAAGCTTAATGGAGCGAGTTATTCTGCTCCTTTCCACGCTCGACACAAAGGGGCCTGAAACCCTCTTCTTGCGGGAGAGTATCCGGCAACGGGGCGGAGTTCCGCTCATACTTGATATGAGCATGTCCGGGGAAACAGCAGGAGCTGACATATCTTCGGCGGATGTGGCCCGGGCCGCGGGCGTGAACATTGAGGAGATCCGTCAATCCCGAGAACGTAAGCGCATTACCCGCACGATGATTCACGGCGCGATCAAGTTGACCCGCGATCTGCTCGATTCGGGCCGATTGGCCGGAGTCATCGGTCTGGGAGGCTCCACCGGGAGCCTCATGGCCACGGATGTTATGCGCGCGCTCCCGTTTGGGACGCCCAAACTCATGGTCTCGTCCACTGCGGCGCTTCCTGGCCTCGCCACGCGGTACATCGGAACCGGCGACGTGGCGATCCTCCACACGGTGATTGAGATTGCAGGTCTTGTCGGACCTCTGCGAAACCTGCTGGAGCGCGCCGCAGCCGCAATCGTGGGCATGGCCCAGGTCGCGCCTCTTACGGTTGAATCGGCTCGGGAAGGGAATAAGCCTCTGGTGGCCATGTCAATGTTTGGACCTACCGAGCGGTGCGCTCATCATGTGCAACAGCGGCTGGAGCAGCGCGGTTTCCAGGTGATCGGCTTTTCTGCGGCCGGAGTTTGCGATCGCGCGATGGAAGAGATGATCGGCATGGGGTTCTTCGATGGTGTGGTGGAATTGGCCCCCGGCGGCGCGGGGGAAGAGCTCCTGGGAGGAATGAGAGCCGCGGGACCGGACCGGCTCACGGCTGCGGGCAAGCTCGGCATCCCCCAAGTGGTGGCTCCCGGGGGTGTAAACCTGACCAGCCCGCGGAAATCGCACTATAAGCCCGAGCACTATGAACGACGCAAATTCGATCTAGACGAGTTGCGAACTTTCCTGAGGGTTTCTGACGAAGAGATGGTGAAGGTGGCCGCATTGTTTGCCGAGAAACTCGGACGCTCGTCCGGACCGGTGGTTTTTTTGTTTCCCAAGCGGGGATGGTCCGCAGTGGATCCACCCGAAGGCCACATGTACGATGAAGCCCAGGACCGGCTTTTCCTGAACATTCTGCGAGAGAAGGCCGGTCCTAACGTCACGGTGTGCGAAGTAGACGCGAACCTGGAAGATGAAACGTTTATCCGGGCAGTGGAAGACTCGTGCGTTGAAATCTTCCCCCATCCCGGGTAAATGGATGACTTCCCAAAGCTCATGGGTTTCGAAGACGCTTCCGTGAGTTCTTGGAGGCGAACATGTATGTGCGAAACTGGATGTTGCCCCAACAGTTCTCGATTTCCAGCGACGATCTGGCAATCGAGGCGGCCAGGATCATCAGAGAGAACAAGCTGAAAATGCTTCCGGTCGTGGACAAAGGGCGGCTGCGAGGCGTCGTGCATCGCAGGGACCTCAGCGAAGCGGCCATGAGCGTGAGTGACAGCGGTGACGTATGCGAAATCAATTACTTTTGTCGCAAGCTCAAAGTCAAAGACGTCATGGTGCGTATGCCGGTGACTGTCAGCATCGATGACACCGTCGAGGATACCCTGATCAAGGGGAAGGCCATGATGATGAGCACCTTCCCTGTTATGGACGGCGAAACGGTGGTGGGAGTGGTCTCTGACCGGGAGATCTTCGTTACCCTTTTCAAGCTCCTCGAGGCAGGACAGAGGCGGACCCGCATCACCCTTTCGGACGTCACGATTGAAAAAGGGACGCTTTCAGACATCCTGAGGATTGTCGACGAGTGCGACGCCAAGGCAAGATCCATTTTCACAGTCCCTGAAAAAAATATTTATGAAAAAGCCCGCGTCCTACTTCGCGTGGAATCGGATAACCCCGAAGCGCTTGGGAGAGCCCTGGAAGCCAACGGTTACAAGATCATGGAACTCGTGAGATAGCGTGCTTCCGTCATTGCGAGGGCCTCACCCTCACAATGACATCTTTCGGCTCATCCGCCTGTGGGAAATCGGATGCCGGTCTTGGAAATCGCTGTTGATCCACTAGGATCGCAAAGGAAGGGAAATCAGAAGACCGAAAAATTAAGCCGGCGAGCAAGTTTGTCGTCAATGTAGATCTCGACGGTCCAGAGGCCCGGTTTGTGTGCGAACAGCTCTTTGGTGGACAGCGAGTGGATGCGCCGAATGCCATCTTTGGGTCGTTCCACGCTTTCTTCCTTTTCCTCCTGGAGCTTATGGGTTTGGCGGATCGTACGGAATTCCAGACCGGAAGGGTCTTTCCAAATGGTCTTGGTAACATAGTGGAATTTCTCGTCCTTGGTAATGAAGGAGGCTACGACCGAGTCCTGCATAGTATGATCAAAGGACTTCCTCGGGTGCAATGAGGAACCCGCGCTGAGTAGCACATCTTTGAGTAAATAGTACGCCTCGTCTCCCGGAGTCCATTCGATTCCTCTGTATTTGCCTAGGGTGAAATATCCGCATCCGGCCACGAGTACTGCAAAGAGCAGCGCTGCCGGAATGCGCCATATTCCTCGAAATGAAAACGTCGTCAGCAGTCCGGAAGAACGACGCGCGACAATCCGCGACGCTTCCCTCGGGTCACGGTCGCGCCTCATGTGCTCCTCACCAGCGCAATTTCGTCACATTCGGGGAATTTGGCGCAGCGCAGGCAATCCGCCCATATCTTGTGCGGGAGCGAACCCTTATCCATCTGTTTGAAGCCGTGTCTTTCGAAGAGGCTTGGTCGGTAGGTCAGCACAAAGACCCTCTGAACACCCATCTCCTGCGCATCTTCCAGGAGCGCGCGGATCATCAAGGACCCGATTCCGCCGCCTTGATGCGAGGTTTTTACCGCCAAAGATCGGATCTCCGCAAGATCTTCCCAGCATATCTCAAGCGCCCCACAGCCTATGATATCTTCGGAAGAGCCGTCCACGCTCACAATGAAGGACCTGACCTGAGAATAAAGCTCGCTCATAGCGCGGGGAAGTATCCGGCCGGCCTCCGCTTGTTCGGTTATTATCCGGTAGATAGCCTTTACGTCCGCTATCCTTGCTCTGCGAATCAACCCTGCGCCTCCGCGGTGGTAGGATTGATAAGCCTCCGGACGTGTTCTTTCAACTCATCCGAGCAATGGGGCGCCCCGATCATGCGGGCCAGCTCGTTCACCCGCGCTTCTTGGTCTAACGCCGTCACTTCGATCATGGTTCGACCTTGACGCACTCGCTTCCGGACCGATAGATGATGGTCCGCGAGGGCCGCGATCTGATGCAAGTGAGTTACGCAAAGGACCTGCTGTCGGCGGGCCACCCGCGCAAGCCTGCTGCCCACCGCCAGGGCCGTGTGCCCGCCGATTCCCGCATCCACTTCATCAAAAATGACGGATCCGGTGGAGGCCGCATCCACCTGGAGAGCTTTCAAAGCCAACATGATCCTGGAGAGTTCTCCGCCCGACGCAATGTGAGCCAGCGGCCTCGCCGCTTCCCCGGGATTGGACGCGAGCAGAAATTCAACTTTCTCCAGCCCCATCGCCGCGCCTTGGTCCTCATCGAGAGGCTGAAATGAAACAAAGAACTCAGCCTCCGGCATTGCCAATTCAGCCAGCTCTTTCTTCAAAGATCTCTCAAGCGCGACCGCCGCTTCCCGTCTGGCCTGGGACAGGACCCGGGCCGCACGCAGGTAAGCTTCTCGGGCGGCCTGAACCGCTTCCTCCGCTTTCCGCAGACGACCCCGGAGATCCAAAATCTCGCCCGCTTCCTGCGAGAGATCTTTCAGGTGGGCCAGGAGCCCTTCCAAATCCGTCCCGTATTTTCGTTTGAGCCGCCGGATGAGGGCCAACCGCTCTTCGATCTTTTCCAGTCGCGCAGGGTCGCTCTCAGCGTGTTCCGCGACTTCTCTGAGTTCCAGAGCCACGTCCTCGGCCCGGTACATTGCTTCTTCCAGGTTTTCCCTCACTCCGGCCAGCTTGGGGTTCACGGAGACCAGGAAGTCCACAGCTTTTCTGATATCCGCAAAGCGCTCCATGATGCTGCCGGAGCGCCCGTACAGCTCGTAGTGAGCTTCGAAGGCCCTCTCCCTGATCTGGACCGCTTTTCCCAGAATTTCTTTCTCTTGAACCAGCTCCTGTTCTTCACCCGTCTTCAATTGCGCGGCAGCAAGCTCCGCCGCGGCCTCGGAATTCTCGCGACTCAGCTGTTCAAGAGCGGCCAAGCGGGTCCTAGTCTCTTCCAGCTCTCGCATGCGGCGTTTCCACTCGTGGAACGCCCGCGCTGTCTCCGAGCGTTTGTCGCTCAACTCACCGGAGCGGTCCACAATTTCCACATGCTCTTCCGGATGGAGCAGGGCATGGTGTTCGTGTTGCCCGAAAATGCTCACCAGCGAGTTTCCCACAGCCTGCAAAGTAGCTTGGGGAACAAGGTTTCCGTTCAAGAGGCAGCGAGAGCGACCTGACTGAAACAAACGTCGCGCAAGGACCAGTTCACCACCGGGGACAGCCGATTGATCCAGGTTTCCCGGCAACGAGAAACCCTCGGGAAGGTCGAAAAGTCCTTCCACCAAGGCTTCTTCCTCTCCGGTCCTGATGATATCGCCCGGGACCTTGCCGCCCAACAGAAGATTCAAAGCGCCGATCAGAATGGACTTGCCCGCGCCGGTTTCACCCGTAAGAACGTTGAAGCCCTCATGAAACTCCACGTCCACGTGGTCGATGATCGCGACATTAGAGACTTTCAGATATCGTAACATCCGATCGCGCAGAGCGGTTCCGCCCCAAGCCCTCCTGGTCAGGCAATACCATATCGGCAAACCTAGAGCAAATTGAGCTTTTCTTTGAGGACCTCGAAATAGTCCTTGGCCCCGGACTTCACCATGATAAACGACAATTCCGAACGAACGATGCGCAGCGTTTGACCTGCCGCAAGAGGGAAACGTTTACGTCCGTCCAGTGTCAGGATCAGGTCCTCGCCCCGGCGAAGTACGAGTTCTGTCGCCAGGTGGGCCGGCACGAGCAAGGTGCGTCTCAGGCCGGCGTACGGGCATATGGGTGTAAGGATGATCGCTTCGATATCCGGGTGTACCAGCGGCCCGTTTGCCGCCAGCGAATAAGCGCTCGAACCGATAGGCGTGGAAACGATGAGGCCGTCGGCCCTCATTTCAATTTCTCTGGTTTCCCCTATGCGAATTCCCAGGTCGATTAGGCGGGCTATGCCCCCCCAGTGGATGACCGCGTCATTGAGCGCCCGTGCTTTCTCGCCGTCAGGGAGGGTCACCTCCAGCATCATGCGCTCCACAAAAGCCGCGGCGCCTTCCAGGAGGGACTCGAGCACCGGGATAGCCTCATGGGGTGACACTTCCGCCATATATCCCACCCGGCCCAAATTGACTCCCAGCACAGGCACTGACCGCGAGTTCAGCAAAGACGCGGCGCGCAACATGGTGCCGTCCCCGCCAAGCACTACGAGGAGATCCGCCTCGTCGGGCATGTGTTCGGTAACCGTGCCATTCCATTGGGCGGCCAAGTCCCGGTAGGCCGGCTCCAACAGCACGTCTTTGCCGTTTTCCTTGAGGAACCTACTGATCTTTTCTCCGAGCACGAGGGCCTGTTCCTCGGAACTCTTCAAGACGAGTCCAATGCGACGCATTCACGCCTCTACAATGCTGTCAGGTATTGGTCCGCGAGTGAGTACCATGATTATGCGCCAAAATCCACTCAAAGAGAATAGATGGGGTAAGATGGTCCAGTTGCTTCTTGCTTCCGCCGCTCGCGTGCGATAGGCTAATGTTATGGATCTCTTCGATATTTCAAACATCGTCCATTCCTCCAAACCCCTCGCGGATCGAATGCGACCGGAAACTTTGGAGAATTTCCTCGGTCAGGAAAAGATCCTGGGCCCGGGCTCGCTGCTGAGGCGGGCAATTGAAGAGGATCGCCTATTTTCCATGATCTTCTGGGGGCCGCCCGGAACCGGCAAGACCACTTTGGCGAGAATCGTGGCGCAACACGCTCGGTCCCATTTTGCGCCTTATTCCGCGGTCACCGCAGGGGTAAAGGAGATCAAGGAGGTGACTCGCCAGGCGCGGGAAGACCTCAAATACCGCGGCGCGCGAACCATACTTTTCCTCGATGAGATCCATCGCTTCAACAAGTCCCAGCAGGATTATCTCTTACCGCACGTTGAGGACGGAACGGTCATTCTTATCGGCGCGACCACGGAAAACCCGTCCTTCGAGGTAAACGCCGCGCTTCTCTCCCGACTGAGAGTATTTGTCTTTGACATGTTGTCCAATGAGGCGCTCAAGGCCATAGTCTATCGAGCGCTTCAGGATCAAGACCGAGGACTCGGAAGCCTGGAACTCATCTTGGGCGAAGATGAGGCCGACCTTATCGTCACGCTCTCGGGAGGTGACGCGCGCGCCGCGCTTAATATCCTGGAAATAGCGGCGCTGGAGACGCATAAGGACCAGGATCGAGAGATCGGTCCGGACTTGATCAGGGAGGCCGCGCAGAAGCGCAACCTGCTCTACGATAAAGCCGGCGAACAACACTACAACCTCATAAGCGCGCTTCACAAATCATTGAGGGACAGCGATCCTGACGCGGGGCTGTACTGGTTGGGTCGCATGATAGAAAGCGGAGAAGATCCGCTGTACGTAGCCCGACGCTTAGTCCGCTTTGCAAGCGAAGATGTGGGCCTGGCTTCTCCCCGCGCGCTGGAACAGGCCGTGGCCGCGTTTCAAGCTTGTAGCTTTATCGGGCTCCCCGAATGCGTCCTGGCGCTGGCCCAGGCTGTGGTCTTTCTCGCGACAGCGCCAAAATCCAATTCCCTGGAAACAGCGTACAATGCGGTGAAGGAGGAGATCGCACATTCAGGCCATCCGCCGGTTCCGCTCCACTTGCGCAACGCGCCCACTCGACTGATGAAAGAACTGGGCTATGCCAAAGGTTATAAGTACGCCCACAATTTTCCCGACGCGAAAGTCGAGCAGGACCACCTACCGCCCGAGCTGAAGGAAAAACGCTTCTATCACCCCACCGACAGAGGCTACGAAGCCACGATCCGCGAACGAATGTCCAGCCACAACCCTGAAGACGACAAGTGACGTCCCGGCGTCTTGATCTTGGGGGGTGTCTCGTCTAGAATGACCATGCGGTCATCGGCCGCGCGATTATCCGGCGCCCCAGCCTCTCTAATAGGCCGTATCCATGATTCCTCGATCCGGAACCAGGGTCTTTAAGGCCCTCGCGGCTGACAAACAGCAAGCTGTGCTGCAGGCGGCGCTCAATGAATTCGCGTTGCACGGGTATCGCAAGGCTTCGATGAACAACGTGGTGAAAGCAGCCGGGATCAGCAAAGGGAGCCTGTTCCAATATTTCAAAACCAAACAGGCGCTTTTTGACGGCGTGGTCGGCCTGGCGGAAAGCCTGGCCCGGAGTTACTTGCGTGAAGTGCGCGACAGGACCGCGGGGACACCCTTGCGCCAAAGGCTGGAGCGCATTCTGAGAGCGGGCTTTTTCTTTATCGATGAACAACCGCTCCTGGCCAGGATCTACTTTCAGCTCCTGCGATCAGGTGATGCGCCGTTCGGTTCCCAACAGATTGTGACTCTACGCAGCCAAGCGCAAGAGTTCCTAGCCGACCTACTCAGGCAAGGTCTTGTGGCGAAAGAGATTGACCCTTCCGTTGACGTGGAACGGGTCGCGTTCTTGATCAATTCGCTGTTTGAGACGCTCCTGATGGCGTACTATACGGATTTCCTGGCGCCGGGGCTGGATTTGTACCAGGGAAACTCCGAAGATCTGGACCACTGGGTGGAAACTACGCTTGAAATGATTTTCAGGGGCCTTAGACCTAAGAAGCGAGGAACAACAGAGATCCGGTAAAGAATGCTCTGTCCTGGAGATCTAAGCCTGGAGTGATTCCCATGACACCTCCTCGACCGATCCTGATCACGCTCACCGTGTGTGTTGCCTGCATTACGGCTACAGTTTCGTTTGCTTCGTCACAGGCGAAGGTTTCCATCCGTTTCGGAGCGCTGCCGGTGCTCCAAGCGCTGCCGCTCTATATCGCCCAGGAGCGAGGGTTGTTTACGAAAGCCGGCCTGGACGTCGATCTGATCCCGTTCAACACCGCCGCGGAAAAGGACATTGCGCTTTCAGCGGGCAAGATCGAAGGGTGCTTTGCGGACCTGGTCACTCCAATTGTGCTTCGTGCAAACGGCCGGAAGATCCTCATGGTCGCGACCACATATAGTTCACGCGGCGATCGACGCATGTTCGGTGTACTGGCCAAGCCCGGCTCGTCTTATCGCTTTCCCGCGGAGTTGCAGAACGTCCCTATTGCGCTCGCATCGAATTCGATCGTGCATTACGTGACTGAAACCTTGCTCACGACCGCGGGCGTGCCCCGTGATGGAGTGGCTTCTCTAGAATCCAAGAACATAGGCATGAGGATGCAAATGCTGCTCGCGGGGCACGTGGAAGCCGCGGCCTTGCCGGAACCCTTGGTATCGGCTGCGTTAGCCCAGGGGGCGACGCTCGTGGCGGATGACAGCGGCCTGGAAACGAGCCAGACCGTGCTGGTCTTTGCCGAGAGATTTCTCAAAGAGCAACCCGAAGCAGTGTCCAAGTTCCTCGCCGCGGTCGATGAAGCCGCGGCCATGATCAATGCGAAGCCTGATGAAGTCCGGGACGCAATGGTGCAGCACGTGCGGCTCCCTGCGCCGATGAAGGACAAATATCCGACACCGCGTTTCCCGCGACTCAAGGCCCCGGATAAGGACGCGGCGCTCGCGGTCACCCGATGGCTTCGTGCCAGGGAAGTGATCCCTCGAACCGTTTCGTACGAAGAAGTGGTTGATGGCCGACTCATTCCATGACCTGATAGACTGCCGGGATGTGTCCAAGACTTACATCTCCGGGAACGGCCCGGTCTATGCGTTAGGGCCGACCACGTTCTCGGTGGAAAGCGGCGAGACTATTGCGCTGGTGGGCCCCTCCGGGTGCGGAAAAACCACGTTGCTGCTGCTCATGAGCGGATTGGAAAAACCGTCGAACGGATCGGTCCGGTTCAGGTCTCAGGAGCTGACTGCCCCACACCGCGAGATCGGGCTGGTCTTACAGCATTACGGCCTATTTCCGTGGAAGAGTGTGAAAGAGAACGTGCAGCTTGGGCTGCGGATACGCCGCGAAAGCCTCCACGGCAATCGCGTCGAAGAATTATTGTCTGAGTTGGAACTGAGCGATAAAGTCGAGTTCTACCCCCAACAGCTCTCCGGTGGGCAGCGGCAACGGGTGGCTCTCGCCAGGGCGCTGGCGCTCAACCCGAAGCTCTTGCTTCTTGACGAACCCTTCGCCGCTCTGGATACGCTGACCCGGGAGCGACTCCAGGACCTCGTCGCAGAGATGTGGCGCAAGCGACGATTCGGCATGGCGTTGGTCACGCACAACATCCAGGAGGCGGTTCGACTCGGTCGGCGTATTCTTGTCATGAGGGTGGAACCGGGCCACGGAGGACAAGTGGTGGCGGAGGTGGACAATCCATCCGCGTGTGAAGCGGCATACAGGGGCTCCGACGAATTCCACCGCAAAACCCTGATGGTGCGGGAGCGGCTGGAGTTGTGGGCATGAAATCCCGGCTGGCTTATCTTTGGGCTGTGGCGCTTCTCCTGGGCATGTGGGAGCTTGGAGCCCTGCTGGCGGGGGAGGTGGTCATCGCAGGACCAGGAACCGTGCTTGCGCGGCTCGTCGTTGAGGCTCAACAGGCGCGTTTTTGGCGTCATGTGGGCAGTTCGGCGTTTCGCGTGGCTGCCGCTCTCTGCATTTCGTTCGTAGCTGCGGTTCCGCTGGGACTTTTGTTGGGATCGAGCCGACGAGCCGATAAGATCGTCAGGCCTCTGATTTACCTGACCTATCCTATACCCAAGATCGTGCTCCTCCCGCTGGTCCTCCTAGTCTTTGGACTGGGCGATCCGGGCAAGATCGCAATGCTCTCCATCATTCTCTTCTTTCAGTTGCTCATTACCACTCGGGACGCAGCCCGTGGCGTGGACCGCGAAGCAAAATACTCTCTATACAGTCTGGGTGGGACCAGACTCGATCTTTTTCGCCACGTGATCTGGCCGGCATGCTTGCCCGGGGTTTTCACAGCGCTCCGCATCGCCACCGGAACAGTGGTTGCGGTGCTCTTCTTTGTGGAATCGATCGGGACCCGTTACGGTATGGGGTTTTATATCTTGGACGCCTGGGGAAGAGCCGATGTTCAGCAGATCTTCGTAGGCATGGTTGTTTTGGCGCTCCTGGGCGTGATCCTGTACGAGACATTCGACACGTTGGAGAGGCTCTTTTGCCGATGGAAACAGCTTTAGAAAAGAACCCTCGGAATGAACCAAATCACGCGCGGCGCATTCGCGCCGTGCGCCGGATGTTTACCGATATCTCGCCCCGTTATGATCTACTCAACCGGATTATGTCCGCCAGGCAGGACGTGAGGTGGCGCAGGTTCGCGGTGGCCCGCGTTCCGGCTGAGGCTTCTCGAGTCCTGGATGTGGCCACCGGCACAGGTGATCTGGCCATCGACTTGGCTTCCGCGAGGCCGGATGTCACAGTCTTCGGGGTCGATTTCACCGAACCGATGCTGCGTCGGGCTGAAGCCAAGACCGCTGAGCGAGGATTGTCACGGCGCATCAGTTATGCGATAGGGGACGCGTTACGATTACCTTTTGCTGACCGCGAGTTCGACGCGGTCACCGTAGCCTTTGGCATTCGGAACATGCCTGATCGGCGCTCCGCGCTCGCCGAAATGATGAGGGTCGTCAAGCCCGGGGGAAAAGTGATCACTCTGGAGATGACTTTTCCCAAGAATTTGAAGCTAAGACGGTTTTTCGTATGGTACCTCAATAGGGTGATCCCCGCGCTGGGAGGGATCATATCGGGCAATCCTCAAGCTTATCGTTATCTGCCCGACTCAATACAGGACTTTCTCCATCCTGACGATCTCACGGAGCTGTGTCATAGCCTGGGGCTCAAGCGTGTCCAGGCCTTTCCGCTTATGTTCGGCCTTACCTACGTGCATGAAGGCCTGGTCCCGTGAGCGCCGGCGCTTTCCACGCCTGGTATCAGGCCAGCAGGCCGCCTTTCTTTGTCGCGACCCTCATCCCGCTCGCGCTTGGCGGAGCGGTTGCGCACGCTTCCGGGTCATGGGACGCGTTGCGTTGGGTCCTGACGCTTTTGGCGTCCTTCCTGGTTCACCTGAGCACGAATTTATCAAATGACTATTTTGATTTCATGGCCGGCGGAGATTCGGGAGAGGCCCTCGGAGGAAGCCGGGTCATTCAGCAGAAGAAGCTCACGCCCGAGCAGATCCTCGGCGCAGTGATCTTTTGTTATGCCGCTGCATTCATCATCGGCCTGTGGATCGTCTGGACGAGTCAGATTTGGTGGCTCATGTTCTTGATCGGCTTCGCATTCTTTTCAAGTCTTTTCTATACCGCGCCGCCGATTCGGTACGGATACCACGGGCTGGGAGAGCTCTTCGTAGGGCTGAATATGGGCCCCGTCATGGTGGTGGGAACAGCCGCGGCCGTTAGCGGCCATTTTCTGCCCAGGGGCCTATGGCTCTCATTACCGGTGGGAACCATGGTGGCCTTGATCCTCTTCTATCAGTCACTCTCCGACATCGAAGACGACCGAGCCATCGGCAAGTTCACCCTTGCGGTTCGGCTGGGTAGGCGCCGCGCGGGTTGGGGGTTTCGGCTCTTTGTGGGGGCCGCTCTCGTTTTGATCGTTATTCTGGTGTCAACAGGGCAACTTCATCCCATTGCTCTGGTGTGTTTGGGCACAATGCCGCTGGCAATCGGCGTTGATCGAATGATCACGAAAACCGGGGATTGGAGGGAACTCCATGACAGAGGAGGTGGGGTGAGGGTCTTTTACCTGGTCAATGGAGTAATAATGGTGGCTTCAGCGCTATGGTTCAGGTAATCTCTCGCCGAATTCGAGGGCTGCGAGCGCTTCTTCAGCGGCTTCACGCACGTCCGGATCGGCATCTTGGGCGGCTTTCCGGAGAGCCGGCACGGCTCGCGGGTCGCGGATCTTGCCGAGGAGTTCCGCAGTATCACCACGGAGGCCCACATCTGTGTCTGAGAGCAAGGAAATCAATTCTCCCACAATTGAGTCCAGGCTGCGGGTGTCTAATTCCAGCGCGGTTTCAAAGGTAACGAGCGCGCCCATGCGGACCGCGAACTCTTGAGAGCGGTACAGCGGCAGAACCGATCCAGGATCTTGTTCGCGACAGATCAACCGAGCTGCGTCTTCGGCCCGCCCGGCGGCGATCATTGATTCCACGGTATCGGTGAGCGAGCCGCCTTGCCCAGCGCGAGCGAGCGCGTCAACGACTTGCGCTTCGGACAACGCTCCCACAAGCGTTGTTCCCTCATTGACAACGATTGTTGGGGTTGATTTCACGCGGTACCGTTCCGCGAGATCCTGGAACTCGACCGCGTCCACAATGCAGGCGGTTATCAGAGGTTGCCGAACGGCGGTGGACAGCGCCTTGCGCACCACGCTGGGACAGTGGGGGCAGGTCGCGGCCATGAGGACCAGCACGTGAGCGGGTGAGGCCATGGTATCCAGCGAGCGAAGAGCTTCGGAATCCGGGATCGGCTCGCCCAGACCCAACCACTTTACCACATCGAGAAAAGGGGCCAGTTCCGCTCCTTCCGGCGCCGCAAAGTAGTGAATGTTCCGAAAGGCCCCCGCCTCGAGGGTAATCGAAGGCTTATTCGGAAAGACGGACTCCATTCCCTCCTCGATATCTACCCGGCCCATGGAGACGCCCGCGACTTGACGAGCAATATTGAACAGATTTCGCTGAAACGGATCTTCAGGTGTCACATGGTTGAGGAGCAATTTCACCGGCCGCGTGAGGTTTTCTACGGCCGCCTGAACTTGGGCAAGATCGTTGTCGGAGAGCACAGACACTTTCCTCTGGTTTATTCGTATTGAGCCCTGAATTGCTTAATCGCCTTCACCTGGCGATCCACCCTTTCAGATAAGAAATCCGAGAGCGCCCTTTCAGATCGTAGGGGCTCCCAGACTTCCGGAGATGTTGAGGCACATCATCTCTGTGGCGGATACGGACCGGGTTGCGCGGGCATGGAGCCGGGGACGAAATTGATGATCGTCTGCCCGGAACCGGGGGGAAGCAGGTACGGCGATTCGGCTCCGCGAATCGGAGCCGGGAGCCAGCTCCACAGGTATTCTCCCACGCCGTAGGCCCCTCTGGCGCCTCTGAAGATCAGGCCGTCCTGCCCGTAGTACTGCTGCTGTTGTGGAGGCTGCTGACCGCGTGGGGGGTGCATGGGCTTAAAGACAGGCTGGCCGTAATAGTTACGGGGGCCCCCGTAGTTCGTGTCGTAAATGGGGCTTTGTTGCGCCCACGCGAAGGCGGGGAAGAGGAGCGCACATGCGATGATAACGGGAATTGTCGCTTTCATGCTTGGGCCTCTTGATGTTAAGAGTTGACTTTAAGTCATTAGCATATCTGGCGTCCAAAATAAAGATGGTTGGTTAAGTAAGTTGACAAAGAGGAGAGAAATATGAAATAATCAGCCGCTCAGTTTCACTGCGGAGGTCCATCCGATGATAAAGCCAATCATGATGGCAGTTTGCGTCATCGTTGCGATTTCGCTGGCTGTTCCGGTCTCGTGGGCCGATGGTTCATTGAAGGATGTCTCGCTGCGCAAGATACCCGGACAAGCTTACTCCAAGGGCGCCAATATCGCGAAAGAGACGGAGTATCATGTCACGGAGATCATGAGGAACACGTTCTCGCTGTTCAACCCTTGTCTTGATCTGATCAAGGGCTGCACGGGAGTGATTATGACACCGCTGGAGGGGCCGCTGAGTATATTTGGTAAACCGGCCCCGAAGGCAAAGGCGAGCGCAACCAAGCCGGCGGAAACAAAGATTCCGCCGCCGGAGAAGCCCGCGCTTCCACAAGCAAAATAGTGGCTTCCGATTGTTGAGGGGTTGTCGCAGGAAAGCTCCGCGGACCATTACCGGGCGTATAGAGCTTGCCTGCGGTTTGAGGGAGGGTGTTTTACGTGGTCGGAAAGGTTCTTTCCGCGCTCGTTTTATGCGCGGCGCTGATTCCGCCTCAGGAGGCTTGGACATCCGACCGGGTGCATAAGCACTCGATCACCATTTGCTCGCTCATCATCACCGAAATGACTGAGGGGAGGGTCAGTGTGGCAAAGGCCAGGGAAATGTCCCTGGCCATCGCCCACGCTGGAAACCAGCATTTTGGGCGAGTTACCTGCGGCGACATGTGGCTATATATGGCCATTGTCTATGTGGAGAGCGGATTCCGGAACAACATCATCAACTATCAGAACTGCCACGGCATGTTTCAGGTCCACGCGCCGTCCTGGGCCAGCAAGTTCGGCATTAAGTCCAGAGACCTTCTCGATGTCCACATCAATGCCCATGTGGGCATCTGGGTCTACAAGTACTATCTGGAACAGTATAAGTCCGTTGTGCCGGCGCTGAGCGCGTACAACAGCGATCATCCTACCGCCGCGAGGGGATATGCCCGAACCGTGCTGGGCGCCAAACAGTCGATCAAGCGACGCTACACCCAACTGTATAGGAGTTTCCTGAAAAACGAGATGATGGCGTTCAACATGTGCTCGCTGGACACGGCCCGGCCGTCGAGCGCCGCCGCGGAAGAGCCGCACTCCCACATGCCACTGGAAATGCCTCTGATTCTGAGGGGCGTTGAGCCTCCCCCACCGACGTCTTAAGCATAGCGGCCCTCAAGAACAATTGCGAGAAGAGCATTCACTCCTGCCTTTCCCCTTCGGGAGATTCCGGAACGCAGAGAAAGCCTGCTGAAAGTAACGCTCAGATAACTGGTAGCGCTGCTGCTTGGACTGGGAGTACGATCCAATTCGGACAAAACTTTCGAGAATGGATATAGTCTACCGAAAGTAACGGACGGATCACTGGTAGGGCAAATACGGGATTGTGCAGGAGAATGACGCGATTCCTCCGGAACTTTCAAGGATGGATGTAGCAACTGATTTCATGGCGAGGGCGCCCGGAGTCTCTCACGCGCCGTCGCCAAATCCAGGCCGGTGACGAGCAGGGTCTTATCCCGTGAGGTCGATCCACGAAGCACGCTGATAGAAGAGGGAGCTATACGGAGCACTTTCCCCAAGAACTTCACCAGGTCTTGATTCGCTTTGCCTTCTACCGGTGGGGAGGTTAACCTGATGCGAAGATTGCCGCTCTTTTCGCCAGTTATCACATTCCTGGCCGACCGCGGAGTCACCCTAACCTTAATCGTTACTCCCTGCGGATGCTCTTGTAACCACATCAGACCGTAACAGACGAGCTTAAATCCTCACCCTCTGAGCAGGGTGTGGGCAAGCTGGTTTAGGGTTTCGACGAGGAACATCTGTAGGAACACAATGGCCAGCAAGACAATGATCGGAGATATGTCTATGGGCATGGGAGGCAACGGGAGTTTGCGGCGCACAAAGCTGAAGACCGGCTCAGTCATGGAATAGAGAAAGCGCACGATGGGGTTGTACGGGTCCGGATTCACCCACGAGATGAGAGCAGCGATGATTACGATCCACATATAGATCGTCAGCGCCACATTCAACACGCCGGCGAATGCCTGTATCAAGTTCGCGAGAACAAACATCCATTCCTGCCTTGGGGTCTCATATCATCGAGGAACCCGGAAACCCATCGTTGCCTCTTCACTGACGTTTCCGTTGGTCCAAGCCGCCGGTGAGACTTGTGGCTACAGATCGCCTGGTTGAGACCGCCACGACCTCGCTTAGTCTGCTCAGCTATCCGTGTATTGTCAAGAGGAAGCGCTGGGGGCATGACAGAATGCAGCCCCGTCAGTCAGGCAGGAACGCGAACAGTGAATAATCCGCGCCCAAAGGCCAGTCCATGAGGCAAAAATCACCGTGGCCTCGCATCTCATGGAGATCGCGAGGCTTATGCACGGCTCCGCTATTCTATGCACGGTCGGAGCCGTGCCCGTAATATGTTAGACGCACGTCTTCCGGTTTTCGCCCCCCGTGAGCCCTGCACGTGCGCCTATGTCTATCCGATACGATCCTACGGCCGCACAAAGGGGCCTGCTACTTGACGGCCTCTTTCAGGGCTTTGGCTGCCGTGAACTTGGGGGCCTTGGTGGCCTTAATCTTAATTTTCTTCTTTGTCTGCGGATTGATGCCGGTGCGCGCGGCTCGCTTCACCACGGAGAACTTGCCGAAACCAGGGACCGAAACCTGAGACCCGCTTTTGAGTTGCTCAGCGATCGTTCCGAAGATGATGCCGAGCGCCTCAGAAGCCTGTTTCTTAGTGGTTCCCCCCTTCTTGGCCAACTTCTCGATCAATTCGGCCTTTGTCATGACCCCTCCTCTCAGCTTCTGGTGGTGTTACGTGGAAAGTTGGAGACTCTATAAGCACCCCTTGAACTGCGAGTCAAGCAAATAAAAGCCTGCGAGATGCCGTTTTGTGCGTGTTTCTGCTTTTCCCTGAAAGCGATCTGTGGGAGGAAACGGTTCTATTCCGTTGTCATTATGGAGGAAAGTCACGTTATGGCTTTTTTTCCTTCTCGCGCCGGGCTTGGCGTAGAGGCCGCCAAGGTCGGCAAGGCTACCTCTTCGGCGCGCGTTCCCGAGTTCAATCCCCCCTGCGATGCCTCAGATTGTCCTGCGATTTGAGAGGGCGCCGAAGGCTCGGGCTGGATAGGCAAAAGTCTCCCAAAGCTGCGCTCACCGGCTTTTCCGCACAATTCTGGTTGACTGGAATGAGCGTAAGATGTAAAGGTCAAAAGATAACTCTGGCGCCGCCAATTCCAAGTCACCGGAAAGGAGAACAAATGGCAAAGAACGTTGTTATCGATGAGGAAGCTTGCACCGGATGCGGAACCTGTGCAGCCATAGCCGAGGATTGTTTCGCACTCAATGAAGAAACTGAGAAGGCCTATGTGAAGGACGTTTCAGCGTGCTCCGAGGAGCAGGTCCAAGAAGCAATTGATACCTGTCCCGAGGAAGCCATTGCGTGGGCAGGCTGACAAGTCCATTGTCCTTCAATACCTCACTCATGCCGCCCCGATCCGCGTTCGAGGGAGCAGTTACCGCTCGACCGTGTTTTGGGGCGCATGAGTGACCGCGTCATCCAACTCCACATGCCCCTTGCTCACGAAGATCTAGCCTACCGCGTGAAAGAGCTTTACGACCGAATAGACGCGGTCTATGTCTCGGCAGCGCGGGACGCGGGGTTTTCATGCGCGGGGTGTGACGGCGCCAAGTGCTGCGCCGTGGATCTGATCCTCCACACCTTCGCGGAACAGCTCTACCTGAGGCGGGGATTGGACACGCTAGACGCAGCCCGTCGAGACGGAATCCTCACCAATTGCACACTCACGCTTCACGCAAAAGAGAGCGATCCTTTTGGTGAATCGTACCGCGACGCCGTCTGCGTACTCAATGAGGCCGGCTTGTGCGCTTTGTATAAATACCGACCCATGATCTGTAGACTTGCGGGTATCCCCCACCTGATATTCCGCCCCGACGGAACCAAGAGGTTCGGAGAAGGGTGCGGGAAGTTCCGGAGTGAAATCGAACCGCGGCTGCCGGACCTTCGGATCGATCGGACCGCCTTTTATCGAGAGATGGGCTCCATAGAGCTTGGCGTTGTGCGCGTCACCGGCCGACGGTCCACTTCTCGAACAGTGGCTGAAACCCTCGCGTTCGCGGACCCGGATCAGTTGATTCCCTGAGGGTTCATGCTTCATTCGACGCGGGTCCGGCCGTGGTATTTCCGAGCTGCTCTTATACTTGATAGAAACGCATGGCGGGGAGTTCGACAGTGGTGAGTTTGTTGCCGTAAACCGCGCCCGTGTCGATTCCTATTTTCCCGGGCGTCACAAAGGGCGTTTCCAGCGCGGTATGGCCAAATACGATGCGCTTTTGCCAGTCATACGCGGAATAGATGAATTCCTCCCGGATCCAGAGCAGGTCTTCTTCAGCCTGTTCCGTGAGCGGGAGACCGTCCCTGAGCCCTGCGTGGACGAAAATGTAGTCCTCAGTCTCGTAGTAGTTCTGAAGCTCCAACAGGAATTCCAGGTGAGCCTCCGGAAGAACAAAGGCCTTTCGTCCTATGCCGCCCTCCACGTAGCTTGCGATGGTCTCCGCTCCTCCGTTCGCCACGTAGAGCATCTGGTCTCTTTGATGGACATAATAGTCAATGAGCATCTTCTCGTGATTGCCTTTGAGAAAAATGAAATTCCCACCTTTTTTCTTAAGGTTCACCAGATACTCGACGACTTCACGGGATTTGGGACCCCTATCAATGTAATCTCCGATGAAGAGCAGCAGGTCGTCGCTCTCCCTTTTCCAGGGGAGCGCATTCATCATGGCGGCCAGCTTCTCATAGCATCCGTGGATATCTCCGACCGCGAATATTCTCTTGCTCATAGCATTGCCTTGCGGGCTCCATCTGGGGTATGTCAGACAGAGTATAGTGAATGCGCGAAGAGGTGTCAATGCGGCCCTTCGTGAGCGGGCCCCTATTTGTCGCCTGATGGAAAACAGGCTCGCGGGCGAGCTGAGGGGCTGGAACGCGTGTCTCAGGCCGCTCTGGGGGATATGCGATGAAGGAAGAACAAGCAGGCCCGATCGACCTCGAAGCCCGGAACACCACTGCGAAACCCCCGGACATCATGTCCGACGACAGGATCTTGCTCGCGTGGCAACGGAGCCATATGGCAAACGAACGCACCTTTCTCGCGTGGTGCCGAACCAGCATCGCGCTGCTTGGTTTCGGATTCGTAGTGGAGCGCCTGGATCTCTTTCTACGTTATGTCTCCAGGATGGCCGGGTTGCCCGGGGAGGCTCTTGTTTCCGGGTCAATGCTCTATCTCAGTCTTTTCGCGTTTGCGCTTGGAGGTGTCTCCATCATGATTTCCGGCGCGAGGTTCCTGCGGGTGAGGAGACACATCAATCGAGGTGAGCCCTCTTTTTCCATAATGCCGGACATCCTGGTCGTCGCGTCCATGGTGGTGATCGCGGTGATGGCCCTATTCCTCTCGATGCGTGGGATCGTCCACTTAGAGGCTTTCTAAGATTGGAGAGAGCTGTTGAAATCGCGCGCGGCGGCGCGTTTGGCGATTACCCACGACGACCGGGCCTTTCTTTCCCCGTTTGAGAACAGGCTCCAATAGTCAAAATCTCCCATCCGTTCGCTGGGGGGTGACAAACCGAATGAGAACGCCCGACATCAGGCAGAAGACCGCCAGGTAGGTAAATACCACCACGAAATTCCCACCGGAGAGATCGAGGATGTAGCCGCTCAGTGACGGCCCGATAGGCCCGGCCACAAATCCGTATGCGGTGAATACCACTCCGAATATCGCGCCGAAGTGCTCCACGCCGAAGCAGTCTATCGTGAGAGGAGCTGAGACGGCGAAAAGCGTTCCGAATGCGAAGCCGATGACGGCCGCTGTGATCGCGATGGTCGAGAGATCGCTGAGGTGCGGAAGCGCCAGATAAGCGAGTCCCGCGGCCCAAAACGTTAGACTCATGGAGAACGTGCGGCCGATAATGTCTGAAAGATAGCCCATCAGGAGACGGCTCAGCCCATTAGTGATGTTGAATGCGGTCAATATGATCACAGCGCTTTCAAGGGCGAATCCCCGAGCAAGCCCGAACTGAGTGGACAACATCACCATCGAGATGCACGCGGATCCCTGCAGGGCCCACGTAATCCACAGGAACCAGAAGCTCGGGGCGCGGAGAGTCTGGCTCACCGTCAGGGAATGGCCCCACACCACCGTGGGAGCGGTTCCGGAGGCGGGTGTGGTTTGTGTGGGACTCTCTTCAGCTCCGGGCATCTCGGTGAATTGGGCCGCGACCAATCCCACCAGCAACGCGATGACCCCAAGAGCCACGTTCATGAAAACGTAGTCCATCGTCTTCAACAAATAACCGAAAATCGGTGACATGATCGCGGCCGAAATCCCGAAGGTGCAATTGACGATTCCGGAAACGAGCCCTCTCCTCGCGGGAAACCAGCGCTGAACTGTTGTCAGGCCGGGAATGTAGATAAAGCATGATGCAAAGCCCATGAGAAACGCCCAAAGATATAACAGATAGATGTTGGAGGCAAAGCCGAGCAAGAGCTGGTCCAGGCCCACGATCACCACTCCGATCGTCACCATGGGACGTATCCCGAGCTTCATCTGCCAACGTCCCACGACGAACATGAATATCCCGACCGCGGCCAACACGAAGAAGAGCGTGTTCCCTACGGTCCCACGCCCAACCTGAAAGAGCTCCTGCCAATATGGGGCCATCACACCGGGAAACCCGAAAATGAACGACCCACACCAGAATATGGCTATCGAACTTCCAGCGACCGCCAAATACCCTTTCCGTTGCTCAGCCATGAAACGCCCCATGCTCTCAGATCGGTTCAATGCACTCCGGATCCTCGTTGGAAGGCCCATTGACAAACACGCTCACCTCGTAAGCCTCCATTGCCTCTTGAGGGTGCGGCGTGAAGAGGCGCTTGAGGTTCTCGGTATCCGTGATCGCAGTGTTGAGCCACAATTCGTAGTCTTGCGGCAGGACGATAACCGGCATCCGATCGTGGAGTGATTGAATCAGGTTGTTGGAATTCGTGGTCAAGATCACGCAGGACTCGATTATTTTTCCTTCAGGACTTTCCCAGTTTTCCCAGAGGCCGGCGAGGGCAAAAGGCTCGCCGTTCTTCATACGGATGAAGTGTGGCTGCTTTGTCTTTTTCCCTTCTCGCCTTTTCCATTCGTAAAAACCGTCCGCAGGGATAAGGCATCTCTTGTGTTTGAAAGCAGCCCTGAACGCGGGCTTTTCCGCAACCGTCTCTGATTTGGCGTTGATCAATTTGTGCCCGATTTTTTCGTCCTTGGCCCAGAAGGGTATCAGGCCCCACCTGAACATCCGGAGTTCCCGCTTCTTTGTTTCCGGGATACGACACACTGCGGCCACCTGCTGTGAGGGCGCAATATTGTATCGCGGCTCCAGGTTCGGTTCATCATCCAGCTCGAATTGCTCCGCCACAAGCTTCCCTAAAGCCATCAGTACGAATCTTCCGCACATGGTTTCATCCGATCTGTTTGGCGTCACACAGACGGAGCGTTTCACCGCGCCGGATTGTCAGAGCCGGCATTCAGCATCTTCACATAGTAGTCTCTCGTGCCCGGAACCTGTTCCCAGCCTTCGACGAGCAGGTCGTTGAAGGACCTTCCTTTCCCGAGGAGCGCCCAAAAACCCCCATCCTTCATCCCTCTAGCCGCGCGGGCCCTATCTTGAACGGTAGCTTGCATAAACTCTTTCGCATCGGGGATTTCACCCAATATTTTCACCTCAGCCAGCCTAGCCCAATACATAGGTGGATTACCTACAATTCCCACCAAATCCTTGGCGGCTAAGCCCTTTCTTAAGAGATAGTCCTTGACCGCGACCTGTTCGAAAAAAGCCTCCTTGTAGGAAGCCTTTTCCTCGGTCGAGACAAGCCCGCGCAGGCTCTGGTCCACGGCTGAGTGCGCGAGCACACCCAGCAGGCAGATACTGAGAAGGACCGCGCTCCAAGCGGCGCGGCGCAACGGCCCGGCTCCAGTCAAAGGGTATCTCAGGCCCGCGACCATTCCCATGAATGCCAGGTATACAAAAGGAGCCACGTACCGTGGCTCCATGCTGATCAGGCAGAAAAGGGCGATTCCCCAGATGCCGGGGGCGAGAAGAACGAGTGAGACGTGAAGCGGTCGGAAGCTCCACACCCGGAAGGAGCCGATGAGCAGTTGCCCCGCGAACCAAAGTATCACCAGAGCGAGCCACGGATTTTGCTCAAATACCAACGCCGCGTTGCGCGCGGCGAACGCGAAATGCGCGGGCCAGTCTAGCCTGGGCTGGAAACCGATAGTAAAGTAACAGACGTCAAAAGCCCCGGGCCTCGTGCAATCTACGTCAAAATTGTACAGGAGCGCACGGGGCTGTTCATTGATAACACCTGGCGGAAAAATCGGGGTCCCTTGCCCGGAAATGGTCAAAGCGTACAGATGCCGTCCCCCTTCGCCGTACGAGAAGCCCCCTTTCCGATAGGAGAGAGCCCCGATGAGCGGGGCGCTCACCACCAGCATTACAGCCGCGGCCAGGAGCGCTCGGATGAAGTTCTTTTTCAGGGGCGTCGCGCTCAACCAGGCTACAAGAAACATCATGGGCGAAAAAAGGAAGAAGAACGCTTTTGTGAGGTAACCGACCGCAGCCGAGACCCCCAGAAGAACCCACGGAAGCGCCTTCTCCGACGTTCGCCCGATTCGGAGCGCCAGGACCATGCAGATGAGCGCGACCGCGAAGACGAGCATGTCCGGATTCATGAGCCTCACCCGGATCATCACCAACGCTGCCACGAGAAACATGCTGTATGAGACCAGGCAAACGGCGGGCCATGGCGGGGGCGAAGTGTCAGGATCACGCAGCGCGCCCCATTCCTTTTTCAGCGCTGTCATAAAAAGGTCGCATGCGCCCATCGCAGCCAGCAGGCAGACCACGTTCACTCCCCTGAGCGCCTGCAATTCGCTGAGTCTGTCCGGCTTCAGCAGCGTCTGGGCCGCTGCGATCAGCACGGCATAAGCCGGGCTGAAAGTGAAATTCACCAGACCCCACCAATTGCCTGCGAGAAAAGCCTCAGCCATCTCGATGTAGATCGGCGCATCGCTATTGATGAAATAACGGCCGGTATACGCGAGCAAGATGCCCAGCGTCACGCCGATCAACCAAAAAGCAGCTCGGATTCGACTACTCCACCGATCCGACATGGGTTCCTGACTCAAAGGAGATGCAGCCCGTGAACTTCTAAATGCCGCCGGGATCTGGGGATCCTCCGGCTTTCTTTACGCGCTTGAGCACGGCGAAGAGATAGATAACTCCGGGAATTCCGAAAACGATGCACTCCAGGAACAATATAACCCGGTACAGGAGTGTGGCCGAGATCGACTTGGCAGGATCAAGCCCGAACATATGCGGTATCTGGATGGTGACCGCGTCAAAAACGCCCAGCGACCCGGGAATAATCGGGACCAGGTTTGCCACATTTCCCAGGCTGGACGTGACCAGGACCGCGGACGGCGCTAATTCGATCCCGAGCGCCCGATAGACAAAATGAAACGAGCCCGTCAAGAAGAGGGGCGCCAGAAGGAAGAGCACGGTTAGCCTGATCAGAAAAGGGCGATCCCGTGTGAGCACGTGCCAGGAATTGGCTAGTTCGAACAGCCGTCCCAGAAAGCCGCCGCGCTTCCACGCGGCCGAAGGGGGGAAAACACTCAGGTACGAACAGAACGCAAAAGAAGCCAACACCAGCATGGTCAGCGCAAGATGAGAGAAGCTGTTCACCACGTACAAGACAATCAACCCCCCCAGAGCAAGTCCGGTATTGACCAGCGCCATGAGGAGGCCCGTTCCGGCGTAGATCACCGCGAAGTCGCCAAAATTCAGCCCATGAGCTTTTTTTAGATAGATTGCCGCGCCCGCGGTCCCCGCCCGCATGGGAAGAACCAGGTTGCCGAGATAGGTGGTCATGGTGATTGCGGCGAGTTCCAAAAACCCTAGAGAAACCCCAAAATTCTTCAGAAACAGTCCCATCTGCGATATGCCAAGAAAAAAGCTTGCCAATACGAAGACTCCCGCAGCGCCCAAATCCCAAAAAGAGACGGTAGCCACAAAAGCGAAATCATCGCGATGCGAGTAGATATAACGGCCGCACAAGACCGCAAAGATCGCCACGACGGAATAGCCGATCAAGGTTCCCCAGAACCAACGGCGATCCACGCGGCTGCCGTCTCCATTTGATTCATGATCTGTCCGGCGCGAGGGGTTCAACGATTTGCTGCAGCTCCTGGATTCCGAATCGCAAGAGACCGGTCCAGTGGCCGATTAAGGCGCCGGCCCAGGAATTCGGTCCGCCGATTGTATATCTCACCGACCGCTTCGTCCAGTGGACGAAACAAAGCTGGCATCAGCGGTCACCATATCGATGGTGCGTCGTCCAAATTGCGCGCCCTGGAGTGTTGTGCCATAATGGCGCTTCACACAAGGCTGGTAACGAGATAGAGAGCGCAGCCTCCACGCGCGGAGAACCTGGTCGATGGATGACGTGACCGAAAGAGCGCGGGCCCTGTACGACAAATACCGTTTCGGCGATATCCGACTTGGCGCGGAAAAGGTCAGGAGCCGTCGCGAAGACAGGCATCTGCTCAAGTTCCTGGCTATGATTCCCGCTGGAGCTCATTTGTGCGACATCGGGTGCGGCGCGGGTTACTGGATGGACGTGTACCATGAATATGGCGTCCACAAGGAGAATATCACCGCGTTGGACCTCTCGTCGGGCAATGTGGACGCGTTGCGGCAAAGGGGCTACTCGGCCTTTTGCGGCAACGCGATGGACCTTCCCTTCGCGGACGACATTGCGGATTGCGCCATATGCCAAGGAGTGCTCCATCACACACAAGCGCCTGAGCGGGCCTTCGAGGAGCTGGTCCGCATCACGCGGTCCGGCGGGCTCATGTATATTAGCGTGTACAATCAATGGCATCCTTACTTCTATGTCGTGCACAAAGCCACGTTTCCGTTTCGTTACCTATACTGGAATTGGAACAAGACCCTGCCCACCATAGCGCTTTATCCTTTTTTCAGCGCAGCGATCCAGTCCATAACCTACCTGACCAAGGGCTCTTTCATGGATCGTAAGAGTTGTATGGCTCTCTTTATGGATCAGGTGATGACCCCCCGCGCTCATCTTTTTTCCCGGTCAAGAATCAGGAAGTATGCGGAGCGCCACGGATGTGAAGTCTTGGAATTCGGTTATACGCGGTGGTTTGACATGCTCTCCGCAATCATCCAGGTGGGGAAGGCATGACAGCCAAAGTGAAGCCGCTCGCCGAGAAAGGCCGCCTCAGCCCTCGAACTCTTGCCGGAGGACGCAATGGAAAACTCAAGCACACCCATTGAAGACTATCTCAAACCCACGCAGATCTTGGACAGCACGCATCCCGACGTGACGCGATTCGCACAGGAGGAGGTGGGCGACGCGACAGACCCGGCGCTTAAGGCGCGTACGGTGTTTTATGCGGTTCGGGACAAAATCGCCTATGATGTGCAAACCCCGTTTTATCTGCCTGAGCATTATCAAGCAAGCGCGGTCCTGAAGCGAGGTAAAGGTTTCTGCGTGCCGAAAGCATCCCTCCTTTGCGCCTTGGGACGCGCATGCGGAATTCCGTCTCGGCTTGGGCTGGCCGATATCCGGAACCAGGGAGCAAGCCCTGAGCTCATCGAAATGATGGGCTGCGATATCTTTACCTATCACGGGTTTGTGGAATTTCTCCTCAACGGTAAGTGGGTAAAGGCCACGCCGGCCTTTGATCAAGTTGTGTTCGAAAAGCACCAGATCCCGCCGGTGGAGTTCGATGGGGAGCATGACGCGATCTTGCCCTCTCATGATCTGAACGGCAAACCGTACGTCACATACCTCACGTACCACGGGTCCTTTGCGGACCTGCCCTTAGACGAGGTCCTTTTGGGCTGGGACCGCACTTATGGGCCGGAACGGGTCCGAGTGTGGAGAGAGGCCTTCGAAGCTGCGAAAGACCAGTTCGCGGTTTAGAAATAGGATGACTAACGGGTGCCAGGAACGCATAGATCTTCATAAATCTCCTGCGACTCCAGCAAGACACGGCAGGTGAAGGCGGACCAACCCCGGTACGCATTAGCGCAGAGACAAGCATGGGGATATGTCATGGCGCGAGAAATGAAATCCAATGGAAATAGCGATACTGCTATTCAGGATGATCGAAACGAGCCCTTGCATCCTGAAGAATCGCCCTTCGAAGAAAACCTTACACCGCTCGCCCGGATGCGGGAAGAGGCCCGAACAGGTGGTGGATCGCAGAAGATCGAGCAGCAGCACGCGCGAGGAAAGCTCACTGCGCGGGAGCGGATCGAGCTGCTTCTAGACGCCGGGTCCTTCGAGGAATTCGATATGCTCAAGGGCGGCCGCGGCGACCATCTCACCACAGGAAAACGATACCTGGGTGATGGCGTCATCACTGGACACGGCGCAATCGATGGCCGAGAGATTTTTGTATTCAGTCAGGATTTCACTGTGATAGGCGGATCTCTGGGTGAAGCTCACTCGGAAAAGATCAGTAAAGTGATGGACCACGCGGTCAGGGTCGGGGCTCCCGTAGTGGGCATTAATGACTCGGGGGGCGCAAGAATTCAAGAAGGTGTGGATGCTCTGGCTGCGTATGGCCAGATTTTCAATCGGAACGTCATGGCCAGCGGCGTGATACCGCAGATTTCCTGCATCATGGGACCCTGTGCGGGAGGAGCTGTGTACAGCCCTGCAATCACGGACTTCATCTTCATGGTGGAGGATTCGTCGCACATGTTTGTGACCGGTCCCTCTGTGGTGAAGACAGTGATCCACCAGGACATCAGTTTTGAGGAATTGGGAGGAGCTGGCGTGCACGGGGGGAAGAGCGGCGTGGCACACTTTGTCTTGCCCAATGATATCTTATGCTTGCGAGAAGTGCGGCGTCTGATCAATTATCTCCCATCGAACAACCTTCAGGAACCGCCTCTGCTCGACTTGAAAGACCCCATAGATCGTAGGGATCCTGCCTTAGACTATCTTGTGCCTGCGAATCCCAACCATCCGTACGATATGAAGGTGTTGGTGCACAGTATCCTGGACGGGGCCGAATTTTTCGAGGTGCACGGTCACTGGGCCCGGAATCTTATCGTTGGCTTTGGTCGTCTGGGCGGTAAGACCATCGGCTTGATTGCGAATCAGCCGTCCGTTCTTGCCGGCGTGCTGGATAACAATGCTTCGGTAAAGGGCGCTCGTTTCGTGCGATTTTGCGATGCCTTCAATATCCCTCTGATCTGTCTTGTTGACGTGCCGGGTTTCATGCCGGGCCCGGAACAAGAGCACGGCGGGATCATTCGTCATGGAGCAAAGTTGCTTTACGCGTTCATCGAAGCCTCGGTCCCGCGACTTACCGTCGTGATGCGCAAGGCCTACGGAGGCGCATACATCGTGATGAACTCCAAACATATCGGCGCAGACATCAATTACGCGTGGCCCACGGCCGAGATTGCGGTCTTGGGGCCAAGGGGGGCTGCAGAAGTGATTTATCGCAAAGAGATTGAATCTTCGGCGGACCCGACCGCCTCACTCCTGGAAAAGGAAGCCTTATACCGGAAGACGTTTGCCAATCCGTTTCTCGCGGCCCAAAGGGGGTACATCGATGACGTGATCTTCCCAAGAGAGACGCGGGGAAGGCTCATCAGAAGCCTCCAGGCGCTCGAAGGAAAGAAGACCGCCAGGTTGGAAAGAAAGCATGGAAATATCCCCCTGTGAGGTATCCAGTGTACCATAAGATACTTATTGCCAACAGAGGAGAAATAGCGGTCCGCATTATCAAGACGTGCCGCAAATTGGGAATTCAAACGGTTGCGGTATATTCAGAGGTTGATTTCCGTGCGCGGTATGTGGAATTGGCGGATCAGGCCGTCTTTATCGGGGGTGCTAGGGCGCAGGAATCCTACCTAAGCGCGAACAAGATAATCAGCGCTGCGCTGAATGCCGGCTGTCAGGCTATTCATCCGGGTTACGGCTTCCTTTCCGAAAATGCCGCGTTCTCCCAGAGCGTGACAGATGCAGGCATGGACTTTATCGGTCCGCCGGCCCACGCTATCTCCTTGCTTGGTGACAAGATGGCGTCGAAAGCCTTGGCGATTCGCGCAGGCCTCCCGGTAGTGGCGGGGCATCATGAACCTCTGGGCGAACCGGAAGAGGCCGTGGCCATCGCGACCCAACTTGGATTTCCCGTACTGCTCAAGCCTGCTGCGGGCGGAGGTGGCCGAGGCATGAGGGTTGTAGACAATCCCCACGAATTCGCAGCCGCTCTGAGCGCCTGCCGAGATGAAGTGCGCAAAGGGTTCTCCGACGACCGTATCTTCATCGAGCAATATGTTGAGCGACCTCGCCATATCGAAATTCAAATTATGGCCGATCACCACGGAAACGTGATCCACCTGGGGGAGCGGGAATGCTCTGTCCAACGACGATACCAGAAGGTGATCGAGGAATCTCCTTCCGTGGCCGTGGATTCCATGCTCCGTGCGGAAATTGGTCGTGTTGCGTGCGCGCTGGCACGCGAAGCAGGATACACAAATGCAGGCACTGTGGAATTCCTACTTGCCTCGGACGGGAATTTTTATTTCTTGGAGATGAATACTCGTCTGCAGGTGGAACATCCTGTTACAGAACTCGTGACCGGCTTGGATCTCGTGGAATTGCAGCTTCGCATCGCCTCAGGGGAGCGCCTCTCGCTGCAACAGGAAGATGTGGGGATCAAAGGATGGGCCATGGAAGCCCGTGTGTGCGCCGAAGACCCCTCACGGGGGTTTCTGCCTACCACGGGAATGATAACTCGATATGCTGAGCCTCGTGGCGAACATGTTCGTGTTGACACCGGGATCAATGCAGGAAGTGTGATTAGCATCTATTACGATTCACTTCTGGCAAAGGTTACGGCTTGGGGAGAAGATCGAGAAGCCGCGCGTCAAAGGCTCATAAGAGCCCTGAACGGGTACCATGTCGAAGGATTAACCACTAATGTGGATTTTGTGAACAGCACACTGGACCAGGCCTCGTTCGCTCGGGGAGATCTGTCGACCGGCTTTATCGAAGAGCATTTTTCATCCGGAGAGAGCAAGGCGCCTCCAGCCCCCGAGCATCTCCAATACATGGCCATGGCCTCTCTGCTTATCTATCATTCTCGTCGGAGTCTCCTAAAGACTTCGGTGAAACCTATGACACCCCAGGTGGGCAGTTCGCCGGAGCTGGAGAAATCGCACACGTACGTAATACGGGTCGATAATGAGGTCTTTCACGTCCGGCTGGAAGGGGATCCGGTAACTCGAACGTGGGCCATTTTCGTCAACGGCACATCGTACAACGTGCGGACGCCTGAATTTGAGTTCTATCGTCGCCGCCTTGTGCTATGGATCAATGGCCGTTCACACATGTTCCGGATGCAATATGAGGGAAATCACATAAGAACTTCTTTTTGCGGCATCGTGCGCACCTTTGAGATCTACAGCCCTGCGGAGTGGCGCCTCGCTCACTACATGCGGCGGGAAAAGAAAGCGGTGCAGGAAAATGCCTTGCGCTGTCCGATGCCTGGTCTTATTACCGCAGTGTGCGTGGCCGAAGGGGAATATGTGAGGAAAGGCCAGGAATTACTGCGCATGGAATCCATGAAAATGGAGAGCGGCATCGCGTCGCCGTACGACGCATACGTCGAGAAGTTACTCGTTCGGACAGGACAGACGGTCGAAACCGATGAGGTCCTTATAGGTTTCCGCACCTGATGCGTACTCGCGGTCAAATGAGCGTACGGTCCGCTACGCTCATCGGACCCTTTCCGAGGTGGCCGTCGAGTTGACGCTAGGAGCCGCCTTATTCATACAAACGATACTGGCGGTAAAAGAGAGGCTTGAGGACCTTGAGCGCGAGAACGGACACGATCGGTTTGACCCAGGAACCGATTCTCGATGAGCTGCCCAGGCACCGTTTGCAGTAAGGATGCTCGAGCCGACCTTTGCTAAAGCCTGCCATAATGCGCTCCAACTCCGGGCTTTTCAGAATATCCAGCAACGATGATTGGTTGAGATTCCCCAGCGCTGTCCGGCCGTCGTAGTCCACGCAACATAGGACCACGTCCCCTGAACACAGAACGGCGAAGTGGTCCCTCATGCCGAAGCAGTGACCGTGATGGGCCTCTATAACCGAGTCCCTCACGAACGCATTGCCCCAGTCCGTCAGCACATAGGTTTCGATGAAGATGCGAGGGCCGATCTCCAGCACGTTCCAAGCATGGATCCTGACCTTGCGCACACGACGTCTCACCGTGTCCAATGCTTTCTCATCCAGTCCCAACCGACGATAGATGCGCTCGGACCAATCCATCACTGTGTCACGCAACTCCTGGGAGCTCCCCATGAAGTCGGGAATCGCCAGCTTGTGCCGCACCTTTCGCGCAAAGCGCGTGGTCATGATGCGCACCTTCAAGATGGGCGGCGAGGGCCTGGCTGCGCACGCGGCGAGCAAATCGAGGAGACGTTCCTGATAATCCAGGAAGTCTATCCGGCTCCCGCGTGTGGCGGCAAAGCTCCTTGCATCAGGGCTCTGCAAGGAAACATCAATCTGGTGAAGGTCGCTTTCGGCGATCTTGGCGATGGTTGCCGGCGTGAGGAGCGCGCCGTTGGTGGTGAGACCGACTGCGAGGCCCCTCTCCCTCGCGTGATCCAGGATAGAAAACAATCGCGGGTGCAAGAGCGGCTCGCCCATTACGTGAAAGGTCACTTTTTCCGCGAGTTCCAGCTCAGCAATTTGATCGAGCGCGGAACGGGCAAGCTCTTCCGGCATGGAATCCCGTTCGCGGGTCATGACCGCGTCGGGACAGAAAGCGCACGAGAAGTTGCACTTGTTGGTCAGCTCCACATGGATGCGTTTGAACTTTCGGGGAATGTATGGGGGCAGCTTTTCGCTAATGCGCTGAGTATCTGTACCAGCAACGATTCGATTCGACCTGTGCATGATTCCGTCACGTGAAGTCAATGAGCCTTCCGGGCGAGCGCCACTGCTGGCTTGTCCATTAGTGCGATCCATTCGGAAGTTAATTCTCACCATTAGTACAAATCAATGAGGGTTCCCGCGATCGCCGCGGTCAGGAAACCCGCAAATAGACCAGTGATCAGTGATCGCAGGCCCATGCCGATCACTTCTTCGCGGCGCTCCGGGGCCAGCGCGGAAATCCCTCCGATCAGAATGGCCAAGCTCCCGAAATTGGCGAATGAACAGAGCGCGTACGTGAGAATCGTCACCGCTCGGGGCGACAGTTCCCCTGCCTTGACCATTGTCTGCATTTCACTGTATGCCAGCCACTCATTGAAGACCGTCTTCACTCCGAGCAGATTCCCCGCCTTGAGGCAATCCTCCCACGGAATGCCCAGTAGGTAGGCCACAGGAGCGAAGAGGTATCCCGTGATCCCGGCGAAGGAAGCGCCAAAAAGGCCCAGGAATGCGTCGATCATATGAATAATGGCTACGAACGCGAGCAAGATCGCAGCTATGGTCGCGGTCAGTTTCAACCCGAGTACCGCGCCGTTCGCCGCGGCCTCGATGATGCCCTTTTCGTCAGGGAGAAGCATCGCCCACTTTACTCCCTCGGCGGTTTCAGGCTCTTCCTCTTCGGGAATGACCAGCTTGGCCAGCGCCAGACCCGCAGGAGCGCTCATGATGCTCGCGGCGAGGATATGACCCGGACTCGCGCCGAAGACTCCCACGTATACCGCCATGACCGATCCGGCAATAGTGGCCATGAAGCATGTCATCACACTGAAGAGCTCCGACCGTGTGATACGTCCGACTACGGTTCGCAGACCGGTTACCGCCTCGATCCCCATCAGGATGAACATGGCCGCGGCAAGCGCTTCCGCGCCGCTGGTCCGCATGCTCCGGCGCATGATCTTGGCAAGAACGTAGATGAGCGCAGGCAGCACACGGATATAGTTCAGGACTCCCATAAGGGCGCTGACAAATATGATCACCGAGCCCATGCTCAGCATCACAAAATCCTGTTTTTCAACCAAAGACCCGAAGAGGAACCGGGCTCCTTTTTCCGCAAAGTGATTGATTCCGGTGAAGAACGCCTGAGCGCCGGCGAAAATCTCATCGGGGTAAGTCTTCAGAATGAGGATCCCGAACAGGAACTGCAAGCCCAACCCCCACAACACGCAGCGCCAGTTCACACGACGACGATCGGAGGAGATCAGCCAGCAGAAGGCCACGATCGCCGCGATCCCTATAAGGCTCATCAGTCTGGGTGGCATGACGGCAGACTAGAGTGGGCGGGCGCTTCTGTCAAGGCAGGTATTGACTCGCCAATGGTATTCACGTGCGCCTGGCGTAGGAAAACCCAAGCGGAAAACTCACTGGGAACGCAACTCGTTCTATTGTTCCGGGCCACAGGCGATTTCGACGAGGAATTCAGCGCCGTGCTCACCTCTGCACAGGGACAGATGGCCTCCTAGGGCCTCGGTGAGCGCGAGCGCGCCCGCAAGCCCCAGACCGTGACCTCGAACAGGGAAGCCGTCGGCAGGCACACATTGGAAGTATTGATCGAAGATCTGCTTATGGTATGTCTCCGGAATCCCCGGGCCGTCGTCTCTCACGGACACGTTGATGGAGTCTGCATTCACCGAGCATCTCACATGGACGCTCGTCTCCCGGTACTTGAAAGCGTTAGAGAGAAGATTGGTGAGGATCAAACAGACTTTTGTCTGGTCCGTGCGGATAGCTTGATTGAGATCCTCTATGGTGGCGTCAATGAACACGCTGTTCGCTTCAAGCACCCGCCGGAAACTCTCCAGATCCGAAGCTTCCTCAAGAGCCTCAGCCGCGGCCGGGTCCACCACGTCGAAGACTTCCATTAAAGCGCCGCGCAGTATGTCCGCAAGGGTGCACTGGGTTGTCTTTGTAATACCTTGGGAAGCCATGTCAACTTCGAGCATATTATGGACCAGCGTCTTGATCTTCAACGCGCTGCGTAGCATGCGCATGATCACCTTTTCCTGCTTGGGATCCAGAGCGCCGTATCGGTCCTGTTTCTCCAGCAGAGCTCGCGCGCCTGTCTCGATAATGTTGACGGGGTTCTTCAGGTCATGCACCAGATGAGAAGTCTGGATATTCTTGATCGCCACCGGAATACCTCAAACTCCCCGAGCCTTGAGGGCTTCGGATTCAGGATTGGATTATTGTGAACTTCGTGATGGCCGGTTCCTTGTCGAAGTGTTCCCAGAATTCCTTTTCGGATGTGCGCCATTGAGGTCCGAAGCGCTTGCCGAACGATGCGCCCAGTTTCTCCAGAACTGATTTCCAGCCCGACCGGTAGTTAAGTGTGAGCGCATCCCCAAGAAATGGGGCGATGCGGCCAAGCTGGTCCTTCGGAAGGTAAGCCCTGGCGCCTAGTGCGATGGATTTTTTCAGTGTGTCAGGGCTAAGCGCATGGGCGGTAAGCATCACTACCGGCAAATCCCTCGAAACCGCCACCTGCAACAGATCGAAACCCCGGACTCCCATAATATCGAGAATGACGAGGTCATAGGTCAATGAAGTCAGCTTTTGGAGGCCCTCTTCGTATGACGGGGCCGTATCCAATCGCACGCCATATTCTTGAAGTTCCTCTTCAATGATCTCCAGCACATCCGTTTCATCATCCACCGCAAGCACATGCTTGCCATGCAAGATGCTCTTGGACATGTCTTGATCCTCTCAATGCTTTTATATTATACGTAAGAGAGGCGTGTCAAGCTGGTTAGAGCTGCGGGATTCAGGCGCACAGGGTGGGTAAACCACGCACGCGCTCGCTCGATGGATCACTTATTCGGAAAGAGCTAACGAGCTCGACCGAGCCGACGGAGCAAGACGAGGAGGGAGGATCAGCGCTCATGGCCGATAAGGATGACGAAAGAAGTTTCGGTGAGCTGGACAAGGGCTTTGAGATGCTCGAACTCTCGCCTCCTGTCCGGCTTGCTTACGAAGAGTTCAAAGCGCGAGACAAGCTTTGGAAACAGAGGGATCCGGAAGGATTCAAGGCCGACCTGCGTAAAATGTGCCAAGAAATGTTCGGCGACACCTGGATGGTCGAGTACGAGGCGATGCTGAGGGAAGAATTCCCTGATGAAGCGCAAGATGAAAAATAGACGGTAAGCCCTCCGGCGACGGCCTTATGAGGTGCTTTTGCCGGCGCAAGTGGGTGACCGATGGCTCAGGTGACGCTGCTCACATTCGTTCAAAGACTCTGCCGGCGGCTCGTTTCGCCACGGCCCAAACGGAGTCAATCCAGTCCATGTGCTCAGGTTTCATCATGCAGCATCTGAGCGCAGTTATGGACTCTCTGTCCTGAATCAGCGACGGATACTTCCTCGAAAAAAAAGATCCGGGAACGTCAGCGAGCGCCATGTGAAGCCCTTCTCGAGACGCCTCTTCAAAGAGCGCTCTGGAGAGATCCGAAGCCTCACTGACGGTATCCGCCCGGGGAGCCCACACCACAATGTCCGTCTCCGGTGGAAACGGGCTCATGAACCGCGGGTGAGCTTCAATCAGTTCGTACAATCTCAAAGCGGCCTTTCGGCAACGCAGCAAGCTCTGTGCGAACTCGCCGCCTTTAACCAAAGGCAACATCCTCTGCGTAGCCCACAAAGCCACGGCTGCCGCTCCCGCACGGGAGCACTCCAAGCTGATCTCTCCGAGATGAAGCTCGGATGACGTGAAGTATGTGTACGGCGAATCATGCTTGTAAAATCGCCCAACCGAAGGGTCCCTGAAAAGGATGCAGCCGCAACCGTAAGGCTGAAGACCATGCTTGTGGGGATCGACCACCAAGGAATCCACCTCGCCGACGTGACTAAAGACCGCTCTGGTATCAGGTTCCAGCTCATCCACCAGGACGTAATAGCCCCCGTACGCCGCGTCCGCATGGATACGAAAGCCGTACTCCTCCCGAAGCTCAAGGATTTCTAGCAGCGGGTCCACTGCTCCGACTCCCGTGGTTCCCAAAGTAACCACCACCATGCCCACGTCTTTCCGATCCAGGGTCTCCCGAAGAGCTTTCATGTCCATCCGGGCCCGATCGTCGGTCGGCGCCGACTCAAACGGTATCCTGAGCGCCTCGCAAATTCGCTCGTGAGTGAAATGGGCCTGTTGAGACGCCACGATGGTCTTCCCCGGAGCAAGCTTCCCTGAGATCCACAGGGCTTCCAGATTGGCCAGGGTTCCTCCGCCGCACAGGTGGCCCAGGTGTTTTTCCCAGCCGATCATGTGGGCCAACTGTGCGACGGCTTCCTTTTCCATAGCAGAGCTTGCCCGACCACCGTCGAAGGAATGGTTGTTGGGGTTGATCCATAGAGCGAGCGCGTACGCGAGCCTTGCCACCGGGTGAGGCGGCTTAATCATGTGCCCGATGTACAAGGGGTGCTGGTACGGATAGTTGTCACGTAGGCGACGGGCTGTTTCCAGAATTACCGGTCGCAACGCAGCCATGTCGAACCGAGCATCGAAATCCGGAAGGTCGCGGAAACCTTCCTCAAGAATCTCCAATGCTTCTTTCAGTAAGGGAAGGCTCGCCGTCTCGAATGCCATTCTTGATTCTCCTGGGGTCTCCGAAATGCTGAGAGCGCGCCCCTACCCCGCCCCGACAGAACCACTCGTAATGCAATCATAGCCTCATCCGGGAAGTCCGGCAATCCGGTCGGATCATGCCCATTGAGTTCGTGGGATGCGCTCGGCTCGCAGTGGTTAGGAATTCGTTGCCTGAAGGGCCGCGTAATGCTAACTCTTTCCCATTCTCGGGAGTGGTCGATGGAAGCTGGGAACAGGATTATTCACGACGACATTACGGATGTGCCGGGCATTCGTGTCGGACATGCCTCGGACCTGAAGGCCAAGACAGGCGTAACAGTGATTCTGGGCCCTCCCTGGGGCGTGCCGGCGGGCTTTCATTCCGGCGGTACAGCGACTTCCACTCGGCAGTTTGATTCGCTGCGACCGCTACACTTGGTGGATCGAGCGCATGGGGTCTGCTTCTGCGGCGGGAGCGCTTTCGGTCTGGACGCGGCCGGAGGGGTTCTTGCATGGCTGGAAGAACAGGAGATCGGTATCCCCGTGGTTGGCAAGGTGATCCCAATCGTGCCGACCGCGGCGGTTTTCGATCTTAATTTCGGTGACGGTTCGGTTCGTCCTGATGCGGCCATGGGGCGTGAAGCCTGCATGAGTCTCGGGACAGGTCCTATTGAGCAGGGGAGCGTAGGCGCCGGAACCGGAGCTTCTGTGGGAAAACTCTTCGGCATCGCACAGGGAATGAAAGGCGGCCTGGGATCAGCCTCCGTGGTTTCGGCCGATCTCAGCGTGGCCGCGTTGGTGGTGGTGAATGCCTACGGCGATGTCACGGACCCTTACGGAGACGTGCTGGCAGGCGCGAGGTCGCAGGCGGATTTGCTGGAGCTTGCGAATGCAGCGCGACTGCTCAAAGAAGGAACAGCGGTCTCCAGACAGGTATCGGTCGAGAATACCACCCTTGCTGTCATAGCCGTGGACGCGGCCATGGATAAGATTGCGGCGTCCAGAGTGGCAACTCAGGCGACACTGAGCCTGGGTTCCGTCATACGACCTTTTCACTCACACATAGACGGGGATTTGACGATTGTGCTAGCTGTCGGAAGTAAGGCGGCGGACCCGCAGCGCGTCGCGCTCATGGCCTCGGAGGCGCTCCAGAGAGCGGTGATCAAGGCGGTCCGGTTATGTGACGGCTTCGGTATTCTTCCCGCGTGGAAAGACTTGCCTGCCCGCGGCGGAAGCCAATAGGCTTCCGGAAGAGTTTTCCGGGGAGGCCCTTCTCGCAAGAAGGGCCTCCCCGGGCCCCTCCCCAAGAACTCCTAACTATTTGCAAGCGCTTCCAGCGCTTGCGGGGCCGACTACTTCTAAAATAGCGACCACTTACGTCAGAGCCCTCGCCACCTCCGCAGAAGAGCGCGAGGTTTTGAAATGGGCTCTGAATATCGTTCTTCTACGACTTCCGCGAAAAGAACCCCTTCTTTTTGGGGGTGACCTGCGATCCTTCCAGTTCCGCGAGTTGGCGGAGCAACTCTTCTTGCTCCTTGGACAGCCTCGTGGGCACATCAACGTACACGACTACCCGCATGTCTCCTCGACCCTTGCCTCTCAGGTGCGGGATACCCTTGCTCTTCAGACTGAATTCCTGGCCGGACTGGGCGCCCGCGGGCACCGTCAACGAGTCGGCGCCTTCCAAAGTGGGAACTTCGATTGTCGCGCCCAGAGCGGCCTGAGCATAAGTGATCGGCAGAACGATTACCACGTCGTCTCCTTGGCGCTGAAAGACATCGTGGGGCTGGACCCTAAGAAGCACGTACAGGTCTCCGGGTGGCCCACCCAGTTCCCCCGGTTCGCCTTCGCCGACCAGTCGGAGACGAGAGCCCGTCTCCACGCCTGGGGGTATCTTGAGCGAAAGCTTCTTTCGTTGACGCACCCGCCCGACGCCATTACAGGCCTCACACGGATCGGTAATCACCGTGCCGCTCCCCTGGCATGCGGGACAGGTCGTGCTGATGGAAAAGAAGCCTTGTGAGCGAGTCACCTGGCCTCGGCCTCCGCACGTGTTGCATACAGAGGGCTGCGAGCCTTCTCGTGTCCCCAGTCCACGGCACTCCTGACAGACTTCATGGCGCGCCAGTTCAATCTCGGTCTCTTTGCCGAACGCGGCATCCATGAAATCGATAACCAGGTCGTAAGCCAGGTCCGCGCCTCTGCGAGCTCGCGTCCGGGAGCGCCTCCCGCCAAGGCCGAAAAATTCCTCAAAGATATCGCCGAAAGAGGAGAAGATGTCGTCAAAATCCCTGAAACCCGTAAAACCCGTCTGCTGAAGGCCGGCATGGCCGAACCTATCGTAGAGTTGCCGTTTTTCGGGATCGCTCAGGACTTCGTATGCTTCAGCCGCTTCCTTGAACCGCTCTTCCGCAGCCTTGTCACCGGGATTCCTGTCCGGGTGGTTTTGAAGGGCCATCTTTCGGTACGCCTTCTTGATCTCGTCGGGCGTCGCGGTTCTCGGTGTCTGGAGTACTTCGTAATAGTCTCGTTTGATCATCGTCAGACTTAACCTACCGTCTGCGTTGGAATGAAGATGCCGTTGATCCGATCAAATAGCCTATATAATCATCCGAAGCCGATTTGTCATCCCTTGCTCGACTTTCTTGCGGTTCGGCCCCTTAAGCGACGAGGCCCGCTTTTCTTGCTGATACCTGACCGGGTTTGCCGCCGCTTGTCTATCTCTTTGAGCTGCTTGTCTCTCGGCAGGGCCTGAGGTCACCCGCCTTGGCGAGGTGGTCGATCACGCATGCGGTCCGAAACTGGCAGTATACTCTCGGGCTATGACAACAGGCGCATTGGGCGCACATATAATGTGCGTCTTTCTGGCAGAAAAACGTTCCTTCGCGGTCCGGATGTCGGTGACAGCCTGATCCAGCAGTCATGATTCGGGTCACGGAGGCTTTCCTACGGAGCTTCCAGTGCCTCCTGACGTCCTGCGCTTCCCGGGGCAAATTTTTATAATACGACACCTAACCCGGTTGCGCCAGAGGGGGCGAGGCGATAGCCCTCTGTTCTCAACGGAGGTTTTTGCCTTATATTAGGGAAAATCCCTCTCACCCTCCTTTAGCAAAGGGGGAGCTCTTCTCCCCCTTTGCTAAAAGGGGGATACAGGGGGATTTTGAAATCCCTCAGCAGAATCCAGCATAAAGGAAATAGCGTCCGTCTCAGAAAGCTCTGATGATTATCGCTCTGCATTGCCACAGTAAATTCTCTCAGGACAATTACCTGGAGCCACGGGATCTGATTGCGCGAGCCGTGGAGCTGGGGTTGGACGGGGTATGCTTCACCGAGCGCCATTCCCTGAATGCCTCGTTGCCCGTCACCATGCTGCGGGTCCTTCCACCGTTTGCGGTCTTTCGGAGAGTGGAAATTTCAACCGATCACGGGCATGTTCCGGTACATGGGCTTGAAGACGATGGATGGAACATCTGGGGCGGAAACAACCACCTCAAATTGAACAAGGTCTTAGAGCGAGGCCACGCGCTCGGCGGGATATGTCTTCCAGCTCATCCGTTTCGGGGATGGGAATCGATCGGGGAGAAAGTTTGCTCGGTTAAAGGGGTCGCTGCCTTGGAAACGCACAATGGCGGTAATCTGCCCCATCAGAACTCGCCGGCGATTGAAGCGGCGCTAAGACTGAGCCTACCCTCTGTCGGCGGGAGTGATTGCCATCGACCGGAGGACGTGGGTCGCTCGGTGACAGAATTCAGCGACCAAATCAGAAGTATGAACGATTTGGTCGGAGAAATTAAGGCCGGAAACTGCCGCGGGTTGATGTTGGGATAGGAATACCCTATCCCCAATAGGGCGTCCCAACGAGCACTTAGTTGGTCCGCGACTTCTTTGCGTCCCAGAGGGACGCAAGATAATAGCTCGGCGATTTATCGCCGTGTAATTGGATCATCGTATCTGATGGAGTCCCAGAGGGACGGAAGAAACTAAATCGAGTTGCGATCGAATCAACGGTCTTAAAGGAATTACTCCCGGAGGCCCACCAGAATCTCGATGTCCCTCTCCAGGTCGGAGATCTCCCGCGCGTTCGTGCGGATGCGCTGCTGGAGCATGTTCACCCGTTGCTTTTGACGACGCAAAGTTTCCCGGTCGGGGTAAGAGGGCTGATTCTGAATGCCTATCAAAATTTGCCGTTCCGCTACGAACAGCTCATGCAGTCGCTCATTCTCTTTTTGAAGCGCGTCGATTTCGTTCTTCAGTCCCTCTACCATAGCTGAATTTTCGGGGGAGTAGATTCGGAACGGTGAAGTTTCGCCGGTTGCCGCTTGCTCTTCGGTGATAGGGGGCTCCACCTTCTCTGGCGCTGCGTTCCGCGCATCGCGTCTCTGGAAGTGCTTGCCCGCGGCAAGAACGAGAAAGAGGAGAGTCACCAACGCCAAACCTAAAGCCACTCCTCTGGCCCATTTCGGCAGGATGGAAGGTGTTTCCGGGGCTTCAGCTTCCGGGGCGCCGATCCGGAGTGGGAAAGGGAGTTTCAACTCGGACAGCGTCTCCGTCCCAGGGTCGCGGTCCATGCGCTCGATAATGCACAATGCGGAGATCACCTTGAGCGCTTCCATGAGCGCTTGTCCCCTCTCTTTGTCCAGTCCCTCCTTGAGCGCTACCGGGACCTGCCGGAGCAGCTCCCGCGCGTTGCTTTCACTCACCCCGAGCACCAGCCCGAGGTTCTTGCAGAAGGCCTTAGCATCTCTGCTCGTGTGCCCGTAGAGTTTGATTCGGTACTGTGGATCGGGCATATGGAGCCTCTGTTCCTCGCGCGGCCGGAGTCAAGGACCAATCCGCAGATTACGCAGAGGGCCACGGATTCTGTTCCCTGCGTGATCCGGACCAGGATATATCTGTGCCATCTGCGGAGCCTCTGTCTTTCCCACGGCGGGGGAGAAGGACATGGCATCGATATTGTACCATATCAGCTTTTTCGCACATGGTTAACAGCATCGACTCGGGGCAAGAAGGGCGCCAAGGTGACGACGGGGCTAACATCATTATTAGAAGCATTCACTAAGCCCCGGTCGTCACCCCGGCGAAAGCCGGGGTCCAGTATTCCGGAGCGGTCGTCCGAATCAACAACCTGGATTCCGGCTTCCGCCGGAATGACGGACGATATATGCTCAAGCCCAACGTGTCCGATGTCGCAGGGCAAAATCCGGGACGATACGATGCCCTCGCGGATGAGTACTAATTCTTTTTACAACGCTCTCCGCTATGTCAACTTTCTGGACATGACAAAAGCCTGTTATTACCGATAGATACATCCCGCCTTCCTTCGCCGGTCGCAGATTGTCAATGAATGGGCTGGGCTTGAGGCGGCTCTTTTTCCATCCTCATCTCCTCGTCCCATAACCGCTTGAAATGACAAGGAAGGCACAGATCATGCAACGTTGAACGGCAGGTCCAAGTCTCCTACGGGAGAAAGACGCCTAACTTCCCATAAAATCAGCAAATCCCCCCTAACCCCCCTTTAGCAAAGGGGGGTTCTTCTCCCTCTCTTGCAAGGGGGGATTCTTCTCCCCCTTTTTGTAAAGGGGGATACAGGGGGATTTCCCCCTCGATAACTGAAGGCATATAGTCGAAATAGATTTCTCCTTGGCGCAAAAGAACAACCCCTGAACGCGGGAGGGAAATGAGACATGGTCACGTCACCCCACACCCTTGGAAAGGCGCAGGCGCTCATCCTTGCCTGTATTTTGGCTCTTCCGATTACTATGTGGCTCAACTCGGCGGCAGTAGCGCAACAGACAAGCGCTGATGCTCGGGCAACGATTCAGACTACTCCCAAGCCATATGTTGCGGAAGTGAGCACATATGCAGCCAAGCGGTATTCCGTCATCGGGCCGGTGTCGGTGATCGCGGCAACGGAGAACACCATCCTCCTCTTCACAGGTGACAAGCCCTACCACGTCAGTGTAACGGGCAAGAGGCTCACCGTGAAGGATGAAAACGCGCAGGCCGTCTCTCTTGGGGCTGTGGAACGAGGGAGTACCGTTTACGTGTGCGGCAATAAGAGCGAGGTGATCGTGTACCTCCTGGCCAAAGCTCAGACAGGCCCGAAGCAATATACGGTCGAAGGCGGCGTGTCGGAAAAGGGGGTGACCCGTGGAGCGCACTAAGGGCAGAGTTTTGAGGCGATGTTGTGTCGCGGCGCTGGCGCTATTCGTGGTGAGTCTCGCGTGCCTCGCGTGGGCAGGGGTGTACAACAAGTGCCGGGTTCCCCCTATTGTCGCGTCGGTTGAGAAACCCAACGTGATGATGCTCATCGACTTCTCAGGCAGTATGCAGTACGCTCCGTACTATGGCTACGATGGACGGACTTGGGCTTACTATTATTCTACGGGGGTCATTGACCAGTACGACGAGACCTATCAGCCCGATGGTGGCGGACCTGCCATATGCCGCTACGATAAGTACCGGGATTATTATGGTTTTTTTGATCCGGGCGGATATTACCGGTACAACTCTACTGGTGACTATTTCGAGGTATTCACTCCCACGGGGACTGTGGGTACCAGCGTCAGAACGTACACCATCAAAGAGATAAAGATCGACATCCAAGATTACAGTGACGCGGGCGGCGCGAAGATTTATCGCGCCTACTTCAAGTACGCGCTGGCCAGTGGCGGTACCGCGATAGCGGTGGATGAATGCGTATTTCTTCGCGATGTGGACAAACAGTCCGCGCTCTTGAGCAACAAAGCTTTTCGCGTAATCGCGGTCGGCACGGTCGGGACAGACAATTATTTTGCGGTGTACTTCACCCCTTCTCGGGACGGAGACCCGCCGACAACAGACTACATAGCATGCGCCGGGAGCGCGACCACGCGGGTTACGGGCAACTTCACCAACGGAATCAGTGGTAACTTCCTCAACTTCGCGGCCATGTCCAGGATGGACAATACCCTCACTGCGCTCATCGGAGGCAAGGCCCAATGCAACACTGAGACGGAATGCGCTACCAGCGATGACACATGTCATTGTTACATCCGAGGTCAGGGCGGCCGGCGCAATGCCCGTGATACAACCGCGCTCCATGTTGATGTCTACACCCGGGCTGGGGATTATACATCAGCCTCGGACTGGCGACCCAACAACTACAACACGGGCAACAGCTATAAGGACAAATACTCGTTCCTCAGCGTTAGCACGCACAACCACGGCACGTTGACCCCCGCTGATCCCATCTCGTTCAAGGGAGATGGCCAGGCCGAGCTGTGGACATTTACCATGTCGCGACAAACGCGGATCTTCATTGAGATGCGGAAAGACGTGGTGGATAGCAAGAAGGCACGTATCAGGCTCTACAATGGGAGCACTCCGGCAGGGGACCCTCTCGGCACGTGGACCGCAAACGGTGTTTTCAACCCCAACGACGCGGAAATCTCGAATGGATCGACTCGAACGGCCAGAGACAATGGTTACCTGCTCAACGCGGGAACTTACTGCGTCGAAGCTACCTGCGAGACCGCACTAGCGGGTTCCGACACGCTGGGTTACACCCTCGTGATCAACGCGGATGTGACCAAGAGCACCCATGCTGCTCACGACGGTGAAACACGGAGCACAACTGGAGCCTTTACTGCGGGAAGAGTGGTGCTGAAGAAAGACAAAGCATTACGTTCCGGGATTATTCAGGACACGTTCGGTAGAGTGCGATACGGTTTTGCGTACTTCCAGGGCTCGACTCAAGGCAAGATTGTTGTCGGATGCGACAATACGGACCAGGATGCCCTCGTGGACGCGCTCCAGTCAAACACGACAGCGACTTCGACCCTCTATCCTTACGGCGGGACTCCCACCGGTGAAGCCATGTGGGAGATGTACAAATACTACAAACAGGAATCTTCGGTAGACGGCCGCAGCTATGTAAACAACGGCGCGTTCATCAGCAAGGGCGGCAGCGTAGACCCCTATTACAGCAGCGGCAGTCTCACGCCGTGTCGGAGGAGCTTTGTTCTCCTCATTTCGGACGGGGCCTGGAACGGCAGCCAGGATCCGGTGGTCCCCGCATATCGAATGCACATCAATGACATAAGGACTGATTCCGGCCTTTCAGGGACTCAGAGCGTAAACGTTTACACGGTTTACACATACTCAACCGATCAGCTCGGGCAGAATTCCATGAAGGAAATCGCCATGTATGGCGGCTTCCAGGATTTGCCTGACTCCGCTGGTGTCAAAGACAATTATCCGTACACGGCCAATCGTGGAACTGCCTTGCCGTCCACCAGCTTGAATCTTGACTGGCCGCTGAAGGGCTGCAGCAAGTGCGTGACGGGGTCTTGGTGTACGAGCGCGTGTCTCAAGAACTGCTGCCCGCTTGCGCACGAATGCCCCAGCGCGGGTGGAGCTTGCCAGACGTATACGTGTAGTGGATCGAGCAAGTTTTTCGACCCCTCGTGGGCCGGTCCAAATGGGACCTACTCGACACAATGCGCGGAATGGGCATTCGAGACCATGCAGCAGATGCCGCCCGATCCTAGCAACCCCGTTTACACCGACGGCAACGCGAAGCGCACTATCTACGGAGAGCCGAGGACTTACTTTTACTCGTCCAGCGGAACCGAAATCTCGGATGCGCTGACCAGAATCATCGGCGAAATCGAGTCGGCTCATGCCGCGGCAGGCGCGGTGGCTACGGTCTCCCAGGAAATCCGAGGCTTTGACATTGTCTTGCGAGGTGTGTTCCAGGCAGTGGATGAAACCGATCCCGCGCGGTCCGTCTGGTACGGCCACCTGGAAGCTTATAGCCCGTACGCGGACGGCACGTACTCGTTCGAAAAATGCTGCAACGAGGACAAACTCTGCTACCAGGATTCAGGATCGGCATGTGATGGAGAAGATTGTCCTTCAGCAAGGAACTGTTGGGACGCCGCGCAAATCCTTACCTCAACCACCCGCGGGCGGATTTTTGCCGGATATGACCTGAACAGCAACGGCAAGATTGAAAGAAACGAGGTCAAGGATTTCACCACTGCCAATGCATCGTACTTCCGGCCTCTCTTAAACCTCCAAGCGGCCAACGACTGCGATCACAATGGGACTCTCAACAATACCGACGCAGCAGAGCTTATTTCATGGATTCGTGGAAATGCCTCGACCTGTTACCGCAGTCGAATCGATACCGTGGATACGTCCAAGACGTGGCTCATGGGAGATGTCGCATATTCCACCCCGGTGATTGTTGGGGTCCCTTCGCTCGGGGCCGTTTCCCGAATGGATCCGAACATCACGGAGTACTTGACGTTCCGCAACAATCAGCTTTCAAAGCAAGAGACACCGCCGTCGGGAGTGAATACCGCGAGCCCCACGCTTGCACAGGTTATGAAGAAGGTCGTATATGTGGGGGCTAATGACGGTCAACTGCACGCGTTCGTATTCGGCGTGTGGGATTGGCGTAACCAAAAGTGGGTGTACGAGTACAACAGCAGTGACGCGTACGGCAAATATATCGGGCAGGAGCTGTGGGCGTATATCCCCAGCAACCTGGTCTCAGAACTGAAAGACCTGGCCGCGATCTCTTACGGAAACACGGGGTGCAAGCATCGGACCATGGTCGATCTTTCCCCACAAGCGTGGCAT
>Ga0194126_10000634_pt1 | contig 59082 bp, 43 predicted proteins | sample TA2KigC150mmetaG_FD_148641 | JGI IMG/M metagenome (GOLD analysis project Ga0194126, IMG submission 148641) | Freshwater microbial communities from Lake Tanganyika, Tanzania - TA2015035 Kigoma Deep Cast 150m | ecosystem: Environmental > Aquatic > Freshwater > Lake | place: Tanzania: Lake...
TGTCGGCGTACATCGACTTGAACGCGGTGCGGGCTGGGTTGGTGGAGGATCCGAAGGATTACCGGCACTGCGGGTACGCGGCGGCGGTGGCTGGGGATGCGAAGGCGCGGTCGGGGTTGCTGAGTTTGTACGCGGGCGGGAGTGGGGGATCGTCTCGGGGCGAAGCTGGGGCGGTCGGGGAAGGGGAAGGGGGAATGGCCCGCGGGCAAGATGCCCGCGCTCCGTTCTTGACCGGCCCGGAGGCTGCAGGGGGGTCCGAGGAACCGCGGAAGGGGAGGGAGCGTGAGTGGAAGGAGGTGGGTGCGGAGTATCGGCGGCGGTTGTTTGTGCGGGCAGGGGTATCTGGGAGCAGTGGGAAGGTGGCGATGAGTCGGGAGCAGATTAGGAGGGTGTTGCAGAAGGGTGGGGAGTTGAGTGTGGGGGAGGTGTTGCGGTTGCGGATACGGCACATGACAGACGGGGTGGTGTTGGGTTCGAAGGGTTTTGTGGATGCGGTGTGGTTGGCGCATCGGGAGCGGTTTGGTTCGAAGCGGCGGAGTGGGGCGCGGCCGATTCGGGGTGGAGGCGCGCCGTTGGCAGGGTTGAGTGCGTTGCGGGACCTACGGGTGGCGGGCATCACCTGAGAGCGTCTGTCGGTAATCGAGGTTACTGGGTGCGATTGCTGGAGTGCCGGGTGAGGTCACGGGGCCGAGGGTGGGAGGAGGGCGGATTCGCGCTCGAGGGGCAAGTCGCGCGGGCGGATGGGGAGGGGCAAGCGGGATACGGTTACGGGGCAATCCAGCGGCGGGTGGTCAGGCCGTGGGTGACGGCCCTCGAGGCATACCGGGCGGCGATGGCCTGGGTGATGAGAACCGCCAACACTGTGGCACTCGATAGCCAGGGATCCCGAGTGACGGAGGCGGCGGCGTAGGGCAGGGCGGCGGCCAGGAGTGCGGCGGGCACGATGCCGGCGAGCGCGACGGCCAGGGTAGAAGCGCAGGTGGCCAGCCAGGCCGAGACGGGGCCGCGGAGGCGCAAGGACCAGTACAAGCCGATCCAGGGCAAGGAGAGTACGGGGAGAACCGCGGTGACGACGGCGAGGAGACCGTCCCAGGTTCGCCAGGGGGTTGGGGTCATGCCGAGGCAAGCCATGGTGAGGAGCAAGACAGCGGCGTAGGCGGGGAGGAACTGCCGGACGAGCACAGCCCTGCGGGCGCGCAGGATGTGGTGGACGGGGAGCGGGGTGACCAAGAGCAACTCGAGGACACCGTTGTCGCGCTCGCGCTGGAGGCTATTGGCGGCGGCATAGGCGACGGCGGCGAGCAAGGGCCACCAACAGCCCGGTTTGATAGGTGTAGACCATTTGGAGGCGCGGCAGGCCGCCGAACAAGGGGATCTGGGCAACCAAGACCGCCAGGCACCACCCCCAGCGGGTGAGGCGCGTTGTCCAGGCGCGCTGCCAGAGCCAACGCGCGGGGTTAACATCGAGCCACTGTCGGTGGCGCCGGCGGAACCAACCGCGAGCGATCAACGGCTCGCAGAAGTCTTGCACGAGCTCACGCAGTTCATTGAGTGGAGCGCGGGTGGGTCGACGGCGGGTGCGGGCGTGGCCGAGGCGGCGCGTTGCCCAGGCGGCTGCGAGGCTGGCGGCGGCCAGGCCGAGGGCGTTGGTGGTGGCGACGCGGAGCAAGGGTGCTTGCCACTCAGGCTGTACTTGCCAGAACAGGGGCGCTTCGAGGACGAAGGCGGGGCTGCCGGCGACTTGTTGCAGCAGGCCTAGGAGCGGCCAAGTGGCTGGGTGGCTGAAGTCATCGTGGAGTGTGGCGGTGGTAGCGGCGAGCAACCGGCTGCTGCGGGTGAGCGTCAGGCTGCCTAAAGCGGCAAGCGAGACCAGTTCGAGGCCGAGCGTGAACAGAAAGCTCCAGGCGAGCGCGGTAGACCATTGAGGTCGCCAAGCGTAGGCGAGGTGAGCGGCCGCGAGACCCACGCCCAGGACCGCTGCTGCGTGGGCCGAAGCTGCGAGCAGCCAGTCTGCGGTCCAGCCCGGTTGCGCCCGGGCGGCTACGAGGGGCAGGGCGGCTGCGAAGACGAACCAGGCCATGAACCAACGCCAACCCGCCGTCGCCGCGCGCAGTGGGCCGGTTGCCCGTTCCGCGTCGGTCGCCGCGACGAGTTGATGGATTCGGACCAGTGGGGTGAGGATGAGGAGCGGGGCGAGCCAGAGCAAGGTCAGCCAGAGGAGGGCGTCGCGGTTGGTCCGTGCGATGGCAGGGGCCAGGTTGCCGAACAAGATCAGGCCCTGAGTCGTCAGGCAACCCAGGGCGATCAGGCGCGCCCAGACCCAAGCGGTGGCGCGTGCGCTGGCCAGTGCGTTCTCCGATTCCTGCCAGAACCGGCCGAGTTGGTGCGCGGCTTGTCGCAGGCCAGCCGCGGTGGCCAGGGCCACCCCCACCGGGAGGATCGCCCAGAACATCGCAGATGCCCCTGAGGCGGTCGCTAGGCGCACGCCTGAGATCCAGGATTCGGGTAGGAACAGCGGCGGCCAGAGTCGGGCGCCGAGGTATTCGCCCAGGAGGAGGTTCAGGGGGACTGCGGCGGTGAGGGAGAGTAGGCTAGCGGCCAAGGCGCTGCGGACCGGTTGGCGGGCGACGGACGAGACGATGATCCCCGAGGTGAGGGCGATGAGGAAGGCGGAGGTTTGGATCAGGGCGGCCAGGGCGACCTCGAGCCAGCTCACGCCACCCCAGAGACTCGGCAGCAAGAGGAGGGGTGTCAGCGCCCCCAGCAAGGTGGCGCCCCGGAGGCCCTGGGTGATCGCTTTGCCCACGACGATCTCCCAGGGCCGCAGGGGTGTCAGGAACAACAATCCCAACGTCCCTTCTCGCTTTTCGCGGCTGAGGCAATCGGCTGTCAGTAGCGGCACTCCCAGCAGGATGAAGTAGTAGGCGGCGAGGTTCAGGGACGCAAACAAGCGCGCGCCCCATTGGGCGCTCGAGATGCCTGGGTTCGCTCCGCTGGCGAGCACCAGCAGAGCGGCGGCGCCGAGGCCGCCCAGGGCGCGCAGCCAATAGGTCATGGGCTGGCGCGATTGGGCGGTCAATTCGCGCAAGATGATGGGGGGGAGGGCCAAGGCCAATTGGGCGAGCGAGGAGAGACGGGGAGGGCGGGGCTGTGGGCTAAGGGCAATGGCTATGGGGACATGCGAGGGGCGAGGGCTGAGGCGTCAGGTGGCGTGCCCCTGGGCCGCTTGCCGGTGCGCGCGGGTCGCGCTCACTGCGTTTCACCCTTGGTGACACGGAGGAAGACCTCTTCGAGACCGAGTTCGTCTTCGCGGAGTTCGACGAGTCTGGCGCCGCCCTTAACGAGCACGTCGGCGACGAGGCTATGGTCGGTGTCGTGGTTGACGAGGGTGACCTTGAGGCGGCCGTCGGTGGCGTCGACGGCGGACACTTCGGTGTGTTGTTTGAGGAGGGCGATGGCGTGGTCGAGGTCGCTGCTGACGCGCACCCAGACGACCCTGCCGCTGGCCATTTGGTCGCGGACACCTTGGACTGGGCCGGTATAGATGAGCTGGCCTTTCTCGATGATCGCGACGCGGTTGCAGAGGGTTTCGAGCTCGCTGAGGATGTGGGAGGAGATGATGATGGTTTTGCCCAGGCGCTGGAGTTCCTGGAGGATGGCCATGACCTCGATGCGGGCGCGGGGGTCCAAGCCGCTGGCGGGTTCGTCGAGGAGGAGCACGGCAGGATCGTGGATGAGGACGCGGGCGAGGCCGAGGCGTTGCTGCATGCCGCGGCTCAGGGCGCCGATCAGGGCGCCTTTCTTGTCGGTGAGACCGACCAGTTCGAGGACGTCCTGGACGACTTTATCGCGTTGGGCGGAGGGGATTTTGTAGCAGGCGCCGAAGAAGTCCAGGTACTCGGTGACCTCCATGTCTTTGTAGACACCGAAGAAGTCGGGCATGTAGCCGATGATGTGGCGGACGGCGTCGGCGTCGCGGACGACGTCGTGGCCCATGATTTGGGCGGTGCCGCCCGAGGGGGCGAGGAAGGTCGCCAAGATGCGCAGGGTGGTGGTTTTGCCTGCGCCGTTGGAGCCGATGAAGCCGAAGAGGTCGGCTTTATGGACGGTCAGGCTCAGGTTGTTGAGGGCCACCATGTCGCCGTAGAGGCGGGTGAGATTGAGCGTTTGAACAGCGGGCTGAGGTTCCATGACAGAGCGGGGCGGGCCGAGGTTAGCAGGTCACGTTCAGGAGCCGGCACTCGGGGCAACGGGGACGGCCAGGCGGAGCATGGTGTTTTGGGTGGTGCGCGGCGGTTTGAAACGGCGCAACGGGTTGCTGGTCGGCGAGTGGGCTTGGTCCCAGGCGAGCAGGACGGCGTCGCCGCGGTTGAGCAGGGGGCTCAGTTCGACGCCTCGCGGGTAGAGGAAGATGCGTTGGTTGCCTTGGTAGGCGCCGAGCTGCGCGATGAAACTAGCGGCGATGACGTGTTCGGGGGTGAGATCGAGGCGACCGAATTGGTCGCGGCCGAAGGCTTGGCGCCTCGAGTTGGCGGCTTGCTGGAACCGGTTGCCGGCGGCCGGGCCGGCCAGGCTATTGACGAAGTCGTAGAGCGGCCGGCCCTGGTTGGGGCTGAGGGTGAAGGTCTTGGACTGGCGAGCGGGCAACTCGCCCAGATCGTAGAGCCGGCCTTGGAAGGCGACGTGGGCATGCGGCAGGGGTCGCGGCAGGAGGTTTTGGACGGTCAGCGCGTGCTGGATCCCCTGTGGGCGCAGATGGGCGGTGAGCGGCGGATCGGCCGTCTCTTCCCAGTCGCTGATGTAGAGCAGGCTGGTCCACACCGGCACGGCGACGTCGGCTTGGAAGTTGTTTGCGCGCAGGTCGGCTTCCATGCGGGTGGTGTCTTGGGCGCCGCCCCAGGCGCCGGTGAACTCGCTGCGGAGGGTGGCGTAGGTTTGGTCGCTAGCGAGGCGGTACTTGGCGTTGACACTCGAGTAGAGGCTGGCGTAGGTGCGGCCACGGAGCTCGACCTGGCCGGCGCGCGGCAGGACGTCGACCAGAGCGAGTTCGTTCCACTCGGTTTCACCGGCGCGCAACCGGTATCCGATCCAGTAGATGAGGAGAGAGAAGAGGACGACGTAGGCGGGGAAGGTGATCCAGGTGAGCATTTGGCGGTTGAGTCGTTTGAGGACCCATTGGTCCAGCGGTCCGATGACGACCAGGTAGACGAGCAACAGGACCAGGAGCCATTCGACGGGCAGTTTACGCACCTGCCGCGAGTCGATCATCGCTCCAAAGACGCCGTCCAGACTCGAGCCGCCGTAGATATTCGGGTTAAACCCGGCTAGATACTCGCCCGGAATGCCGCAGAGCCGCGCCCAGAACCAGCCTTTGTTCTTCCAGGACCGGAACGGCTCGCGTTCCGGGCTGAAGCTGAGCGCGGTGACGAGGCCGCGTCCGCGCCGGGTCTGGACCGCCAGGGGCAGTTCGCCCAGTTGCAGGAGGGTGTCGCCCTCGCGGATCGTGGCGCCGAACCAGGCGAACTCAGACCGCTCGAAGTCGGTGTCGGGAGTCAAGCTGGCGTACGGATTGCCGCCAGGCACGAGGCCGGGTTGACCGGGTCGCGCGACGGGGGGCCGGCCGGGAGCGCCCGGGAAAGTGACGGCCGGATGGGTGGGGCTACTCGAGGACCAGAGTGCCTGGTCGGGCCGCAGGGCGATGCCGGACTGTAGCCAGGCTTGGAAGCTGCCGCCCGTGCGGTTGGTGATCATGGAGGTGCCGAAGTCGACCGGGACGATAGTGCGGAGCCAGGGGGTGCTCGAGATGTCTTGGACTTGCTCGGGCGCGACGATCAGATGGCCACCGCCGTGAACCCAGGCGACCAAGGCCTCGACCTGCAGGGCCGTCAGGCTGAGCGCTTTCTCCGAGTTCAGATACAGCGCGTCGAGGCCCTCGAGGGCGATCGGGTTGTCCGGGAAGTGTTCGGCAGTGAATCGGGATACATCCGGCTGCAGTTCGGTGCGTTGACCTGGCAGTGCCGGGAAAGCGGGCAAGCCGCCGAAGGAGCGGGGTAACCCGCCCAAGAGGAAGGTTTCCCAGGCGATGTTGCGGCAGCGGACGTCCGGCCGTTCGGCGCGGAGTTTGCCGCGCGCGTCGAAGAGGCGCGCCTGCCAGGTGGCGTAGCGAATGGCGCCGCCGAACACCGGAAAGGAGAAGCGCTTGCGCGTGTTGGTGGGCAACTCGATCGCAAGGCGGCGGACCTGGCCGCCGCCGGTCTGCTGGGACGAGAACTCGAAGACCGCGTTGAAGGATGGGCCGTCGTTGAAGACCTCGCAGGCCACGGGGAACCAGGCGGACTCGCGCACGATGCCGTCGTTGGCGCCGCCGCTGCCGTAGCCGACGAACACGTCGAACTGGAGCTCGGCGTGGGCGATGGCTGCGGCCCACAGCAGCATCGCGGCCAGCCCACGGGAGAGGCGGGCCGGCGCACGATGGGCCTGGGACGGCCCTTTGCGTGCGGCCGAGTCGTGTTGAGCGGGTCCGATTCGAGTCGCCAGTCTCACAGAATGTCGGTGACGTTTATAGTCCGCCGCCGACGCGAGGGAAGCCCGAAATCCTCGGTGCCAGGGCCGGGGTTGACCGCCAGGGACTGGCGGAGCCTGCCGCCACCTGGTTGGCTGACGCTGGAATTCAGTGCCGCACCGATTGGACTGCTGCAGTCAGTGCGGTCCTCACGTCCGCTGAAAGGGCTCGCAGGGGAGGTTCTTCGAAGTAGCAGAGGGCTTGGAGCGGCAACATCGCATTGAAGTCCGGCCCGTAGACCTGCTTGGCGAAGCGCAGGCCGTCGGTCAAGGAAAGCCCCGCCTTCAGCAGAGCGTACACATCGAGATAGTCCTTCGCCTCAGCTCGCTGATAGACGGTATTGAGCTTGGTGGCGAAGAGGTCGGGCAAGGAGGCCACGCGCACGACGCGATCGGGTGTCGCCTCCGGGCGATCGATGCGGTTGAACGTGAGGCCGCCGAAGAACGAGACCTTGACGGAGCCCGGGTCGCTCCGCCAGAGCACCGTCAGGGTGTTGGGCGCGGCTTGCAGCACCTCGGCCTCGCCCAGCCAGCGGGCCGACCGGCGCAAAGCCTCGACCTCGAAGGGCTCGAAACAGAAGAAGTCGAAGTCAAGCGAAGCCCGATGTCCCAACCGGAGCGCGAGCGCCGTGCCGCCGTAGAGGATAAACGGCTCGGGCACGGTCGCCAGGTTTGGCCAGAGCGCCAACTGGCTCGGCGGCAGCACGCCCAGACACGGCTCGAAACTGTTCATTGGAGGAATCGTTTGGGCAACGGCGGTACCGGGCTGCGTTGCCGTCGAACGTGCCAGTAGTTCCAGCTCCGGCGGGAGAACAAACCGGGCGGCGGGTCGTCCAGGACGGCGTCGAAGGCCGCTTCCCCCAACCGACGTTCCACGATCGCCACGTCGCGATCGGTCCCCAAGGCCATGACCTGAGCCACAAACCGATGGCGGTCGCTCCAGGCTTGCTGCGGAGTCTGCCACCAAAACAGTCGCTCCGCGACCCGCTCCAGATCGGCCGGCAGGGATTCTGTCCGAGTCTCCGACACACAAAGAGGCTACACTCTGCAACTGGGCTTTCAACTCCGATGCAGGGGTCTTGCAGCGGTGGAGAGGGCCGGCGGACAACAGTTGCGAACTGCGAAAGGGGCGTCGTAGAACTCCGCCCTCCATGCGGGATGTGGGTGCGATGGGCGATGGAGGGGCGAGCTCCGCGAGCCCTAGACTTCCGACCCGAGGCGGAGCGGTCCAACGGGAGGTCAGGGACGTCCGACGCGATAGAAACGGCCGGAAACGGCCGCCGGAGCCGCGTCGTCGCGCAGGACCACAATGCGCTGTTGCGGCCGGAACGAGAACAGGAAGGTCCAGCGTACTAGGTCCGGCGAGGTCTCGATGCGGTACTCCTGATCGGGTTCGCCCTTGAAGGTGAACTCGAGTGAGCCGCCGGGGAGGGACCGGGGCAGGTTCAACCCCAGCCTCAGCTCGCGCACCTCGACGGTGAAGGTGCGCGAGGCGGCGAGCGGCGGTGTGCCGTTGTCGGTCACGCGCACGGCGATCAGGCTGGTACTGGGGATCTGTTGCGAGCTGGGCGTCCACGTGAGCCGGCCGGTGTCGGGCTCGAGAACGAGGCCGTCCGGGGCACCCGACTCGAGGCTGAAGGTCAGGAGGTCGGCTGGGAGGTCCGAATCGGTGGCCTCGCTCTGCAACGCCAACGTGCTGCCCTCGAACACAACCTGGTTCGGGATCGGCGCCAATCGCGGGGCGGAATTCCAGTCATGGACCGAGACGCGGAAGGTTTGGGAGTCGGTGCCGGGCGGTGTGGCGTCGTCGGTCACGATCGCGGTGATTGGGTAGCTGGCGCCGCCCTGCGCTTCCGACGGTACCCAGGTGAACTGGCCCGTGACGGGCTGGATGCTCGCGCCCAGGGGAGCGTCGGCAGCGAGGCGGTAGCGCAAGGTCTGGCGTGGCAGATCGGCATCGGTCGCCACGAAGTTCCATCTCAACAAGAGGCCCTCGTCCACCGCCAAGTCCGGCGCTGCGGGCAATCGGGGCGCGGTGTTCACCTCGTTCACGGTCACTTTGAAGGTGCGGGAGGCGGACAAGCTTGGGAGGCCGTGGTCAGCCACGACTACCGTGACGGTGTAGGTTTTCGGGCCGTGCGCCTCGCTGGTGAGCCAGGCGATAGCGCCGGTGAGGGGGTCGATGCGCATCCCGCTAGGCGCGCCGCTCAGGCGGTAGGTGAGTCGATCGCCTGGCAAGTCGATGTCGGTCGCTAGCACCTGCACGGCGAGCGTCTGGCCCTCGTCCAGGCTAACATCCTCGATCGCGGCGATGACCGGAGCGGTATTGCTGGTGGTGGTGGTGTGAGTGTCGGGGACGGTGGGAGGCGCCTCGCGGTTACCGGACCGGTCCACGGCCACGCTGTAGAAGGCGTACGTTTGCCCGGGATCGCCGGAGAAAAAGGCGGCGGTCTTGGTCGTTGCGCGATGCCAACGCGTGAAGGGCCCGGCCGCAGCCGAAACAAAGACGTCGTAGCCAGCGATCCCACTGCCGCCTAGTTGGTCTTGGCCGGACCATCGGACCAGGAACTCGCGGGTGGCGACTTCGGGCAGGGCGAGCACGCTACTAGTTGGCGGAGTGGTATCGCCGGCCTCGGCCCAGGGCGCATAGGCGAGAGTGTAGCGGCCGGGGCTGTCGAGGTCGAACAGGTGCAAGTTGTGTTCGTAGAGAGGGCGACGGCTCTCGCCGACAAACGTGCGGTCGCTCGTCCAGGCGTTGCTCCCAAGCGGCAACGGCACCCCGTCACTGCGCGTCACCTGCCGCAACCGAAACCGGCCAGCCGACGGGTCCGGCAGGCGGACGTAGAGAAAGCCGGCCGGAGGAACCAGCGTCAGTTGCACCTCGAGGTTCCCGGGTTGGGGTGGTTCAGCCAACTCGCCATCGAGCACCGCAGCGACGGGGTGTTGGGTGCCGCCACTGAGGTAGAGGACATCGGGCAGGTGGCGGCCATCGGGCAATTCATTGACAAGAAAGTCCGGTTGGCCATCGGCGTAGGCGCCACCGGCTTGGACGATGTGGATCAGTTCATGCACCGCAACGCTGTCGATCAACGAGAGCCGGGGATCGCCCAGCGAATCCAGGTGCTGGAAGGTGGCTCGGTAATCGACAAACAAACCCTGCAGGGTGCCCCGCAGGAGCCACCGAGCAATCTGGGTGTCTCCGGGCGCGAGGTCGCCGAAGTATGCAGTCAGCGACGGGCTCATGGAGCGGCCGGCCACTTCAGTGCCGAGGATCTCGAAGTCGACGAGCAGGCCTTTCTGGTTCTCGACGATCTGAGGTCGCCCCGAGGCGATCTGGAACTTCTTGGCCACGCCCAAACCACGGTTCTGGACTCGGACCGCGAGCGAGTAAGGCACGCTGGGCTCGACCGGCTCGGTGAAGGGGTCGTCGCCCAACACATCCCGTTCGTGGAAATAATCGATCACGAGTCGCGGACTGGGGTGAACGTGGATTGGGGCTGGCGACAGCGGAACGGCGACCGACACACCTTCGAGCACATAACTGAACGTCCCACCGACGAAGTAGGCGACTGTGTCCCGCGTGGGCGCGGCCTCGGGCGTGGGGACTAACAGCCAGGTCGCCCGGCCCGTGGCGCCCGGCGCCATGCTGCCTGAGCCTTGGACATCGGCCAGGTTCTCGAGCGTTGGAGGGCGGATGGCGAACAGGTCGTTGGCCAGGTGACCGGCGGCGTTGTAGAGGGCGAGATCGACGCGCACTTGCGTGAGCGGGCCGGTGTCGCCATTGACAATGTCCAGTCGCGCGTTGAAAGCGTCGCGGGTTAGGACGGCGTCTTGGTCCAGGCGGATCTTGACGCGGGCACAGACGCCTCCGCCGCCGCTGCCGGCGCGGCTCTGGGCGGGGGCGACGGTGGTCCGGGCGGTCGCCACCGGTTCGCTGCGGTTGGGCTGGGCCGCGCCGACAAGCTGGGGATCGTTGAGGCGCCGGAGATGCTCGTAAACGGCGGCGCGAATAGCCGTGACGAGGTACTGCAGCTCGGCCAGAGGTGTCTCAAAGCCGGCGGCCTGGCTGGCCTCGCTCGCGCTCCTCGCAGCGCTGATCTTGGCGTGCACGACGTCGGCGGCGATGAAGTCCGCGCTCTCACCGGCGGGTACGTCCGTGCTGCGCGAACGGCCTGCGTCCCAGTAGTCGGCCGTCCGGTTCCATCGATCGATGAACTTATTCAGGTGACTCGAGTCCAGGCCAATGGGCGGGAGCAACTCGAGCAACGATTCTCGTTCGCCGGCGGAGATGCGGTAACCTGCCTCGGTGGCCGGTCCGGTGCGAATGCGGAAGGCCTCGAGCCAGTTGCCCAGGCGCGGCCCGCGCTGCTGTTCGTGGAACCAGGCGCGATCGCCCACCACGGCGTTGTGGGCCTCGATCACGGCGTCCACGCGCGCAACAGCTACGGCGAGTTGGCCAAGTAAAGGCCGCAGGAATGCTACCTCGTCACTGACAAGCACCGGTCCCGCGCGGATTCCCTCGACCGACGCACCCGCAAGCCCCGACCGCAGGCCGTGGGACTCGAGGGTGCGGCCCCGTGCAGGGGAATGAAGGCTGACCGCGGCGGAAGCGACTCCGGCATAACTGCCGCCGCTTGGGGCGCACGCCGCAAGCAGAGTGTTGGCGCAACTGAGGCCGCCAACGACCGGGCCGACACCCGAGAGGGTTTTGCCTAGAGCCTCGAGGCAACTCAGCGCCGCGCCGCCGCAGTCGAGGGCCACGGTGGTGTTGTTCGCCCCGGTCAGGAGATCGAGGCCGCACGAGAAGAATGTGCCGTAACCGCACTTGAACCAGTCTTCGCCGCCGACCAGGTTCAGGCCGCACTCGAAGAGGCCCTTGAGCAAGGCGGGGATGCAGGTCTTGCAGATGGCCGGGGTGGCGAATTCTGGCGCGGCGAATTGCAGCAGGCTGTCGCCCGCGAAGGGATCGGGGATGGGATCTCGGCCGCCGCCGCCGCCTCGAGGGAATCGGACTGCGATGGGGTTGGCCGGTTGCATGCGGGACGGGCCTACGCCGCAGTCGCCAGTTTCATCGCCGGCGCTCACGGTGAACGACTTGTTGATGTTGCCCAAGCCGCATGGGATGTCGAAGTCGATGGTGACGCACACCGGCGAGCAGGGGCCGGGGTCGCCGGAGGCAGGCCGCGCGGAGGCCAGCGCGGTCGAGGCCGGAGCGAGCCGGCGGAAGGCGATGGGGATCGTGAGGGCGGTGTTGGCGGGCAGGGTGCCCACGTTGCGAATCAGCGGTTCGACCGCCCAGCGCGTGTTGCCGCGGGGGGTGAGGCGGACGTGCTGGGCGGCGATCAAGCCATGATTGCGCAGGGTCAGTTCCACTTGGGTTACCGGCTCGGTGAACTCGGTCAGGTCAATGTACATGGGCTGGGCGGTGACCACCGGCACCGGCACCACGGTCTCGAATTCGGTCTCGATCGTAATTCGGGTGCGATCGGGGATCTCGGTGGGCGTGACCGTCCAGACATAACGCACCGTCTCGAGGGAGAGCAGCACCGGCAGGTCGTTGGTCCGTCCGGCGGCCACAAAAACGTGACCGCGAAAGCTCGAGTGCCGATCAGCCGAGACCTCGACCCCGTAGTAGCCCTCGCGCAGCGACGGGAACCGTGCCAGCCCATCCGCATCGGTCAGGGCTTCGCCCACCAACTCGCGCGAGGAGGCGTCCTTCACCGTCACGCGTGCCTTGGGGACGCGCGGGGCGCCTTCGGCGTAGAAGGTGTATTCGTCCTGCACCTCGACCTCGAAGGCGCCGTAGGCTTCAGAAAGCGTGCGGAAGATGAACGGCACAGCCACGTAGCCGCTCTCGCCAACTACGCCGATGCGCCCCCGGTATTCGCCCAGCGGAACCTCCGCCGCCGGCGTCAGCACCAGAGTCAACCGCGTCGTTTCGCCAGGGGCAAGCGGTGGCAGGTCTGGCTGAGCCGAGTTCAACCAGGCCAGGTCGGGGAGGACGACGTTCAGCGGGCCGCTACTCGCCCCGCCGCGATTGGCCAGAGTAATATCCACTAAGGCTTGCTCGCCGCGCACCACGCCCAGTTCGAGCGCGGTCGGTTCGGCTACCAGGCGCGGTTGACGCGCCCGGATCTCGACGGCGACGGGTAAGGTGGCCGCAACGCCGTCCGCGTTCGCCACCTGCAGGCGGATGCGGCCGCGCCAGCCAACCTCGCTCGAGTGCGTCAACACGTAGTCCAGGTGAAAGGAACCGTTGCCGGGTAAGGTGGAGGGCAGGCGGAAGTCGGCGAGCAAGTCGGGCGGTGAATCCAGGAGTTGAGCGGTCAGGTCGGCGATGGGCAGGTCGCTCAGATTCACGATCGCAACACGCCCCGTTACGCTCGCACCAGCGATCCAGCCGTGATCGAGTTCGTTCGGCTCGAATCTCAAGCCCAGCAGGGTGAATTCATCCTGGGTCTCGACGTCCTCGAAGCCCGGATGCCCCGCGCCGATGGTGTAGCGACCGGCCTCGCCGGGCAACGGAACAAAACTGGCGGTGAACTTGCCGTCGGCGTCGGTGAGGGCAGACAAGGTGCGGTGCGTGTCGCGCAGCTTAATATGGATCGATACGAGCGCGAACGGGGCCGGACCGCCGCCCGATCGCGTAGCGCCGCCGCGCAAGGGCACCACCGTTCCGGCCGGGGCGACCGTGACGTCGGTCTCGACCGTCGCGCGGTAGGCGGCGTCCACCCGTATGGGCTGGCGCGCCAGGGTCATGTTGTTCTCCTCGACCAGTTCGGCCACCCGGTCATCCGCGTCCGTGCGCACGACCAACCAGTAATCCCCAGGCCGCTGGGGCAACCGATAAGCCAAGGTCCGCCCGGCGAACTGGCCTGGGCCGAGCACACCCGTGAAGCGCACCTCGCCCAGCCACTGGTCGTTGCCGGGTATCGGATCGGTCGAGAGAAACACCTGCTGGGTCCAACCGTCGCCGGCGGGGCCGAGCCCGAGGTTTTCCTCGCGGAACTGAACCTGGAACGGGGCCTCGGTCAGCCCGTTTGCCGGGCCGCTCACCTGGGTAACGACTAAATCCGGCGCCTGCAGATCCGACACTACGACGAGGGCACTGCCGCCTTGGTAACCGTCGGCGGAGGCAACCACGAGGACGTGTTGGCTCCCGTCGGTCACGCCGTCGTCGACCGTCCCCACGCTGAATGTCGTCTCACCCGCCCCATCCGGGATGGTGACGACCTCCGGGACGGTCAATTCGCTCGTGTCACTCGAGGCCAGTCGGACCAGCAACTCGCCCACGGGCGCGGTGTTCCGGCGCACGACACCCGAGGTGGCGGCGGGCAAACCTTCGCCCACCACCTCGCGGGCCAACGTCACGGTTAAGGTCGGCGACTCGTCGTCGGTGACGATCAATTCGGCGCTGAGGCCGCCGGTCAGTCTCACCGCTGAATTGCGCGGCGTCACGTAAACGGTAAAACGCACCGGGCGCGACCCGTTGAGGAGGGTATCGTCAGTCACGCTGATCGGGAGAACCACGGCGGTCTGGCCCGCCTCGATAGCCGCGGTAGGCGAGGCTCGGGCCAGGGTGGGCGTGGTGCTCTCGAGGGCGAGAAAGAGGGGGTGGGGCTCGACGGTCGGCCGGCGGATGGTCAAGCGTGCGGCGAAGAACCCTGCCTGTTCGCTCACGGTAGGGGAGTCAAAGCTCAGCACCAGGGCGGGAGCGTCGTTGGCCGGAACGTGGAGTGTGGCCGCCGCTGGGCCGAAGCCGGCGGCGCTGGCCGTGAGGGTGTATTCGAGCTCGGGCTCGATGAGCGAATCGTCCACGGCGGTGATCGCAAACTCGGCGCTGCTGGCGCTGGCCGGGATCACGACGGACGAAGGCACTTGGACCTGGTCGGCCCGGCTGGCAGCCAGTTGCACCGTGAGCGGGGCAGCCGCGGCTGTGCCACGCGAAACGCTGGCGGCGATCGTTTCCCCTTCAGTCACTTGGTTCTTGGCGAGGGCCAGCGTGAGAGCTGGTTTGCCCGGGTAAACCACCGTGAGAGTCGTTTCGTCGCCTGCATAGCCCTCTGCAGAAGTCCTGAGCGTGAGGGCGCGCTCGCCATACTCGCCCGGTCGCGCGCGGACGCGCGCCTCGAAAGACGTGTCCCGATACCCGGGCGCGAAGTCCACCGAGCTCGGAACGATGAGGACGTCCGGGTCGCTGGGAACGAGCCGGGCGGTGAGGGGGCTGGTGGTGGCGCCGTTGCGGCTGAGCCAGACACGCAGCGGCCGTCCCTCAGCCTCGAGCCGGCTCGAGCGCAGCGCGAAGCGCAGGGCCGCGGCGCTCTGCGTGGGCGTGCTGGCCGATAGCAGGTTGTTGTCCTCGCGCTGCTCGAGGACCTGTGCCGCTGCGTCCACAAACACGACCAACCACAACGCGCCGGTGGGAAGGTCCCGCGGAACCTCGAGCGGCTGGGTGCGGACCGTCTCGGCTCCCGCCCCCATCGGTCCAGCATGCACGAAGCGGCCGAGGCGATAGTCCCGGCCGCCTGGCTGGAACGCGAGGAACACGTCCTCGACCCACGGGCCGGTGGCGGTGGCTGGGCCGCGATTGCCGATCGCCCAACTCAGCGTGACGATCTGGCCCGGAGCCAGCGCAGCGGGAGGTTGAACGTCGACCACGACCAAGTCTGGCAGCGGTGGCAGGGCCAAATCGAAGGGAGCCGTGACGGCCGCGTTGTTCACCTCGTTCGACTCGATCTGGGCGGCGGCGGCGTCTGTCAGGACACGAACGACGTACTGGCCCGCATCGAGACCCGGGCGCACGGGCAAAACGACTTGCTGGTTGCGCGTGTAACTCGACCCCGGTTCGAGCGGAACGACGTCGACGGCTGGCAGATCGAGCAAGACCGGCTCGGCACCCGCGCCATCTGTGGGCGCCAACACGACGCGGTCGGTCCACGAGGCGCGAGCGGGCGCCGAGCCCGCGTTCTTCACGGTCCAAGCCACCGTGAGAGGATCGCCGAACTGAGTGACCGCGCTCGCGTTCAGGGAGGTGAGGACGAGGTCGGCCGCCGTGAGGGTTGTCGGCTTGATCGCCACCCCCGTGTTGTTGTCCGGCTCGCCGATTTCGCCGATGGCGTCGTTGGTGTCGGTCGTGACCAGCAGGTAGCGATCGCCCAAGGCCGTGAGGGGCAAGAGCACCTGTTGGGTGCGGGTGAGGGTCTGGCCGGGATCGAGTGTCCCGCGGAACACGAGCGTCGCCAACGGCGTGTCGTCGCCGGGTTGGTCGTCCGTCGAAAGCCAGCAGGTGTCCGTCCACGGGCCTCGAGCGGGCATCGAGCCTTCGTTGGTCACCGTCCAGACCACCGGCAGCGGTTGGCCCAGTTCGGCCCTCGAGGGCACGTCGAGCGCGGCGAGAACGAGGTCTGGCGCATCGCGAGGGGTGCGGAAGGCCAGGCTGTCCAAGGCGACCGTGTCGAGCCCTTGGCCGAGGGTGATGCGCACGCGGGCAATGCCCGGGTGTTCGATGACCACCCGTTCTTGCGAGCCGCCGCCGCCGTGATGCACGCTCTGGTAGATCGGGGCGCCACCCAAGTCGTACGCCCGAACGGTTGCGCCCGTCTCCTCGGCATCGATCACGAAGAAGGTCAGCAGACCGGTCGTCGAGGGAATAACGGTTCCCGGCAGGACGAACGACAACTCGACTTCGCCAAGAGCGGTGGCGTCGGTGGCGGGATCGCCGAAGACGCGCGAGGGGGAGACCGGGACGAACCGATTGGGCTTGGCGGCGGTGGTCTGCAAGTCGCCACTGAGGGTCTGGAAACGGATGCCCAGATCGAGGTACTGGTCGGTGACCAGGGTGTTGGCGGGCAACTCCTCGAAGGCGATGACTTGGTCGGTCAAGTTGGCGGCGAGGTAAAGCCGCCCCTGGGGGACGATCACGTCCGCGGTCTGCTGGCCTACCCGCCACCGAAATTCGAGTCCGCTGACCCCGGTTGCGTTGGCCGAGAACAGCAGCGTGAATGGGTAAAGTCCCTCGTCTTCAAACGAGACATTGTACGCGGAAACCGCAAACCCGCGCACGCCCGCCGAGCCGATGAACTCGCTGCCGATCCGCAGGTGGAACCCGTCATCGCTGCCGACGGCCAGGCGCACGTCGATCGGTTCGGTGTTCGCGTTGCGGTCCAGGTCGCGCGAGATCTTCAGCAGCCCGGTGATGCGCAACGAGAAGTTCCTGGCGTTCAACGCGCGCACTGCCTCGGGCGGGACTGTGGTGTTGGCAAAGAACACCGTGAACCGGCTGCCCACAGCGACCGTGGCGCCCGGGTTGGGAAAATCCACGCGTGGACTCAACGTGATGCCGTGGGGCGTGCGGCCTTCGAGCGATGCGGGGGTGACCACGCCGTTGTTCACCCCATTGAACACCTCGACCAAGACACCGTCGCCAGGCACCGCTGGCAACGCCGTCGAGACCGCATCGGACACGGGCACCAGGGTCTGGCCCAGCGCGACTGCCGCCGCCAACCAGACCCCGGCGCGTGCTACAAGCGCAAGAGCGCGCCGCCACCCCGATCGGCCGAGCCCAACCGACGAAAGGGTGGGGGAAGAGCGCTGACACGGCTCACTCCGTTTCTGCCTCAGCAGACCGCAGTTGCCGGTGCCGGTGTGCATGGCGATATCGTGCATATCGGTGTCAATGAGCCGACTTAACTGGATTAGTAGTGCCTGGGCTACAGGTCCATTTCTAGCAACAATTCGTCAGCCTACAAGCTCGAAATGCCCTCTTTTCCTGATGAGGGCTTGGGATAGCCGACAATTTGCGGGTAGGGCGCGCAGTCCTCTGCGCGCCGCAAACCGCTGCGGACACAGGAGGCCGCGGCGCGCAGAGGACTGAGCGATCATATCTTCATATCTGGATACGTTGATTTTTTTGTTGAAGGCCCAGCCCGCTGCTTCTACCTTGGGCCCGTCGTGGGCGCGGGACCTCGCTCGCGACCGATCGACATGGTGCGACCTGGGCGAGACTTAGAGGCAAGTGCGGAGCGAGGGCAGGCGCTGCGGCGTCTGCTGGGCGAGCGCATCGCGATCATGGACGGGGCGATGGGCACCATGATCCAGCAACGGCGCCTTCGGGAAGCGGATTACCGGGGAGAACGGTTTCGAGACTGGCCGGTCGATCTGCAGGGGAACAACGACCTTCTCAATCTCACCCAGCCCCAACTCATACAGGAGGTGCATCGGCTCTACCTCGAGGCGGGCGCGGACCTGATCGAGACCAACACATTCAACGCCACCACAGTCGCCCTGGCCGACTACCGGTTGGATGCGCCGGACCTGGTGCGGGAGCTGAATGTCGCAGGCGCCCGGAACGCGCGCGCGGCGGCCGATGCCGTGATGGCCGCGCAGCCGGGCCGGATCTGCTGGGTGGCCGGGGCGCTCGGTCCGACGAACAAGACGGCCTCCTTGTCGCCGGACGTGAACAACCCGGCCTTTCGCGCGGTGACGTTCGATCAGCTTGCACGCGCCTATTACGAGCAGGGGCAGGCGCTGCTCGAGGGGGGCGTGGACGTGCTGCTGATCGAGACGGTGTTCGATTCGCTGAACTCGAAGGCGGCGTTGTTTGCCCTCGAACAGTTGTTCGAGGACCGCGGACGGCGGGTGCCGGTGCTGCTCTCCTTCACGATCACCGACCGGAGCGGGCGCACGTTGTCGGGGCAGACGGTCGAGGCGTACTGGAACGCGGTGGCGCACGTGCCGCTGCTGAGCATCGGGATCAACTGCGCGCTCGGGCCAAAGGAAATGCGGCCGTACATCGCGGAGTTAGCCGAGCTAGCGGACATTTTCGTCAGTGCCTATCCCAATGCCGGGTTGCCGGACCCAATGTTGCCGACCGGTTTTCCGGAAACGCCGGAATCGATGGCTCCGCAACTGCGCGAGTGGGCGGAGTCAGGCTGGTTGAACCTGGTGGGGGGGTGTTGCGGTACCACGCCTGAGCACATCCGCGGTCTCGCGGCGGCCGTGCGGGGATTGCCGCCGCGCGTGCCGCCGAAGGTCGAGCCCTACCTGCGCCTGAGCGGCCTGGACGCGCTCACCGTCCGGCCGGACACCAACTTCGTCAACATCGGCGAGCGGACCAATGTCACCGGCTCGCCTAAGTTCGCGAAGTCGATCTTGAGCGGCGATTTCGAGGGGGCCCTGGCGATCGCGCGGCAGCAGGTCGAGGGCGGCGCTCAGATCATCGACGTCAACATGGACGAAGGGATGCTCGAGGGGGTGCAGGCGATGACCCACTTCCTGAACTTGGTCGCAGCCGAACCGGAGATCGCCAAGGTGCCGGTGATGATCGATTCCTCGAAGTGGGAGGTGATCGAGGCGGGGTTGAAGTGTCTCCAGGGCAAAGGCGTGGTGAACTCGATCTCGCTCAAGGAAGGGGAAGAGAAGTTTCTGCGCCAGGCGGCCTTGATTCGGCGTTACGGAGCGGCGGTGGTGGTGATGGCATTCGACGAACGCGGCCAAGCCGACACCTTCGAGCGGAAGACGGCGATCTGCCAGCGCTGCTACGAACTGCTGACGCAACGCGTCGGTTTTCCGCCCCAGGACATCGTCTTCGACCCAAACATTCTCACCGTCGCCACCGGGATCGAAGAACACAACACCTACGCGGTGGCCTTCATCGAAGCGACGCGCTGGATCAAGCAGCACTTGCCCCGGGCCAAGGTGAGCGGCGGGGTGAGCAACATCTCCTTCAGTTTCCGCGGCAACAACGTCGTGCGCGAGGCCATGCACGCGGCGTTCCTCTACCACGCCATCCGGGCTGGGCTCGACATGGGGATCGTCAACGCCGGGATGCTCGAGGTCTACGAGGAGGTCCCGAGAGACCTGTTGGCCCACGTCGAGGACGTCTTGCTGAACCGCCGCCCTGACGCGACCGAACGCCTGGTCCGCTTCGCTGAGTCGGTCAAACGGAAGGACAAGGTCGAGGCGGGCGACGACCAATGGCGCCAGGGTACGGTCGAGCAGCGGCTCGAGCACGCATTGGTGAAGGGCATCGTCGAGTTCATCGAGGCGGACACCGAGGAAGCGCGGCAGAAGTGTGGGCGGCCCCTGGCGGTCATCGAGGGGCCTCTGATGGCGGGGATGAACGTGGTGGGCGACTTGTTCGGGGCGGGGAAGATGTTTCTGCCGCAGGTGGTGAAATCGGCGCGGGTGATGAAGAAGGCGGTGGCTTACCTGACCCCGTACCTCGAGGCGGAGAAACAGGCGGCTGCGCGGACCCAGGGCAAGGTCTTGCTCGCCACCGTGAAGGGGGATGTGCACGACATCGGCAAGAATATCGTGGGCGTCGTGCTCGGCTGCAACAATTACGAGGTCATCGATCTGGGCGTGATGGTCCCGTGCGAGCGGATCCTCCAGACGGCGCGCGAGCGGAACGTGGATGTCATCGGGTTAAGCGGCCTCATCACCCCCTCGCTTGACGAGATGGTGCATGTCGCCCGGGAAATGGCACGGGAAGGCTTCGACCTGCCGCTGTTGATCGGCGGCGCCACGACCAGCAAGGCGCACACGGCGGTCAAGATCGCGCCCGCCTATGCGGGCTCTGTGGTGCATGTGCTGGATGCCAGTCGCGCGGTGCCGGTCGTCAGCAACCTCCTCAGCGCCACGCAACGCGCGCCCTTCGTGCGCCAGCTCCGCGCCGAGTACGACCGGCTGCGGGCTCAACATGCCGCTCCGCGTCCGCCCCTGCTGTCGCTCGATCAGGCGCGGGCCAACGCGCCGCGGCTCACGTACGACGACCGGCCGCAACCCGAGTTTCTTGGAACCTGCGTGCTCGCGGTCGCCCAGCCTAGCCCTGGCCGAAGAACCGCCCCCATATCGCTCGCCGAATTAGTTCCCTGGATCGACTGGTCGCCCTTCTTTCACGCCTGGGAACTGCGCGGGCGCTATCCGGCGATTCTCGAGCATCCCAAGTACGGCGAAGAGGCGCGGCAACTGTTCAAGGACGCCCAGACCCTGCTCGAGCGGATCGTCGAGCAGAAGTCGATCGAGCCGCGTGGAGTATACGGGTTCTTCCCCGCCCATCGTGTCGGCGACGACGTCGAGTTGTACGCGGACGCCGCGTGCGTCGAGGTGCTCGCCAACTTCCATTTCCTGCGCCAGCAAATGGCCAAAGAAGATGGCTCGCCGAACTGGTGCCTGGCGGATTTCATCGCCCCGAAACCGCCGGCGGACCATCCGGCCCCAAGCGGGGATTCGCCCTCGGCCGATTATCTCGGGGCCTTCGCGGTGACGGCCGGCCACGGGCTCGAGGAACTGGTGCAGCGGCTCAAGGCGGACCACGACGATTACAGCGTGATTCTGGCGGAGGCGTTGGCGGATCGGTTGGCGGAGGCCTTCGCCGAGTGGCTCCACGCTCGCGTGCGCCGCGAATGGGGTTACGGCCGCGGCGAACAACTCGCTGTGGCGCAGGTCCTCGACGAGCAATACCGCGGGATCCGACCCGCCGCCGGCTATCCGGCCTGCCCGGACCACAGCGAGAAGCGCACGCTCTGGCAACTGCTCGAAGTCGCTCGCCACACGGACATCCAACTGACCGAGACGGGCGCCATGTGGCCGGGGGCGAGCGTGAGCGGTCTGTACTTTGCCCATGCAGAGGCGAAGTACTTTGCGGTCGGCAAGCTCGACCGCGACCAGGTGGCGGACTACGCCCGACGCAAGCGGATAAGTGTGGCTGAGGCCGAGCGTTGGTTGGGCCCGTACCTCGACTACTAAGACCCGTTCCTGAGTCACGGAGATGGACTACAAGTCGGCGGTAGGGCGTGCAGTCCTCTGCGCGCCGCGGCCCCCTGTGTCCACAGCCGTTTGCGGCGCGCAGAGGACTGCGCGCCCTACCGGCTCATGGCCCCCATGCGCGCCAACCACCTTGGCGTCGACAGTCCCCGTGCTTCTGCTACCGCCATGTTTCTGCCCCTCCATGAAGCGCCAGGTAGGGCCGGACCGCCGGGCCGGCCGCACGGGTTCGGTGACCCGCCTCGTTCGGCGCGCCCAGCGGTCGCGCCCTACCGGCTCATGGCCCCCATGCGCGCCAACCACCTTGGCGTCGACAGTCCCCGTGCTTCTGCTACCGCCATGTTTCTGCCCCTCCATGAAGCGCCAGGTAGGGCCGGACCGCCGGGCCGGCCGCACGGGTTCGGTGACCCGCCTCGTTCGGCGCGCCCAGCGGTCGCGCCTAGCTCAGGCGCGGATGACCGTGACGGCCCGACCGCCGGGCGTCACGGCGGGCTCAGCGGTGGTGCGTCGCTCGATCGGCGGTTGGCCGCTGCGTTGGTCGAACAACACCAGCCAGCCCGTGCTCAGGCTCAACCGCGCCAGGTAGCTGTCCAGTTGCTCCAAGCCTTCGGGCAGCGGGTCCGACCGCCCCTCGCGCCACACCTTCAGATCGAGTGCCAGCGTCTCGCCAGCGTAACTCACGCACAGGTCGACTCTCCCTGTCCCGACCGCATATTCGCGCTCGATCGTGCCTTCGCCGTTCGTGACGCGTTGCAGAAAGGCCATGAGCACCAGGTGTGGCGCGATTTCCGGATACGCCGGCGTCTTCAACAGCGGCTCGCCGTGCTGACGCCAGAATCTCAAGAACGCTTCCAACAAAGCGTTCAAATCCAGTCGGCCGTCCGGCTTTAGCCAGGTCGGGTGTAAGGCCGGAATCGAGTCTTGAGTAACGACGTTGAGCATTCGCGGCAGGACTTCCCGATAGATCGCGTTGGCCACGCGCAGCCCAACGCCTCGTTCCCGACGAAGCAACCCCAAGTCGATGAGGTATTGAACGTCGTCTTCCGGCACCTCCTCCAGTCTCTCGCCGCCCACCAGCGGTGCAATGACCCGCCGCACCCGCGGCTCGCGCAGTTTATCCACCAGTTGATCGAGGTGCGTGTCCCGCCGCAGAATCACGTTCTCCGCGGCTTGCCGGAACAATTCCTTCGTCACAGGTTGTCCGCGGTCCTTGCCTTCGGCCATGCGAAAACACGCTTCGTACGCCAGCGCGTTGACCAGCCACGGCTGCCCGCGTGTCAACCGCCACGCCTCGGCCAGCGCGTCCGCCGAAAACGCGTGCCCTGTCTCCCGCGTATGCATGGCGTAAAGCTCGGCGACGTCGGCCTCGGTGAAATCGCCCAGCCGCAACGATTCGGCTTTGACGTTGAAGGCGCTGCCGCCGGTAACGATCTCCTGCGTGCGGCTGGAGTGAATGCGATAATCCCGCACATCCCGCACGCCGCAGAGGACGACCGTTTGCGGAAAGGCGCGCGGCCGGTCCGGGTATCCGGCGCGCAACTGGCGCAGCACCGAGATCAACGTGTCTCCCACCAAAGCATCGACCTCGTCCAGCAGCAGAACCAGGGGTTTGGGGCTTTGCTGGGACCAGCGCGACAGTAAGGTTTTCAGCCCGGCGTGCGGACCGGAATCATCCAGCGTGTCTTTGAGATTCTCCTCGACAAAGCGATCCTCGAGCGCCAACGATGCCCGATCCGCCAGCGAGGAAAGCACGGCGTGAATGCCGTCCGGCACGTTGTCGCGCGCCGCCTGAGCGGGCTCGATGTTGACGTAGAGCGCGCGCAGTTCGCCACGCTCGTTCAAGTGATCCTGCAACGCGAGCAGGCAAGTGGTTTTACCCGTCTGCCGCGGCGCGTGGAGAACGAAATACTGTTGCGCCCCGATCAAGGCCTCCAGTTCCGGCAAGCTGAAACGATCCAGCGGCGGCAGCACGTAATGAAGGTCTGGCTTGCACGGCCCGGCGGTGTTGAAGAAGCGCTTCACGCCGAGGGCAGCCTATCGCCGACGCGAGCCGGCTTCAACGGGCGATTTCGCCCGGCAGCCTCAAAGCCCAGCGAACCTGGCGTCTTCGAAGCCACCGCCACGTAGACTAGCCCGGCGGGTACCGCCACACAGCCCGGCATCAAAGTGACGGTGGTCGCCGGCACTACCCCAGAAACATGGGGAGGGGCAGAAATATGGGAGGGGCGTCGTGTGCTCCTGGGCAGCCCTTTCGAGTAACAGAAATCGGAAAGGGCGCCTCCGACGAAAACCTCGCGTCCCCGCACATAGCGGTCGGCGTGGATTGGCTGGAGAGTGAGGGCACCTTCCTGCGGAGACGCGCGTTTGTCTTTCGGTTCGAGTACGTCACCGTCACGTCGGCCTACTCGAACGCGGTCATGCTGGCACTACTCTCGCGAATCTCGGAGTTTGCGGAGCGAGCTAATCTGCCCGTGGTTACGCCCATCCAGACTAAGTGGATGGAGCTTGCCGTGATCTTCGAGGATGGCTGGAGGCTGTACTGGCGCAGAGGCGTGCTGATCGGCGCCGCCAGGGCCGCTCTGAGCCCTTGAGGGGCTGATTGCCGGAGAAGCACTTAGCGAATTTGCGGGACATACGACCCTCCTCTTGTTCTCCTGGGCCGCATGTCGAAATCACGACGGCGAGTGCGAGTGACGGACCCCGCCGAAGCGGCGGTGTTGAACGAACTGGAACTGTGCCTGGTTGCGCCCCACGAGCAGGAGCAGTGGGAGCGGTTGATGCAGGAGCACCACTACTTGCAGAGTGGCCGGATGGTGGGAGAGCAACTGCGCTACGTGGCCAAATACCGAGGCCGGTGGATGGCCCTGTTGGGGTGGTCGGCCGCGGCTTACCACTTAAAAGGACGGGAGGGCTGGATCGGGTGGGACCCCAACCAACGGGCGGCTCGGCTGCATCTGGTGGACGCGGCCCGGGGCTTACGGGCAAGGCAATTGCCGGCCGCTTGGGAGGCACAGGAAAGGCCTATCGCCCGCCGCTGTGCTCTGGCCCAGGAGCAGTTGCGCAGTCTGTGGACGGTGCTCCATCAGCAGGTGCCCGAGAGCCGGGACCTGCGCGGATTGCGGCATCGGCAGGCGACGGTGTTGGCCATCACCTTTGCCTTTCTATGGAGCGGAGGGCAAGGTGGCCACCGGGCGGTGGCGCTCTTCGCCGAGGATCTAAGCCCTCGTCAGCGGGCCAACTTGCGGTGCTGGTTCAACCCGCGCACGCGGACCTACGATGTGCCGAGCGAGAATTGTTTCTATCGGGTGCTCAAGGCGGTGCCGGTGCTAGCCTTTCAACAGGCGCTCTGGGCCTGGCAGAAGGCGCGCCACGGGGCCGAGGACGGCGGGGTGGTGGTCTTGGACGGCAAGGCGCTGCGTGGCAGCGGCAAGACCCAGTTGGTGGGGGCCATCGCTGCGGGCAGTGGACGGACCTTGGCGGTGGAACCGGTTGCCCAGAAAAGCAACGAGATTCCCGCCGCCCAGACGCTCTTGGAGCGGTTAGACTTGGAGGGGACTATCGCGTTGCTGGATGGGATGCATACCCAAGTGGAGACCGCCCGCTCGATCGTGCAAGAGGGAGGGGGTGATTACGTGCTCTTCGTCAAGGGCAACCAACAAACCCTCCAAAACCGAGCTCGCCACTTCCTCCCGGAAGATTTTTCCCCCTCAATACCTGACGGTGAACAAAGGCCACGGGCGGATCGAGTGGCGGGGCATCGCGGTGAAGGAAGTGAGCCCCGCCCAGATGGGCTTTGCGCACGTCGCCCAGGTGGCTCGGGTTGACCGGATTCGGGAACTCAAGGGCGGCAAGCAGCAGGTGGAGACGGTCTGGCTGATCACCAGCTTGACACGGGCGCAGGCCGACATGGCCCGGTTGCTGGAGTTAGCCCGGCAATACTGGAGCATCGAGAACCGAACTCACTATCCTTTGGATGTGAGCGCCGGGGAGGACCGCTGTCGGGTCCGCCACCCGGTGGCGGCGACGGTGTTGGGCATCCTGCGACGGGCCGTGCAAGCCGAGGCCCGGGCCTGGGCGCCTCGACAGCCACGCGCGCGGGACCGTACCTGTCCAACCTTCTTTGCGAAAATGAGCCGCCGCATCGGCCAGGTGATTCGTGGCATCACCCGCCCCATCTGACTTTAGAGCAGCCCTGCGGCGCCGATGCGCCGGACGCTTTTTTCTCGCACCCTTCTCGAGCTGAGTGCTTCCTGCATGCTTGAGTTGCCCGCACTGGGCGCTGCACTAGGGGCGGGAGCCGCGGTAGAATCGATACGGGACGTTGCTCGTCCGAGCCAGGTCCAGCACCACCGCGCCCTCGACGGCCACGTTGGTCGAGAGGGGCGACCAATGGACCAGATCGGTCGACGACTCGATCACAAGCCGGGAACCGGTGTAGGCGAGCAGCGTAAGCCTCAGAGCATCCTGCGGCAGCAGGGCAGGCAGAAGGAACCGGCCGTTCGCCGGGGTGAGGTGGAGCGTCAACCTCAGCACGCGGGTTTCCCCGTTGTCGTCGCCGGCGAGGCGGTAGGTGCGACCTGCCTGCACGAGGTAGTCCGTCGGTTCGGGTGGCCCGAGCGGGTTCTGGTCACGCGGTGGGACGGCTTGCAGGGCGTTCACCTCATCCCCAACGTAGAGCGCGAAACGGTCGTAAGGTCCCGGTTGGATGCGCAACCGACCGTCCGTCGGCGCGGTCCACTCCCACCAGATCGAAGCCACGGAGGACCCCGCGACGGGCGGTTCGCCGGGTTCGACGGTCGCGTTGAGCGTCGTGCCGCTGTCCGTGGCGGAGATGCCGGACAGCTTCGAGCGGTTGACAAAGAGGTCGTTGGCGGGGCGCTGCAGGACCTGAACCGGAGTCGGCATCGAGAAAGTGGATTTCCCCTGCCGATCGGTTGCCGCGGCGCGCAGCAGGACCGCGCCGGGTGGGGCGTTGCTCCAGACCGCCGTCCACGGTGGCGACGTGACGGTCGCCAGGAGACCATCGTCCACATAAAACGCCACCTGTGCGATCTCGCCGTCCGGGTCCGAGGCTTCGGCCGTCAATCCCACCGTGGCTGGCGCGGTGAACTCGGCGCGGCTGCCGGGAGCCAGCAAGTTCGCCAGGGGCGGCAGGTTGCCGTCCTCGACTGTCACCTCGACTCGAGAGCCGCCACGTCACCCCCTGTACCGGCGCCCAACGAGGTCCAACCCGAGCCGTCCCAACGCCAGACCTGAGCCGTTCTCAGGTTGGTCGTGGCATCGGTGCCGTACCCACCCGCATACACGGTTTCTCCCTGAGCAACCAAGGCCTGGACGGAAAGGTCCGGACACGTCCCCAGCGACCCCCATTGCTGACCATTCCAGAGCAGCACACCCGCTCCTCGCACCGCGGCCAGGATTTCCCGTCCGCGTAGGCGAACGGCGGTGCACGCCCCGGGCAAGCCCGGGCCAATGGGTGACCAGGTCCTGCCATCCCAGGCCGCGACGCCGTTGAACCGCTGTGGACCCACGACGGTGAACGTTCCGCCGGCAACAGCCTGGGTCCCCCGAGCATCCACGGCTAGCACGGCCGCCAGGCTCGAGGGGGTAGTCAGGTTGTGATCAAGCGGGTTCCATTGATGCCCGTCCCAACGAGCTGTCTACCAGGCAGGTCACGGTCCCGTCCACACTGCCTCCCATGCTGGACCAGACGCCGCCATTCCAATGCGCCAAGTTCCACGCGCTCGATTCGCCGGTCCACCCGAGCTTCCAACCGCCCACGAACAGGTGCGTGCCATCGCCCGCCGCTGCGTAGATGAGGCTGTTGTTCTGGCCCTTCCACAGCGGCTCCGGCCACGGTTCCCAGGTCCCGTCCCTCCACCGGGCCACGTTACGGATCGGTTCTTCGAGCGGTGCAAAGAACCAACCGACCATCACGACGTTGTCCGGGCCGAATGCAGTCAGGGCGCTAAGCGCTTCTGTGGGTTGACCGGGCAACGTCAAGCGGTAGAACCGGCTGTCCCAGGCCTCGTCGCCTGCAACTGTGGCGGCTCGGTTGGCAGGGAGACAAAGGAACGAACTCAGAAGACAAACGACGACGGAAGATCTCATAAGCCAAGTGGATTGGGAACACTCGGATAGTCGAGGGGACGTTATGTGCCTGCGGCCGGTGCGTCAACGGCAAACAAGGCCGAGCGCGGCACCGCTCAGGCGAGCGCCGCCCTCCCCGCGAGGGGCGGCTAGTTTCCGAATGCGACGCGGTAGAAGCGAGCCGGATGCAGCCGGGGATGGCTGTCGGTTTTCGGGGTGCCATCATCAATCCACTCGGCGATCTCGCCTGCGCCGTTGATCGGTGGGTAGGCGGTTTGCCAGTGGTCCATGTCTTGGCTGTACTGAATGAGATAGGGGCGGTTGACATTGGAGGAAAAGCGCACACGGAAATTGCCGTCGGGGAGCAGCGCGGTTTCGCCTTCTGCATAAGCGACTGGGATGCCGCACAGGCTGCCCAGGTTGGCGACGCGGGCAGGGGAGGGTTGGGATGGGCTTGGGCCCAGACCCAACTCACCGGCGTAGTTCGAGCCCCAGGCATAGAGCTGGCAATCGTTGCCGATCGCCAGGCTATGCATGTAGCCCGCGGAGACCGAGAGCTGGCCCTGATCACACAGTAGGAGCACCCCGTGCGCCCCCACGCCCATCGTGACAAACCGTCGCACGCCCGTCGGCCGCGGGACTTCGTCACTGACCGGCTGACCCGAGGTGCCAGTCCGATGGAGATACGCGCGGCCTTCGCGGTCGAGCGTGGCATGAAACCCGTAACCCTCGCCCGCGGCGGACCAAGCGCGGCCGCCGGCATCCCCGGGCGAGAGCCTCGCTTGCCAGACGTTCCAGCGAGCTTGTACCTTGCTGCCGATGCCGGTCACCGAGCCAATTCGTCGCAAGCTGGGCACCGTGCCGCACAAGCCGGGCGTGTACCTGATGAAGGACCGATTCGGCACGGTGATTTATGTGGGCAAAGCGCGCGATCTGCGGCGGCGGGTGAGCCAGTATTTCCTGCCGTCGCGCCGGTCGGGTTGGGACCTCAAACTCAATGCGCTGGTCGAGGCGATCCACGACTTCGACGTGCACCAGGTCAAGAGCGATCCCGAGGCGGTCCTGCTCGAGGGGAAGCTCATCAAAGAATTCCGTCCGCGCTACAACATCAGCTTCCGCGACGACAAACGGTTTCTCCTTCTCAAGATCAACCTCCAGGATCCCATTCCGCGCTTCACCCTCACCCGGCTGCGCACCGACGACGGCGCCCGCTATTTCGGGCCCTTCGCCAACTCGGGCGCCCTCCGGCGCACCCTGAATCTCGTCCGGCACAAGTTCAACCTGCGCGGCTGCCGCACGCTCACGCCCACCGAGAGCGATTACCGGCATTGCCTCTACGCCCACCTCAAGGTTTGCACCGCCCCCTGCATCGGCAACGTCACCCGCGAGCAGTACCTCCTGCAGATCGGCGCCGCATGCGATTTCCTGGATGGCCAATGCGAGGAAATGCAGCGAGACCTCGAGGCCCAAATGAAACAAGCCGCCACCGCCCTCGACTTCGAGAAAGCGGCCCAACTCCGCGATCTGCTCGCGGACCTCAAGCGCACCACCCAGAAGACCGAGAAGTTCGAGCGCATCCCCTATCGCCTGCCCGTGGCGATCGATCCCGAGCGCGACCTGCTCGAGTTGGCCGACGCGCTCGGCCTGCCGGCCCCGCCCCAGCGCATCGAGGGCTTCGACATCTCGAACATTAGCGGCACCTTCTTGGTCGCCTCGATGGTCAGCTTCCGCCGGGGCCGACCCGACCGCGCCAACTACCGGCGGTTCAAAATGAAGACCGTCACGGGGCAAGATGACTGCGCGTGCATGGCGGAGACCGTCCGGCGCCGTTACACGCGGCTGTTGAGCGAAGTCGGCAAGCCGGGGCAGAAGCGCGACGACGAAGGCGGCGAGCCATCGCCGCAGGAGCTCCAGAAGCTGGTCGACGAGGTCAGCGCGGCCGCGCGGCGGGGGCCGGTAGCTGCCAGCCAGTTTGTGGAGAAACCGGGCTGCACCTTGCCCGACCTGATCTTGATTGACGGGGGCAAGGGCCAACTGAACGCCGCCTGCGCCGAACTAGCTAAGCTTGGGCTTGGCCACCTCCCGGCGATCGGGTTGGCCAAGGAATTCGAGGAGATCTATCGGCCGGGCCAGGCGCAGCCGATGCGGCTGAACCTGGATTGCGGCGCCGTCAAGCTGCTGCAGCGGGTGCGCGACGAATCGCACCGGTTCGCCAACACCTACAACGCCCAACTCCGCCTCAAGCGAATCTCCGAGAGCTTGCTCGACGAGTTCCCGGGCATCGGCCAGACGCGCAAGGCGGCCCTGCTCAAGCAGTTCGGTTCCGTGCACCGGCTTCGCTTGGCCACCGTCGAACAAATCGCCGCCGTGCCTGGCTTTGGCGGCAAGGCGGCCGAAGAACTCAAGGCCTTCCTCGCCGCGCGCACCGATCGGCCCGAGCCAGCCGCCCGGAACCAGGCCGAGGGGGTGGAAGCGCGTCCAGAGACCGTCGAGAACCGCGCTCGGAACGGGGTCGGGAGCAGCGACATCGGCTCTTGACCGTCGACCAACATGCGCCCCACCTCTTCGGCGTCAGCACGACGGGCAATCGCACCGGTCGCCTGGCCCATACCAACACATGTTGGCCAGCCGCTTGACAAAACCAGTATCCAGCGATCAATGGGCGGGCGGGGCCAACCAGCGGCAGCATTCGCCGTGCAGCCTTCTCCCTCGCCAACGCGCCGCTCGACTCCTCTATTCACGGCCCGTTGCGTCTGCTTGCTTCGCCCCATGCGAGGGACTAGGGTGCCCTGATGCTTGAGAGTGCCCAAATCGAGCGAATGTCCGTCGCCGAACGCCTGCAAGCCATGGAACAGCTCTGGGACGCACTTCGTCGTGACGACGATGAGATTGCCTCTCCGGAGTGGCATCAGGACATTCTGGAAGCCCGAAAGGCACGGGCGCAGCGTGGCGAGGCCAAGTTCCTTACTTTGGATCAACTCAGAGCGCGAGTGCGAGGCTCGGGAACCTGACGGTCGTGATCCTGGAGGACGCAGCCGAGGACATGGAGGCTGGCCGACGGTTTTACGAATCGCGCGAATTGGGCATAGGTGATTACTTCGTCGAATCGATCCTGTCAGATCTTGGTTCATTGGTGCTCTACGCCGGAGTACATCGTGTGCATTTGGGGTTTCATCGGATGCTATCGAAGCGTTTTCCCTTTGGCATCTATTATGAAGTCGAGCGCCAGACTGCATATGTGTATGCGATTCTCGACATGCGCCGCGATCCGCTTTGGATTCGTCGCGAGCTCCAGAAAAGAAGGTAGCGAGCACCGACAAGGAGAAGGGAGTGTTGAGCACGGAAGATGCGGAGGCCGGCTGAGCGTTGAATCGGGCTCGCCTGAACCCCGCGCCCCCGTTGCCGGTATTCTCTGGTTGAACCGACTCTTGAGGGGTGTAGGACCCGTGGGCTGGACCGCCCACGGTCGAGCGCTGACCAGACCTCTGCACGGCGACCGGCCGATGGCGTGAAGTTTCTGATGTCAGGGTTCGGGCGGGTATGGTAGAACAACGCCAGCAAAGCAACTGACTCTTTTAGCGATGAAAACATCCATCACCCGCCGCGAGTTTCTCAAGCACAACCTGACGGTCGCGCTGGCCGCGTCGGCCTGCCCCACGCTCGTACCCGCGTGCGCCTTAGGCCAAGGTGGCCAAACCTCAGCCAACAGCCGGATTCAGGTCGGCTGCATCGGCGTGGGGCCGCAGGGGCGGGGTGTGATGGGCAACTTCCTCCGGCAAAACGATTGTCGCGTCGTGGCCGCCTGCGACGTGGCGAAGCGCAACCTGGACGCAGCGGTGAACCAGATCAACCAGCAGTACCAGGACACCGCTTGCGCCACGTATCGTGACTACCGCCAGTTGCTGGCTCGCAAGGACCTCGATGCGGTCCTGATCGCGACACCGGATCATTGGCATGTGCCTGTGGCCGCGGCGGCCGCCCGGGCGAACAAGGACATGTACCTCGAGAAGCCGATGGGCATGACCGTCCAGGAAGATCAACTCCTGCGCCGGCTCTGCCAGCGGCGGAAGCGCATCTTCCAGTTCGGGACCCAACAGCGATCCGGCAGCCAGTTCCGCCTCGCCTGCGAACTGGTCCGCAACGGCCGCATCGGCAAACTGCAGCAGATCAACGTCTGGTGCGTGGCCAGCCGGCCGGGCGGTTCGACCGAGCCGCTGGCGCCCCCGGCTGACCTCGCCTACGACAGGTGGCTGGGTCCGGCTCTCGAGAAACCCTACACCCCGGGCAAATGCTTCGACAACGACCCGGCCGGCTCGTGGAAGACCTGGTGGTTCAACTACGATTACGCTTTGGGGTTCATTGCCGGTTGGGGCGTGCATCCGCTGGACATCGCCTATTGGGGGCACCCGGCGATGATGAGCAAGCCCTTCGAGGTCATTGGCCAAGGCGTCTTCCCCGAGGCCGGCGCGTGCAATACCTCGATTGCCTGGGACGTCAACTTCGCCTTCGCCGACGGGGTCCGACTCGTGTACCGCGGCGTGCGCAACGGCTACGATCAGGTGACGCCCATGAACGACCTTAGCGGTTGGGAGCAGAAGTATGGCAAGATCATCGACCACGGCACCGCCTTCGAGGGCAGCGAAGGTTGGGTGCTGGTGGATCGGTCGCAAATCCGCACCTCGCCGGAGCGGCTCGTCGAGGAGAAATTTGGCGGGAACGATCTGCGCCTGATTCAGAGCTCGAACCACGTGCGCAACTTCCTCGATTCGATCCGCAGCCGCCAGCCCGCCATCTGCCCGATCGAGGACGCCGTTCAGGCGGATGTCCTTTGCCACCTCAGCGACATCGCCACGCGGTTCCCGCGCCCGCTCAAGTGGGACCCGGCCAAGGAACGGTTCGCTGGCGACGCCGAGGCCAATCGCCATCTCAAGCTCCGGCCGGTGCGCTCGCCCTGGCAGTGGTCTTGAGCTTTCACCCTCATTGGGACGCGCCCATGTCCATTCTCGCCCACACTTTCAGCCGTCTGACAGGCCAGGCCTCTCGCCCTGACCCTGACCCTGACCCATGAATCCCCCATCCCATTCTGGGATACGACTTCGCATGAAAGGTGGGGCGGCCTCTCCGCAGGCCGCCGCCGGCGCGGTGGGGACACCGCGCCCTACCGACTTTCAGGGTAACCGCACCGTAGTGGGACAGGCGTCCCGCCTGTCCGCCGCAGACCTGCCGTCGAACACTGCCTTGTACCGCCGACTTTCTAGTCGGCCACCGCCCACGTGCCGGTTGGAAAACCGGCGCTACAGGCGCAGGCGCGGCGGAGCTTACCTAGCCCTGTGCCGGACCCAGAGCGAACGCTTTTCGGGGGACAACGAGTGTTGCCCTCCGTTCACTAAACCCGACTGAACTGTAGCCCACATCACATGACTACCCATCAGCAAGCAAACCACTCAGCCTCTGTCTCGCGCCGCGAGTTTCTCAGAAACTCCTCCCTGGCCACGGCCGGCGCCGTGGCGGCGGCGAGTTTCCCCGCCATCCTGCACGCCCAGGCCAAGCCGCCCATCAACGCTGTCGTCATCGGGATGGGCGGGCGGGGCGGCGGAGCGGGGCGCAACTTCCTCGACGCCGCCAAAGCGGTCGGCGTGGAAGGCAAGATCCTAGCCGTCGCGGACATCTTCCCCGACCGGGCGCGACGCGGCACCGATGCCTTCGGCGTGCCCGAAGACAAGTGCTTCATCGGGTTCGATGCCTACCAGAAGGCGCTCCAGGTGCCGGGCGTCAATTACGCCATCATGGCCACCCCTCCAGGGTTCCGCCCGGCCTACTTCAAGGCCTGCATCGACACGGGCAAACATGTGTTCATGGAAAAACCAGTCGCCGTGGACGGGCCCGGCTGCCGGATCATGTACGCGGCGGGGCAGTTGGCCGACCAGAAAGGCCTCAAGGTCGCCGCCGGCACCCAACGCCGTCACCAGGCAGGCTATGTGGACACGATTAAGCGGCTGCAGGACGGCGCCATTGGCGACATCGTCACGCTGCGCGCCTACTGGGTGAATGGAGGACCGATCTGGCACCGGGGCGAGCGGGGCAGTACCGCACTCGAGAAGCAGATCTACAATTGGTACCACTACATCTGGCTGTGCGGCGATCATATCTGCGAACAACACGTCCACAACCTCGACGTGTGCAACTGGATCATGAACGATCATCCCGCGCGCTGCTGGGGCTTGGGTGCGCGGCAGCAGTTGGGCGATCAATCGGGCGAGATTTGGGATAATTTCGCGATCGAGTACGAGTACGCCAGTGGCGTGCGCATGTACAGCTACTGCGGCCAGATCAAACGCGGCTGGTCGTCCGTCAGCGAGGCGGTGCATGGCACCAACGGCGTTTCCAACCCGAGCGGCGAAATCCGGGCCAAAGGCGCTGCGCGCTGGCGCTCGAGCCTGCGGCTCCAGAGCGGCGATCCGTACACCCAGGAACACATCGCCCTGATCAACGCCATCGTCAACGGCACCGAACTCAACGAGACCAAGAACGTCACCGACAGCACCCTTACCGCCATCATGGGGCGCGAGGCCGCCTACAGCGGTAACGGCCTGGACTGGGACAGCGTGCTCAACTCGACCTTCGAGTACGGTCCGGCCGAGGTCTACCGCAATCCCGCGGCCATGACATATGGCGAGTTCCGGACGCTCAAGCCCCCCATGCCGAGCCAGTTCGACATCCTGAAGACTCCGCCAGTGCTCGGTAGCTGATCGCCAGAGGACGCGAGCCCCGACCCCTGACGGTCGGGCCGCTGCACCTCCGCCATTCGCCAAGCCGGTCGTGGGCATTCGAGCCCACGCCCGGCTTATTTGCGAGCGCGTTGGGTGCGGAGGACGGCGCCTGGTGTGTCGCCGTGCTCGAGCGCGACTTCGGGCTTGCGGCGGTGTTGGACTCGGAGCATAGATGCTTATGAAGTAGTTCAGCGAACCACCCAAGCCGAGCTGTGCCTCGGTCCGGTGGGTTGCCTGTGCCGGTGTCTTCGGGGGATTTCGGCGCAGCCCTAGAACCTCCCCGCGCAACTGAACATGAAACTGACCATGATGCATGGAACGACCCAATGGATGGGGCTGGCGCTCGCCGCAGCGCTGGCTCAGGCGGCCGAGCCCGCCCTGACCGTGGGCAGCGCCGCCCCTAAACTGCAGACCGGCCGCTGGGTGCAAGGCGAGCCGGTCAAGGAGTTCGAGCGGGGCAAAGCGTATCTCGTCGAGTTTTGGGCGACGTGGTGCGGCCCTTGTCGGGTCTCGATTCCTCACCTCAACGAGTTGCACCACCAGTTCAAGGACCAGGGCTTGGTCGTCATCGGCCAGGATTGTTGGGAGCGCGACGAGAGCTTGGTCGAGCCGTTCATCAAGAAGATGGGGGACCAGATGACCTATCGGGTTGCCCTCGACGACAAGCAGGGCAACCCCAACGGCCGCATGGCGGAGAGCTGGATGGCGGCTGTCGGGCGCAACGGCATCCCCAGCGCTTTCCTGGTCGATCCCCAAGGGCGGTTGGCTTGGATTGGGCATCCGATGCAGCTCAAGCCGGCGTTGATCGAGGCGGTGCTCGCGGGCAAGTTCGACGTCGATCAAGCGGCTGCCGATTACGTCAAGCAGCAGCAAAACGAGGGGAAACTGCGCACCCTGTGGCAGGAGTTGAGCCGCGCCATGCAGGACGAGAACTGGGCCGTCGCTAAGGCCAAGCTGTCCGAGGCCGAGGCGCTGATGACCGCCGAACAACGCGAAGGGCTAGGCGTCATGCGCTTCAACCTGCTCGTGGGTCAGCAGGATTACGCCGCTGCATTTCAACTGGCCGAGCAGTTGAGCGATGCCCAGCCGCGCAACGCCATGCTGCAAAACCAACTTGCCTGGCAGATCGCCACCGATCCGAAGCTCAAACAGCGCGACCTCAAACTGGTGGAGAAGATCGCCCGCCGAGCCAACGAGGCGGCGCAAGGCAAAGACCCTGCCATCCTCGATACGCTCGCGCGGGTTTTGTTCATGCGAGATCAGCATGCGGCAGCCATCGAGCTCCAGGAGCGGGCCGTGCGGCTCGCCTCGGGACCCATGAAAGAGGAGTTGGCTAAGACCCTAGCTAGCTACCGCAAGGGCGAGGTGCCCGCGGCGGAGTAGTCGCGCAACGCAGTGGACAGCGCACACTGCCGCATTAACCGAATTGGCGCCGGAGCCGGTGGGCATCGTAGGCGCGGCGCTCGTCGGAGGTCATGCGCGCAAAGTCCGGTCGGCCGTTGGGCAGGAGGGGCCAGGCGGGGAGGGAGGATGAGCGGTTGGCCGCGGCCGGCTGCGGATCGGTTGTGGATGCTGGCGTGGCGGGCCTGGGCTGGGAGAAGGGGGCAGGCGGCTGCGGTGGCGGTTGGGCGAGCGGGACGCGCGTGCGCGCGGCGCTCGAGCCGTAGCTCATGGCGGGGTCGGTGAGCTCGAGGTCCTGTTCGAGGGTGCGGTGGGGGCGGATGCCTTGGGCTTGGAGCACGCCATGGTAGGCACGCACGGCTTCGGTGGGCGAGATGCGTCCGTCGGTGATGAGTCGGAGCATCTCGATGAAAGCGAGTTGGTGCTCGGCGTGGTTGATCTTGCGGCCGAAGAGGGCAACGCGGGCGCCGTACTTCTGGGCGTCGTGGATGAGTTGGAAGGCGTCGCGGGTGGTTCCGGCGCTGCCGCCCAAGATGCCGACGACGAGGTTCGGGTCGTACTGGGCCAGTTCCTCCATGGCGCGAGGGCCGTGGTAGACGATCTTGAGGAAGAGGGGGCGGCCGGCCTCGGGGACACCGGCGAGGCTGCGGAGGATGTTATCGTTGATGAACTCGCCGAGTTTATCGGCAGGGACGCCGCTGGGGACGTTCGGATCGAACACTTCGAGGAAGTAACGGAACCCTTTACGTTCGGCTTCCTCGCGGAATTGCTTAAAGGCGAGGAGGGTTTGGCGGTCTGGCTCGAGCTGATTGACGAAGGTCACGCTGTAGAGGCCGAGATTGGCGCCGGGGAACTGTGGGGCGGTGCGGTCACACTGGATGAGGCCGCATTGGATCTGGTCGATGGTCGCGGTACGGAAGGGTTGGGCTGGCGCTTGGGTGTAGGAGCCGTGGCGGGCGGCCCAGACATCGGTGGTATCGTTGGCGCGGGCAGCGGGCGTGACGTGGCTGCTGCGGAACAGGCCCTCTTTGAGGGTGAGGAGGTCGTTGACGTAGGCGGACATGAGCAGGATGTCCACCAGGCCCTGCTGAACCACCTCGCGGATGATGTCGAGGAACTCGGGCAGGTTCCGGTAACCGAATTCTTCACGGGTCCAGAGCTCCGGCGAGAATTGCGCCGGGCGCGCCCCTTGGGTCGAGAGGTAGGACCGCGGCCCTGGGGCGCGGATGCCGAAGGCCATGTCGGGGTCTTTGGCGTCGGCGATGACGAAGGTGCGAGCGGCGCGATCGGCCTTGATTTGCCCAAGTTTCGTGTCGAGCGACTTAGTCACGGGCCGGGAGTTGGGTGAGGGTATTGCGGAGTGCGCGAGCGGAGTTTTGGAGACCGGTGATTTCCTTCGGCCAGAGCTTGAGTTCGAGGTGGCGTTCGAGGCCTCTGCGGCCCATCACCGTGGGCACACTCAAGCAGATGTCGCGCAGGTCATAGGCGCCTTGAAGGAGCGAGGAGACGGGCAGGAGCCGGTGCTGGTCGAGGGCGACGGCATGGACGACGTCGCGGATGGCGAGGGCCACGGCCCAGCCGGCGCCGCCCTTGAGCCGGATCACTTGAGCGCCGCTACCCTTGGTGCGATCGAAGATGGCGGTTTGGAAGCTGGGGGTGCATTGGGGGAGGCTAGACAACGGCAAGCCTTGGACGGTGGCGCTGGACCAGATGGGGACCATAGAATCGCCGTGTTCGCCCAGGACGAGGGCTTTGACTTGGGTGGGAGCCAAGCGCAATTGTTCGGCGATGAGCGAGCTGAGGCGAGCGGAGTCGAGGAGGGTGCCTAAACCGTAGACCTGGTGCCAGGGCAGCCCGAGGTATCGGAAGGCCAGTTGGGTGAGGACATCCACAGGGTTGGAGACGACCAACACCTGGGCCTCTGGCCGGAGGTTAGCGGCCTTGAGTCGGTCGAGGATCTGGAGGAAGAGGGCGACGTTTCGGCGCAGGAGATCGAGTCGGGACTCGTCGGGTTGACGGCGCAGGCCGGCAGTGATGACGAACAGGTCGCTATCGGCGGCGCGGGAGTAGTCGGCGGCGTACAGGCGTTGATCGGCGGCGAGGGCGGCGCCGTGCAGAAGGTCCAGGGCTTCGCCCTCGGCCTGGGTCGAGTTGGCATCCAGCAACTGAATCTCGGCTACGACGCCGCCGCACTGGAGCGCGAAGGCGGCGCTGGCGCCGACCCGGCCGCCGCCGCCGATGATACAGACCTTCATGGGCGAGGCTTCACTTGAGCTGGGCCAGGATTTGGTCGGTGATGGCCTGGACAGCGGCCTCGGCGTCGGGGTCAGGGCCGGTTGCGGGGCCGGGTTTGGGTGGGATGGCACACTCAACGCCTGGGCGCCACTCGTCGTTATCGCAGAGTTCGCATTCTTTGAGGCCGTGGCGTGGGTCGGGGATGCCGAGTCCCTGTTTGATTTTGAGGAGGTCTTGGAGTTGGGTTGGGGAGATGGTTTGCGGGGGACGTCCGAGTTGGGCGGTGACCAGGACGGTTCGGCAATAGGCCTCGAGGATCTCCATTTTGAAGTAGGCATCCTCGACGCTGTTATGGCTCCAAGAGACGACGCCGTGGTTGGCCATGAGGATGGTGTTGTGTTTGTCCACCAGGTCGGCGACCAGTTGGCCCATCTCGGGTGTGCCGGGGGTGCGGTAGGGGGCGATGGCAACGGCGCAGAAGACCTCGAATTCCGGGATCATGCAGGTGGGGGGCTCGATGCCGGCGACGGCGAAGCCAGTGGCGTAGGGGGGGTGACAATGGACGGTCGCGAGGGCCTTGGGTTGGCGCTGCATGATTTGCAGGTGCATGAGGATCTCGCTAGTGCGTTTCTTGGCGCCGGCGAGCTGGTTCCCGGCGAAATCCACCAGGCAGAGGTCTTCGGGCTTCATGAATCCCTTGCTGACCAAGGTGGGGGTGCACAGGGCGATGTCCTCGCCGACGCGGAGGGCGATATTGCCGCCGTTGCCGTCCACGTAGGCCCGTTGCCAGAGGCGGCGCCCGATGTCGCAGATCTGCTGCTTGAGCTCGAGACATTGAGCGGAACGAAAGTAGGCCTCGAGGGCGGCTTGGGGGCTGCGGGAGTTCAGGGCTTGAGGTGCAGGCGCCGAAGGGTTGGGTGGCGGCGTTGTGGCGGCGGTCTTCACGGTTTTGGGTGAGCGCGGCTGTTCGAGGGTGTCGCGGACCAGGTCGCGTGCGGAGGGTGTGAGGATGGCGTCCGCGGGCAGGGTGCTGAGGTCCGCGCCGGTGCGGAGCAGTTCTTCGACATCGCGCAGACTGAAGACCTGTTTCATGGTAGAGAGAGTGTGGCAGGGGTATAAAAGACGTCGTCCACCAGGGCCACGTTGATGGCGTCGATGGGGGTAGGTTGGTCAAAGGGCATCGCGGCTTCGCGACCCTCGACGAAGCCCACGGTGTCGCCGAGGCCGCCCCCGAGGTTGTCGTAGGCCACCAGGGAGGGGTCGCGGCTGAGGCCCGGCGGAGGCTGGTGCCGGCGTTGGAAGTGGTCGCGCGTGAAGGGGCTAATGAGGAGCCAGCGACCGCCCGCGTATTGGGGGATGGTCTTGCTCAGGGTGACGCGTCCAATGACGGTGCCCAGCCTCATGGCGCGTCGACCAACCCGACGATCATCCAGCGGGCTGGGCTTTTGGGATCGCCAACGGCCTGGCGAGTGGCGAGGCCGTCGGAAGAGATGATGACCTGCTCGTGGAGGCCGGCGCCGTGGGGGTCGATGGCGACCTGGGGAGTCCCTTCGGGTCGACCTGCGCCGTCGATGGGTTGGCAGATGACGAGGCGCCAACCCTCGAAGCTAGGGTGCTTGCGGGTGGCGATCACGCTGCCTTCGACGCGGGCGAGAAACATGGGATCTAGAAGATGCGCAATTTATCGACCATGACACAGCGGCGCACGCGGGTGAAGGTGCGCGGGTTGCAGATGCCCTCGCCGGTGGTGGTGGCGATCGAGAAGTTGGGGTAACCTTCGCCGCCGTTGCCCAAGCCGGCCACGCAGGAGCCGTTCTTGACGAACAAGGTGGTCTCGAGAGCCTTGGCCATGGCGGTCATGTGCGCCACGTCGTGCGAATGGATCATGGCCGAGTGTTTATAGCCGTGTTCGGCGTGCTTGGCCGCCGCCACGCCTTCCTCGACGCTCTTGACGCGCACGATGGGTAAGAAGGGCATCATCTGCTCTTCCTCGACGAATAGGTGGTCGGCGGCGGTTTCCGCGAAGAGCAACTGAGTGGCGGCCGGCAGGCTGACCCCAGCGACGCGCGCGAGGACGGCCGGGTCGCGCCCGATGAGTTCGCGGTTGACCGCGGGTTGTGCGCAGCCGCCGCCTTGGCCGGCCGGGAAGACGAAGGCCGCCTTGGCGAGGCGGTCAACCTGGGGCGCGTTCAGGCGCAGGGCACCGTGTTTTTCGAGCGCGGCCAGGAACCGGTCGAACACCGGATCGAGCACGAAGACCTCTTTCTCCCCAATGCACAGCAGATTGTTGTCATACGCGGCGCCGAAGACGACGCATTGGGCGGCGCGGTCCAGGCAACTGGTGCCATCGACCAAGACAGGCGGGTTGCCGGGCCCGGCGCAGATGGCGCGCTTGCCGCTGGCCATGGCTGCCTTGACGACCCCGGGACCGCCTGTCACGCAAAGGAGTTTGACGTGGTCATTTTGGGCGATGGCCTGGAAGGAATCCAGGGTGGGAGGTTCGACGATGCAGGCGAGGTTCTCGATGCCCAACTCGCGATGGATGGCCTGGTTAAAGACGCGTGCGGCCATGACGGCGCACTTGTAGGCGCCGGGATGGGCGTTAAAGACGGCAGCGTTGCCTGCGGCGGCCATGCTGATGATATTGCAGGCCATGGTGGGGATCGAGTGGGTGCTGGGCGTCACGGCGCCAATGACGCCGAACGGGGCGTATTCCTCGAGGGTGATACCGTGATCGCCGCTCAGACCGTAGGGGTTGAGGAATTCGACTCCGGGAATGCTGCGTTGGCCCTGGAGTTTCTCGATCTTGTGGTCGAGCCTTCCGATCTTGGTTTCCTCGAGCTCGATGCGGCCCCACTCGGCCGCGTGGGCGTAGCAGATGTCTTGGACGAGCCGAATCACTTTTTGGCGCCCGGCCACGCCTTTGGCGGACAACTGGAGATAGGCTTGATGGGCGGCCTCACAGGCCTCGTTGGCGTCTGAGAACACACCGAACCGGCCGCGGGTGCGCGGCGCGACGCTGGTTGGGGGAGGGCCCGGCTCAGGGCGCGCGGGGTTGGGGGCGGCGGGGGCGGTAGCGGGGGCGGACGTGGGTTTGCCCAGGCGGCCGAGCACCTCCGCCACGACATCGCGGATCAGGGTTTCGTTGATGGGAGAGGGCTGACTCATAGGCCGGAGATCGGGAAGTGGGGTTGGCGCCTCGCAACTCGAGCGCTTGGGTTTCGGTTCAGCGCACGGCGTTCAGGCTCACAATTTCGCGCTGTAGATGGTTTTCCCGAGCACGTCCACCGTGTCCACGATGCCGATGACCACGGCGTCGACTGGGGCATCTTTGAGGCCGGGCGCCAGCCGGGCCGAGCTGCCTTGACAGAAGAGGACCAACTCGCCTTGGCCAGCTCCAACGCTGTCCACGGCGACGATGGTATTGACACCGCGCCGGAACTGGGTGGGGTCTTGTTCGTCGACTAACATCGGGCGTAACAGGAGCAGCTTGCGGCCGCCCATGTGAGCGTCCTTCTTGGTGGCGACCACGGCGCCTTCGACTTTGGCGAGGAACATGCGTTAAGCGGTGCTGGGGCCAGCCGAGCTCGGAGAGCAGCGGTGGTGCGGTTCGCGTGCGTGCCGGGGGCGAGAGGCGGAGGCCGCGGCGTCCCAAGGCGCGCGCTGCGGACTCACTTCTTCTTGGGCATCACGGCTTCGACATCGGGATGCGGCCGTGCGATGACATGCACGCTGACGAGTTCGCCCTGGATGGACTTGACGGCCTGCGCGCCGGCGTCGACGGCGGCCTTGACGGCGGCGACATCGCCGACGACAACGGCGGTGACCAGGGCGTTACCGACCTGGGTCATGGGTCCAGCCAGTTCCACGTTGGCGGCTTTGAGCATGGCGTCGGCGCCTTCGACAAGGGCAACCAGGCCGCGGGTTTCGAGCATTCCAATCGCTTGGGGCATAGGGTCAGTGTGTCAGGGTTGTGCGTTTAGAGTTGAGCTTGCGGACTTAAGTCGAGGCGGGTTGAGCTTGGAGGAGGCGGTAGGTCTCGCGGGCGACGACGAGTTCTTCGTTGGTGGGGATCACGAGGGCCTGGACTCGAGAGTCCGGGCGACTGATGACGGCCTCGGTGGCCTTGACGGACCCGTTGCGGTCCGGGTCGAGCGTCAAACCCAGATCCTCGAGACCGGCGCAGATCGCAGCGCGCAATTCGGTCTGGTTCTCCCCAATCCCGGCAGTAAAGACGACGGCCTCGACGCCGCCCAATTGCACCCAATAAGCCCCCAGCCAACGGCGGATTTCGTGGATGAACACATCCAAAGCCAACCGCGCCCGCGGATGGCCCTGGGCTGCCGCGGCGAGGATGTCGCGGACGTCGTTCGAGACGCCGGACAGGCCTTTGAGCCCGCTATCGCGGCACATCTGGCGCTCGGCCTCGTCGAGCGAGAGCCCGGTGGCGCGCATGAGGAAGGGGAGGGCGAAGGGGTCTAGGTCGCCCACACGATTGTTGTGGGGCAGGCCGGACTGGGGGCTGAGGCCGAGGCTATTGCCGACCGCGACGCCGTTACGGATGCCGGTGATGGAGGAACTCCCGCCCAGGTGACAGGAGATGACGCGCAGGTCGGGCGAGTCGACCGGTGTGGCCCCGGCGTCGAGGTAGAGGTTCTGCGCCCGGCGCGCCACGTCGGGTCGACCGAGCAACTCGGCGGAGCGTTCGGCGATGAATTTGTGGCTAGCGCCATGGTAACCCCAGCGGCGCACCCCGGCGGTGTGCCAGTTCTCGGGGACGGCATAGCGCATGGCTGCCTCGGGCGCCCATTGGAAGAAGGCGGTCTCGAACAGGCCGACGAGGGGTTTGCCCGGCAGTTTCTCTGCGAACCGGCGGATGCCGTTGACGTAGGGCGGGTTGTGCGCGGGCGCGATCTGGTTGCAGGCCTCCATGGCGGCGAGGGCGGCTTCGTCGAGGCGCACGCAACCGGTCAAGCCGCGCGCGAGGACGGTCTTAAAGCCCACGGCGGCCAGATCGCTTTCTTGGGCGATGGCACCGCTGGAGACCAACTGGGCCAGGCAACCCTCGATGGCTTGGGTGTAGTCAGTCACTCGCTCGAAGCCGCCCTTATGCAGCAGGCGCTCTTGGCCGGCGGCAAACTCGAACAGCCGCCACTTGAGCGACGTCGAGCCGAGGTTAGCGACGAGGATCTTCAAGGCGCCAGGTGCCGGGCTAGAGTGGGCGGGCGGTCTATTGCAGCCACTTGCCGAGGGTGGCCAGACCGTCGTGCGGGCGCGGGATGACTTGCACGCTGACCACCTGGCCGACTTGCGCGGCGGCGGCGGCGCCGGCGTCGGTGGCGGCTTTGACGGCGGCGACGTCGCCTCGGAAGAAGGAGGTGACGTAGCCGCTACCGATCTTTTCCCAGCCAACGAGCGTGACGTTGGCGGACTTGAGGGCGGCGTCGCTCGCTTCCAGAAGCGCGCAGAGGCCCTTGGTTTCAATCATGCCGATCGCTTGTTGAGCCATAACCAATTTCCAGTTATCCGAGCTGCGGGGTGGTCGATCCTGCCGGTCGAGTGTGACGGGTCACTTCTTGGCCGCGGCGGCAGTGGGTTCGCCCAAGAAGGCTTTGAGGAGATCCTCGTGGGGCCGGGCGATGATGTGCGAGCTGATCAATTCGCCCACCTTACCGGCGGCTTTGGCGCCGGCATCGACAGCCGCTTTCACGCTGCCGACGTCGCCTTTGGCGAGGATGGTGATGAGCCCGCCGCCGATGGGGATGGTCTTGACCAGACCGACGTTGGCGGCCTTCACCATCGCGTCGCTGGCCTCGACGGCGCCTACGTAGCCTTTGGTTTCTATCATGCCGAGTGCTTCATTCATAAACAGGGGTCAGAGTTGGGGGTGCAGGTGGAGTGGCGAGTGGTCGAGTTGGAGGTGTGGATACGAGGTGCGCCGGGCGCTATTTGGTGAGTTCGCAAGGTGTGCCGGGCTGCAGGTTGCAGGCGTTGCCTTCGTCGGTGTCGATATGCACCTCGAGCTTGAAGCTCGGGTCGACGCGGCAGAGCAGACGGTCCAGGGCGATGGCGCACGGGCCCCCGATGTTGAGCTTCATGGACTCGCCCGCTTTCACCCCGTAGAAGGCCGCATCGGCCGGGTTCATGTGCACATGGCGCAGCGCGCGGATGACACCCTCCTTGAGCTCGAAGAAGCCCGCCGGGCCCATCAACATGCAGCCGGGCGTGCCCTGGATGTTGCCGGAGAGCCGCAGCGGGATGTCGAACCCGAGTGCCACGGCGTCCGTGTAGGCCAGTTCGACCTGATTCAGATTCCGACACGGCCCCAGAATCCGGAGGTTCGAAATCACGCGGCTGCGCGGTCCGACGAGGGTGACGGTCTCTTTGGCGGCGAACTGGCCTTCTTGATACAGCCACTTGAACACCGAGAGTTGAGCGCCTGGGCCGAAGAGGGCCTCGACCGCTTGGGGTGTGAGGTGGCAATGACGGGCGCTGACATTGACCACCAGCGGATTGGGTGCGGTAGCCATGCGGGGCAACGCTTTGCCCAGCCGCTCGTAGACGACTTGGCGGACCAAGTGTTCGACCACCGCCCGATGCAACGTTGGTTTAGCAGCAACCATGACCGGGGGCGATGTTGACGGAGGCTGAAAGAATGTCAACAAGAATTGGGTAATTATCTTGCAAAATCTTCCAGAATATTCCAAGGATGACTTTCGATGCAGCCGGAAGAACGTCAGCGTCGGATCGAGGAGTATCTCGAACAGGTTGAGTTTGCGTCACTTGAGGAGCTGGCGCGCCAGGTCGATGCGTCGCAATCGACGGTGCGTCGGGACCTGACGGCGCTCGAGGGCAACGGCACCGTTCGCCGGACCCATGGGGGTGCGCGGGTCATTAATCCGCGGTCGGATGAGTTCATTTTCACCTCGCGCGACACGCATCAGTTGGCGGAGAAGGAGGCAATCGGTCGGGCCTGTGCCGGGCTGATTCAACCGCGGCAGTCGGTGATCGTGGATGCGGGCACGACGGCGTATCATGTGGCGCGGTACCTCGAGGATCACCGGCCTCAGATCATTACCAACTCGCTGCCGGTGGCTAACCTTTACGCTTCGTCGAACTTGGTCGAGTTGGTGTTATCGGGTGGGGTGGTCTACCCGCGGTTGGGGGTCTTGGTGGGGCCGTTGGCAGTCGAGTCGCTGGGGCGGATGCACGCCGATGTGGCGGTGATGAGTGCGGGTGGGATCACGCCGGAGGGTATCACCAACTCGCACGGTTTGTTGATCGAGATCCAGCGGGCCATGTTGCGAGCGGCGCAGCGGGTCATCTTCTGTCTCGACCACACCAAAGTGGGGCGCAAGTCGATGTCCTTTCTTTGCGAGTTGGCGGCGGTTCAGGTGATTGTGACCGACAGCGCCGCTCCGGCCGACCTCGTCGAGGCCTTACGCCGCGCTGGGCCGGAGGTTCTTGTGGCGCCGCCCGCGACGGTTTACTGATGAGAGGTCGGGATCGACGACCCATTGCGGGTAGGGCGCGCAGTCCTCTGCGCGCCGTAAACCACTGTGGACACAGCAAGCCGCGGCGCGCAGAGGACTGCGCGCCCTGCCGCCGAGTTGTCGTCTATCTCAGTGACTCATCCGTAAGCCGGGCGCGGATTTTCCGCTTGGCGTCGCGCGCCGCTTGCTGATTAATCACGCCATGAAAATCGTGTTGGCCTATTCGGGCGGTCTAGACACCTCGGTGATTTTGTCCTGGATCAAGGACAAGTATCAGGCGGAGGTGATTGCGTTCTGCGCGGACATTGGCCAGGGGGAGGAACTCGAGGGGCTCGATGCGAAGGCCCTGCGGACGGGCGCCGCTCGGCTCTATGTGGAGGACCTGCGGGAGGAATTCGCGCGGGATTTTATTTTCCCGATGATCCAGGCGGGGGCGATCTACGAAGGCCAGTATTATTTGGGGACGAGCATTGCGCGGCCGCTGATTGCCAAGGGCATGATCCAGGTTGCCCAGCGGGAGCGCGCGGATGCGATGGCGCACGGGGCCACCGGAAAGGGCAACGACCAAGTACGGTTCGAGCTGACCGCGGCGGCGTTGGCGCCGGACTTGCAGGTGATTGCGCCGTGGCGGGACGTCTCCTTTCGCGAGGAATTCCCCGGGCGCGCGGAGATGATTGCGTATTGCGAGGAGAAGCGGATTCCGGTGCAGGCATCGGCCAAGAAACCCTACTCGATGGATCGGAATCTCCTGCACATATCGTTCGAGGCGGGGATCCTGGAGGATCCGTGGCTGGACGCGTTCGCGCCGGCGAACAAGGACATGTTCAAGCTGAGTGTGGCGCCGGAGGACGCGCCGGACAAGGCCGAGTTGGTGACGCTCGAGTTCCGCGCGGGCCTGTGCGTGGCGGTCAATGGCAAGGTCCTGACGCCCTATGGGGTGATGAAAACACTCAACCGGTTGGGCGGCAAGCACGGCATTGGGCGCGTGGACATGGTCGAGAACCGCTACGTGGGGATGAAGTCGCGGGGCGTGTACGAGACTCCGGGGGGCACGATTTTGCACTTTGCGCACCGGCAGATGGAAAGTCTGACGATGGATCGGGAGGTGATGCATCTGCGCGATTCGCTCATTCCGCGCTATGCGGAGTTGGTCTATTACGGGTACTGGTTTTCGCCGGAGCGGTTGGCCTTGCAGGCCCTGGTGAGCGAGAGTCAGAAACACGTTACGGGCACCGTGCGGGTCCGACTTTACAAGGGCAACCTGATGGTCGCCGGGCGCAAGTCGCCGGTGAGCCTTTACCAGCCGCAGATCGCCACCATGGAAGCTGACCCCACCAAGGCCTACGACCAGGGGGATGCCACCGGCTTCATCCGGCTGAACGCGCTGCGACTTAAGGTCGCCGCTAAAGTCCAGCCCCAACGCAAAACCCGATCGCCCAAACCATGAGCACACCTCAGATCCCCCAAAAATCGCCGATTGTCCAACAGACTGCCCCGGGCACTTATGCCTGGTGCTCCTGCGGGCGTTCGGCGCGGCAACCCTTCTGCGACGGCTCGCACGCCGGGACCGAGTTCGCCCCGCTCCCGGTCGACGTTGCCCAGGCCAAGGTGGTGGCTTGGTGCGCCTGCAAGCACACCCAGGGTGCGCCGTTCTGCGACGGCAGTCATAAACGTCTCTCGACATGAAATCCAACCGCCGTTCTTTCCTGTCCGGCGCCGCCTTGGGCGCAGCCGGGTACACCCTCGCTCGCAGCGCGCCGCTAGCCGCGGCCCCAGCGGCCGCGGTGAAGCCGCGGGTCAAGCTGGCCATCTCGAGCTACTCTTACTGGCATTTCCGATCCGCCAGGGTCCCGATCGAGACGGTCATCGACCAGGCGGCTGCGCTCGGGGTGGAAGGGGTGGACATCTTGCATCGGCAGATGGACATCGCCGAGCGCGATCCGCTGCAACCGGACCACCGCGCCTACTTGCGGCGGCTGAAGCGACACGCGTTCATGCGGGGAGTGGATCTGGTGGCGTTTTCGATTCACCAGGACTTTGTCGATCCGGACCCGGAGTATCGGGGACAACAAATCGAGCACACCCACAAGTGCATCGAGATCGCGTACGAGTTGGGGATTCCGTGCATCCGGCTCAACTCGGGTCGTTGGAACACCATTCGGTCGTTCGACGACCTGATGAAGGCGCGCGGCCTCGAACCGGTGTTGCCGGGCCACACCGAGGAGGACGGGTTCAAGTGGTGCATCGACAGCATCGCGCGGTGTCTGCCGAAGGCGGAGGCTTGCGGGGTGATCTTGGCGCTCGAAAACCACTGGGGACTGACCAGCACACCCGAAGGCCAACTGCGCATCGCGCAGGCGTTCGACTCGCCGTGGCTTGGGTTGTTGATGGACACCGGCAATTTCCTCGAAGACCCTTACGACAAGCTCGAGTTAATTGCCCCAAAGACGGTCTTTGTCCAGGCAAAGACCTACCCCGGCGGCGGCGAGTGGTACACGCTCGACCTCGATTATCGACGGATTGCGCGCATCTTGGCCCACGTCAACTACGCCGGCTACGTCTCCCTCGAGATGGAGGGCAAGGAAGCCCCGGACACCGCGGTGCCCAAGAGTATCGCCCTGCTCCGCGACGCCTTCGACGGCAGTTGAGGCGAGGGGCTGGCCCTCGATCGAGTAGCCCTAACACGCGTGGCTCAGGCCCAACGCTCTTACCGCGCACTCCAGCAGAAAAGAACCGTGCGCGTCCCGGCAGCGCCAGTGCCCGGTCCCCCGGTTCGGGGTTGGGGGTTGGGGGGATGGGCTTTGCTGACCTCGACCGGTCGGGTCTTGCGGTGACTGCTGCGTGGTGGCGGCGGGAGGTTCAGTCCGGGAGGAAGATTCGGCCCAAGATGTAGTAGATCAAGACGGCCAGCAAGGCTCCCGCGGGAATGGTAACGATCCAGGAAATCACGATATCGCGGACCATGCGGAGGTTGAGGTATTCAAGACCGCGCGCCAGCGCGATGCCCAGGACCGCGCCCACGAGGGTGTGCGTGGTGGAAATGGGAAAGCCCAGTCGGCTGGCGAGCACGATGGTGGTGGCGCCGCCGAGGTTGGCGGCGAAGCCGCGCGAGGGTGTCAAGGGCGTAATACGTTTGCCGATGGTCTCGATCACCTTGTAACCCCAAGTGGCTAGGCCCAGGACGATCCCGCCTCCGCCCAGAACCAACTGCCACAGCGGCACGGCGGCTTGCAGGTCCACGACGCCGGTGCGCAGGATGGCCAAGATGGCGGCCAACGGGCCGATGGCGTTGGCGGTGTCGTTGGCGCCATGAGCAAAGGCCAGGAAGCAGGCGCTGACGATCAGGAGGGTTGTGAACACGCTTTCCACCCGAGCGAACTCGAACTCGCGCCGATGCTCCCAGCGCCGCATGGGCAGGTCAGAGCCCGGTGCCAGGGCGGGTCGCAGTTCCGCGACCGGCGCGGGTTCGGCACGATGTTGCTTGCGGACGAAGGGGATACCTTCCGTCCGATCCTGTTCGAGCTCGATCTTCAGCTCGCGGCGTTCTCGTTCGTGCCGCAGGCGGAGCCGCCGCACCCAGAACACCGACAACCCCGCCGCCACCAGTCCTGCGACGGTGGAAACGGCCAGGGCACCGCCCAAGTCGAGGTCGAGGTTCAGGTTCTTGAGTCCCTTCCAGACCATGACTAGGCACAAGATGAACGCGACGTAGAACACGATGAAGGGGATGAACCGGTAGACCTGTCGGAGGGGATGCTTGCTGTCGATGATGGTCTTCTGAATGATCTCGAACAGGGCGAACGCCATCAGGCCCCCGCACAATGGCGAGGTCACCCAGGACAAGACGATCTCGCCGACCTTTCCCCATTTCACGGCCTCGACCCCGCCCACCACCGCGCCGATGCCCACCACCGCCCCCACAATCGAGTGCGTGGTCGAGACGGGCCAGCCGAACCAGGTAGCGAACTGAAGCCACACGGCGGCTGCCAGCAAGGCCGCCAAGAAGCCCAAGACCAACGGCAGCGGCTCGAAGAGCGTCGGGTCGAACATCTTACCCCGCACCGTCTCCGAGACATGGCTGCCGACCAACACCGCGCCGGCCAGTTCCATCACGGCCGCAATTAGGACCGCCGACCGCAGGGTCAAGCCGCCGGACCCGACGCTGGTTCCCATGGCGTTGGCCACATCGTTGGCGCCGATGCTCCAGGCCATGTAGAAGCCAAACAACAAGCCCAGCGCCAAAAGCACCTGCCCGTGAGGCATCGGCGTCTCAAAGAACCACGAAAACATGCGCGTTTATTTGTCGGACTTGATCTGGAGAGTCAGGCGGATGCCGTTGCCGGTTCGGTCGGCACCCTTGGAGAGGCCGGCCAGGTGTCCGATGACCTGAAGCCACAAGAGGGCCTGGACCGGACCTAGCGGCGGCTCGGCGGCGAGCAACCGGCGGGATAGCCCGATCTGTTGTGGCTTGAGGTCGTCCTCGCGCTCCGCCAGTTCGGTGATGAGCCGCGAGACCGTCAGGGCATCGCGGCCGCCGAACGAGGACTCGACCAGCAGCTCGAGCTTTGACAGGATGCCCTCCACCAGCTCGCAGTTCCGCAACACCCGATCGAGATACTGCTGAACCTCGTGCATGAGCTCGGACGGCAGGGGTTGCAGACCGCATGTGAGCAGCCCTGCGATTTCCTCCGCGAGATCGGCCAAGGTGTCCTGCTGCTCGAGCACCTGGAACAGGTCTTCCTTCCGCATGGGCAGGAGCGCCTTCGCGGCCAGCAGTTCGTGGAGCCGGTTCCGGAGCCGGTCCGCCTCGGTTTCGAGGGCGAAGATCTGCTCCGCCACCCGCAGGAGGCCGGGCGGGTCGTTGGCCTCGAGGTACCGAAACAAATCCCTCAGGAGGCGCACGCAGCCGTGCACGCGTTGGGCGTGGGCCGCGAGCATGCCGAACGGTGATTCGCCAAACAAGGTCGTTAAGATCGCCATACGGTTAAGCACTCGGCATGGTCAACCGCTCGACCGGCTACGCCGGCTGGGCTCTACTCGGCGAACACGAAGTTCTCGAGGAGGATGACGCTGATGCCCATGATAGCGCCGCCGGCGATGATGCCGCCGCAGATCGGTTCTTGGTTTTGCACGATGATTCGGTTGGCGGCGGACTTCTCGTCGTTGAAGGCGCGCGCCGCCAAACAGAAGAAGAACGAGCCGAGGAACATGGCAAAGCAGGTGTTGAACGGGATGACCGCCGCCAGCCCGATGCCGACCCCCGAGAGCCAGAAGCGCCCGCGCGAGGCGACTCGGGCGACCTCGAGTGCCAAGCCGAGCAACGCCCCGATCAGGGCGGCCCAGCGTGCGGACATCGGAAGGTTCGAGAGGCCCTGGGTCAGGAGTTCCGCGACGGCACGCCAGACGGTGGCGGCGGGCATGGGGTACTGGTCGTTGATGAGGTTCGCCGGGCCTTGGTGGAGGAAGGCGATGTAGAACACCGGCGCGGAGACGAGGGCGCCAGCGAAGATACCCAACACATGGCCGATGGCTTGCTGGCGCGGTTTGGCGCCGAGCATGTAGCCGGGCTTGATATCCATCAGCAAGTTCGAGGCGTTACTCGCGGCCTCGGCGGTGATGCCCGCGGTCATGAGGTTGGTGGTAATGTTGCCTGGCGCCAGCACGCCGAAGGTCAACTGGGTCAGTTTGCCCATCGCCCCCGTGGGCGTGATCGAGGTCAAGGCGGTCGAGTTCACCCCGATCAGTGTGAAGATGAAGATCAGCGGCACGGCGATCACCCCCAACCCCAACCCAACTCCGAAAAACCAATGCCCGATCAACACCACCGCCGCTCCCACCAACGGAATCCCCACCACAAACACGCTCATGGGCAACTCGATGTGCCGCAGCACGTCGTTCTGTGCCTTCGCTGCGGCTTGTCGGCGCCGGAACAAACCGCGGAACGCCCCGATCAAGATCTGCGGCTTGGCGAAGAAGGCGTACAAGGACGACGTCGTCATCATCGCCACGCCGCCCCAGAGGCACCAGGTGGTGATGGGGCGAAAGCCGTAGGTCATGATGCCTTCCACCTCGCGCCCTTGAATGTCGCCGGCCGCAATGACCAGCGGCGCAATGACCACGTAGTTGAGCACCGCCCCGATCAACAACGACACGCCGGTCCGGATGCCCATCAGTCCCCCGGCGGCCATCATCACGAAATCGGTGTCCGGCCGCACGGTCAGTTCCCGCAGCGGCACGCCCTTGAGTGTCGGCGTCCACAGCTTGTAGAGCCAGGTGTCCAAGTACTCAGGGATGGTGAGGGCCGCCAGCTTGAGCTTGGCCATGATGGTATGGCTTTGCAGCAGTTTGGCCCCGGCAGCCAGCACGCCGCTGATCACCAGCAATCGGGCCTTGAGCATACCGGCAGCCGCTTCGCTGGTGTGCAGCGCGTCCATCACGATGCCGGCCGCGCGTCCCTCGGGAAAGGGGTGTTGCTCGTCATTGATGAAGCGTCGCTTCAGCGGAAATGCGAACAGGACGCCCAACAAGGAAATGACGATGATCCACACGATCGTTTGCGAGAGCGGCACGACCGAGTTGGTGACCAACATGTAGGCCGCCAGACTCGAGATCATGGGCGAGGTCATGTAGCCGGCCGCGGTGGCGATCGACTGCATCGCGTTGTTCTCGAGGATGGTGAACTCCCGGCCCAGCCCGATATTGGCCAGCACCTTGAACATGGCGAACGCCAAAACCACCGACGTAATCCCCACACCCAATGTCCAACCCGTCTTGGCCCCTACGTACAGGTTCGTCAGCGAGAGCAAGCCCCCCAGCATCATCCCCGTGAGAGCGGATCGAATCGTGAGTTGCGGCATGTCGCCGCGCCACACGTTGTCGTACCACCACCGATCTTTCTGCTCGAGGGTCCAGTCCCGGACCTGCGCCTCCGTCAGTTGCTTGATCGCCATGCGCGCGTCCCAAATGTTTGCGCAGCAGAGTGAAGACCGCACCCGCTGAGGCTCAAGGATAAACTTTGCCCAGCGCTCGCCGGCGCCACCGCCGGCGGCGCCGCCGTTGGCCGGACCGCCCCAGCACGGCTACTATTTGGTCGGTTAATTCTCTAGCTGAGATGGTGGCTGCGGCTGCCGGGCACGGCCTGGAGCCGGCGCCTCACGACCCTGACACAACATGAACGCCCTCGATCGTCGTCTTTTCCTCAAGCGCTTAGGTCTCTCGACGGCCACGTGGCCATTCCTGGTGGGTTTGCCCAGCCTCGGTTTGGGCGCACCGGGTCGGCCGCGGCAGCGCTTGGTGATTATGTTCACGCCCAACGGGACGATTCCGTCGGCCTTCTGGCCGGAGGCGACCGGATCCGACTTCGAGCTGGGGGAGATCTTGGCGCCGTTGGAGCCGTTTCGGAATCGGCTGCTGGTGTTGCACGGGTTGTGCAACAAGGTGCGGGGCGATGGCGACAACCACATGCGCGGGATGAGCTGTTTGCTGACGGGCATCGAGCTGTTTCCGGGCAACATCCAGGGCGGGTCGCACACGCCTGCGGGTTGGGCGAGCGGCATCTCGATCGACCAAGAGCTGCGCAACTTCCTGCAGCGGCACCAGGAGACGCGCACCCGCTTCGGTTCCCTCGAGTTTGGCGTGGGGGTCACGGACCGCGCGGATCCCTGGACGCGCATGTCTTACGCGGGTCCGAACCAGCCCGTGGCTCCGATATCGGACCCGTACCAGATGTATCGCAAGCTTTATGGCCAGCAGCAAGACCGGGAACACTTGGTGAGCATCCTGGACGACGTGCAGGCCGATCTGAAGAAGGTGGGTCACCTGATCGGCGCGCAGGACCGCCCGATGCTCGAGCAACACCAGGCCCTGGTCCGGCGCATGGAGCAAGAGTTGGCCGCGGATCGGGACCGGCCGCGGCACGCCGCCCCGCCGCGGCTCGATGAGGGGGTGGCGGACCAGAACGACAACGTGCCGCGGCTGAGTCGGATGCAGGTGGACCTATTGGTCAACAGCTTTGCCAACGACATGGCGCGCGTGGCCACGCTGCAGTACACCAAATCGGTCGGGCAAGCTCGGATGCGCTGGCTGGACATCGCCGACAGCCATCACACCCTCTCCCACGAGCCGGACCAGGACCAGGTCGCGCAACGGAAACTGGTTCAGATCAACGCGTGGTTCTGCGGCGAGCTCCGTTACTTGCTCGAGCAATTGGCGGCCACGCCCGAGCCGGGCGGCGAAGGCAGCCTGCTGGACCACACTCTGGTCGTTTGGACCAACGAGTTGGGCAAAGGCAACTCGCATACTCTAAACGACATTCCCTTTGTGCTGGTGGGCGGTGGGGGCGGCTTGAGTCTGGGGCGGTCGCTCCGCTTCGAGAAGGTCCCGCACAACCGGTTTCTCCTCACGCTGGCCCATGCACTGGGCCATCGGCTCGAGACGTTCGGCAAGCCGGCCCTGTGTGAGGGCCGGCCGTTGGACCTAACGAAGTTCAGCGAGTCAGATCTTGATCGTGCGGACGCGCTGCCCATCGCCGACGCGGTCCCCGGGGTACAGGATGAGTGTGTCCCCCTCGTGTAGCCCCTGCAGGACCTGCGTTTCGGTTCCGCTCGACCGGCCCACTTCGAGCGGGCGCAACTGCGCGCGGCCGTTGGTGACGACAAAGGTGGCCCATTGCTGACCCTGCCGGAAGAGCGCGCCAGAGGGGACCTTGAGGGTGCGCTCGGTTTCCCAGACGATGATGCGCGCCTCGACTCGGTAATGGTCGCCCAGGCCGGGTCGCCGCTCGGGTGGGGTGGTGAGGTCGGCGATGACCAGGACCCGTTGTTCCTCGACGCCCAGGGCGGAGACCTTGGTGAAGGCGGCCGGTTCGGCCCAGCGCACCGAGGCTTCGAGAGGCGCGGGGCCGCCCCAGTGCTCGAGTTGGACCCGTGTCCCCGGGCGCAGCACGGCCGCGTCGCGCGACAGCACCTCGATCGCCACCTCGAGGTTGGTGGGGTCGCCCAATTCGAGCAGCGCGGTGCCCGCCGATACCACTCTCGAGCTCTCCTCGAAGACGCGCAGGACGCGGCCCGAGGTCGGCGCTCGGACTTGTGAGGGCTCACCGGTCGAGCCACCGCAGCCGGCACCGGTCAGGCGCCCCGTGGCGAACTCGGCCAACTCGGCCTCGGCTTGGCGCAGGGCGCTCTGGGCGGCGGCCTGGTCGCGCGCGGCCGCCGCCTCGCGCCATTGAGCGCCCTCGAGTTCCTGAATCGAAACGGTTTTCGCGGCATAGAGTGTTTCGAACCGGCGCAGTTCGCTGGCGGCGAAGGCCTGGGCGGCCCGGGCTTTCTCGAGGGCAGCGGCGGCGGCGTCGCGGCGGGCCTCGGCGAGGAGGCGGGAGCGTTCATCCAGGGGCGTGGGCAGCAACGGGTCGATGACGGCGACCACGGTCTGGCCCGCTTCGACCGGCGCGCCGGGCTTGAGGACGATTCGCCGGAGTTGGCCCGTGACAGGGGCGGACACGATGAAGCGCTCTCGCACGCGGGTTCGACCCTCCTCGTTGATCGTGGCTCGCAGCGGGCCGGTCGCGGCGCGGGCGGTCTCGACCGGCACAGGTTGTGGCCACAATCCGAAGAGGATCAGGGCCATCAGGACCAGCGCCGCGAGGTAGGGCAATCCACGGCGACGGTGGCGCGCGGCATGGTTGGGCCGGGGCGCGGGTGCGGCAGGTTCGTTCGTGGGGCTAGGCTTCACGGTAGGATCGCGAGGGGGCGGCACGAGGTTACTCCGGGGCTTTGAGGACGCTGACGAGGTTGAACTGGTTCAGCTTGCGCAACACGAAGAGCGCGGAGACCGTCGAGGCGACGGTCACCACAAGGACCGCGAAGGCGTAGTTGTTGAGCGTGAGCACCGTGGGCAACCGGACCGTCTCGGTATTGATCGCGCCCAGAATAGCGCGGGCGAACCCGGTGCCCAACAGTAAACCGAGCGGCACCGCCGACACCGCCAGCAACACCAACTCCGTCAGCAACACCGCGCTCACCTCGCGCTGCGAAAATCCCACCACCCGCAGCGTGGCCAACTCGCGCGCTCGCTCGGCCAGCGAAATGCGGGCGTTGTTGTACACGACGCCGAAGGCGACGACGATCGCGAAGGTCATGTAGATGGACTGGATCAGGTTGATGCTGGCGGCGGTGGTTTGGCGGAAGTTGGCGCGCAACGACTCTTTGACCGCTACCCAACTGACTCGCGGCATCCCTTTGAGGGCGCGCATGAACTGGGCGCGTTGGGCGGCGTCCAACGTGAAACTGGCCCCTGAGATCACGTCCCCCTCCTCGAGCAAGCGGTTCAACGCCTCCAGATCCATATAGGCGGCTACCCCAGCAAAGTCTTTGGCCAACCCGACGAGCGGCACACTGCGCCTAGGCCGTTTGCCGTCGAGCACCTCGACGCGCAACTCCTGGCCCACCTGCACACCCAACACCTCGGCGAGCTTGGCCGAAACCACCAAGCCCTCCGTCGGTAGGTCAATCCGCCGATAGGCCGCATCCACCACCCGGCTGTGCTCGCTGTCCTTGGGCAGCCCCTGAATGGCTACTTGGCGGTGGCGCGGGCCGAAGTGGAGGCGGGCCGGGGCGTAGCGGAACGGCTCGACCGCCACCACGCCGGGTAATTGGGCCAGGAGATGCCGGAGTTGGTTGCCGGCCGGTTCCACCAAACCAATGTCGACGTCTTGCCGCTCGACGACGTCCCATTGGAAATCCATGACATCGCGGATGCCATCCCGGATGGCGTTGGGGACGATCATGATGCCCGTTGCCAGGGCCAGGCCGGCGATGGTGAAGCAGGCCTGGATCGGCTTGCGTTCGAGGTTCCGCGCGGCGATGCGGAAGGTATGGGAGAGCCAGTGGCCAATCCCGCTACGTTCGACCAGCGACACCCGGTACTGCGCCGGCGGTTCGGGTCGCATGGCCTCGGCGGGGGGAAGGCGAGCGGCGCGGCGCACCGCGCCGTACACGCCGGCGATGGCGGCGGCGGTGTTGATGGCCAACGCCAAGCCGAGCGCCGAGCGATCCAGGCGAAAGCTCAGTTCGGGAAACCGGAAGAAGACCTCATAAAGGCGCACGATCAAGTGGCCGAGATACAAACCGCCCAGCCAGCCTAACACGGTGCCGCCGGCGACCAAGACCAAGGCAAACTTAAGGTAATGCAGCCCGATTTGGCGGTTGGTGAAGCCGAAGGCTTTGAGGATGGCGATTTGTTCCCGTTGCAGCGTGAGCAAGCGGGTCAAGACCGCATTGGTCATGAACGCCGCCACGGTCAGAAAGACCAGCGGAAACCCTACCGCCAACACGCCTAAGGTGCGGATTTCGTCCGTGACCCGGATGTGGGACGGATGATCGGCGCGCCCGTAAGCGCCGAGGCCGCCGTACGGATCGAGTAACCGGTCCAGGGCGGCGATCACGGGCCGCTCGCTGGCCGCGGGGGCGAGTGTGAGTGCCAGGTAGTTGATGGCACCCTCGAGGTCGAACGCCGCCGCCAGTTCCGTCTCGGGCATCCAGAAGATGCCGTAGCTGCGATTGTCCGGCAGGGCGGTGCCTGGTCGGGACTCGAAGATGTATTCCGGCGACAGGACGATGCCGGCGCAACGCAGTTCTTGGCGGCGACCGTTGAGCAGCATCGCAATCCGGTCGCCCGGTTCGAGCCGGTTCGCCTCGGCAAACGCCTCGCTCACCAGCACCTCGCCGCGCCCGCCCGCTGGCAGCCAACGCCCGGTGCGCAGATAGAGCCGGTTGAGCTGGGGCGGACCCTCGTCGGGCAGGGAATGCACTTCGCCGCTGGCGGGTTCGTCCAAGCCGGGGATGTCGAGGGTGACACGCACGCGCAGGGCGGGTTGCACGGTCGCCACGCCGGCGATGGCTGCCGCGCGCGCGGCCACTTCGAGCGGGGCGCGTTTGAAGTGGGCGAAGACCTGGGCGAAACGGTAGCTCTGGTAATACTCCTGGCGTGTAGTTTCCAGCGAGAATATCCAACTCCGCGCCATGATCATCATGGCGAGGCCGCAGGCCATGACCAGGGCTACGGCGATCGCCTGGCCCTTGAGCCGGCGCAGGTCGCGCCACAGTTTGCGATCGAGGTGCGTGAGCATCTTACCAGTGCAGACTGTTGACCGGGGCGCGGTTCGTGTTACGCCGCACATCGTGGACCCGCCCATCCATGAAGTGGATGACCCGGTCCGCCATGTCGGCCATGACCGCGTTATGGGTGATGATCACGGTGAGGGTGCCTAACTCGCGGTTGACCCGCTCGATCGCCTCGAGCACCACCATGCCCGTGCGCACATCCAGCGCCCCGGTCGGCTCGTCGCACAAAAGCACCTCCGGACGTTTGGCGATCGCCCGCGCGATCGCCACTCGCTGCTGTTCCCCGCCCGACAACTGCGCCGGGAAATGGTCCAGCCGCGCCCCCAAATGCACCAGCTCAAGCGCGGTCTCCGGGGGCAGGGGATCGCGGGCGATTTCCGTTATCAATCCCACGTTCTCCCGCGCCGTCAGGCTGGGGATCAGATTGTAGAACTGGAAGATGAAACCGACGCAATCGCGCCGGTAACGGGTCAGTTGGGCTTCGTCGGCCGCGGTCAGGTCCGTCCCGCGGTATTCGAGGTCGCCGGCCGTGGGCACATCCAGTCCCCCGAGGTTGTTCAAGAGTGTCGTCTTGCCGCTGCCCGAAGGTCCCAACAGCACCACCAATTCCCCCGCGTAGAGGTCCAGGTCCACGCCCGCCAACGCCCGCACTTCCGTCGCCCCCGAGCCGTAGACTTTGGTCAAGCCCCGCACGCGAAAGATCGGGGTTGGGGACGAGGCCGTTGGGACTGGGTGCGCCATCGACGCCATGAGCACAGCCCGACTTCCTATCAGCGCCGCTGGGCGTCTTCAAGCCGATTGCGGTGGTCTCGATGACAAGACGGTTGAACCCGATTCGGCCGCCGGAGCTGGAGCGAGTCTGCGTCTTCGAGTCGAAGTTGGGCGCGCGAGCGTCCTGTCCGGCGGTCACCGAGCGCGTCAGCGACCCGACGCACCAGCCCCCACCAGTGCGAGTCCCTCCCCTGGCACTGGCATACTGCCTTCCAACCTTCTGGTTTCAGACTTTCGCATTGGGTTAGGTGGCTTGGCATACATGCGGAAGGAGAAGGGGAAGGGGATATAAGGGCTTGACCGAGGTTACTTTGTATCGCAAAGTGAACGCGTGACTATGCGTCCAAGACGATCATGAAGACCTTGCTGCGTGTTGCTGGTGTTCTCTCGTTCCTATGCTTCTTCGTCGCTGGGGCGTGCCTTCTGAGCCGATCGGTTGGCTCCCCCGCCAGCGATGCTTTTGTGCTGAGCGCCGTGGGGTTCTTCTTCATAGGCACAGCGTTCTTTATGGGGCCGATACTCCTTGCCAGAGCGACCGCGTACCGCAGGACACGCCGACGGTCGAGTTGGAGAAAGATGATGGCATCCGAGCCCGCCGGTGCTACCGAACATTGGCCGTGTCAACAATTACTTTCCTGGCAGAAAGAGTTTGGCCCTGGGCTAGGGACAGCCGGAATTAACGGAGGGCAACGAATATTGGCGAGGCGGCGGACTGGCGTCCGCCGCCGTTCGGGCCCGCGCCGGGCCTCGCAGGCTAAGTGGTGCATTTCATTAATACACTAACGTATTATTCTTGCGGTATGGCCCGCTTTGCACGATGCTCGCTATGTGCCTAGAATCAGCCCATTCCAAATCGAACTCACAGCGCAGGAGCGG